>PPYF01437604.1_pt1 | contig 38918 bp, 35 predicted proteins | sample 1559871 | NCBI WGS metagenome assembly PPYF01 (sample SAMN08240021, study PRJNA423297) | Human gut metagenome, whole genome shotgun sequencing project.
TCGTGTGATCTCTCAATCACATCTTTAGTATAGCATTCAAGTGTCTCTATCAGAGCTAGCGTCCCAAAAAGTGGCTATACGTCCCGAATGGTAATTTCTAATGTATCCAGTCTCTAAAATTCAGAAAAAAATTCTCATTTTACACTCATAAAAAATTGAAAAACCGTTTTCTTTATGTTACAATTTTTCGATAAACAGTATTCGTCATAAAAGAGAGGACTAGACCTTGAAGATTTACCTATTAGAAGATAATTCTATTCAGATGGGTCGCTTGGAAGATGCTGTAGCACATGAACTTATGACCTTCGGAAAAGATCTATCCTGTGTCCAGTCTTTTGACAAACCTGACCAGTTGTTATCAGCTATCACTTCTAATACAAGCGATCAGATTTTCTTTCTTGATATTGAAATTAAAGGTGAAGATAAGAAGGGACTTGATATCGCTAAAATCATACGTCAAAATAACCCTTATGCTATCATTGCCTTTGTCACTACACATATAGAGTTCATGCCTCAAGCTTTTGGCGTTACAGCCTATAAATACATCAATAAAACCTTAGATGAAGCTAGCTTTAGAAAAGAAATAGGGGAAACCATTGCTCAAGTCTTCCCTATTAACGCAACTACCACGGATGAGTTTTTTCTCTACAAAACAGAGTCTCAATTAATAAACCTTCCTATGGATCAAATTCTATACCTATCCACATCAGATATCAAACACCATGTTCACCTCCAGACTATCCATACCCTCATGGATATCCGAGCAAATCTGGCAGACTTTAAAAAGATACACAAAAAGCTCTACCCATGCCATCGGTCCTATATCGTCAATACAGATATGATTATCTCTGTCAACTTGACCAATTATGAAGCTACCTTAATTAATGGTCAAGTCCTACCAGTATCCCGTATGAAGATAGGAAAGATTGCACAGATTGTTGAGGAAAGAGGCAGAGGATGTTAACAACGTTATGGCTACTTTTTCTCACCCTTTTAAGTGCAGGCCTAGAAATTATTCTTTTCCTTTATTTAATGGGACAGAAGATTCGTCTGAGGTATTTTTTCCTACTCCTTATTTTTAATTTAACCTTTAATTTTATTTATAACCACTCTTCTTGGTTTATCATTAAATTCTGGGGTGAGGATATCTATTATCTTCTTCTCTCCTTCCTTTTATCCACTAAGACTAAAAAACCATTAAAAATAAAGATTTTCAATGGTCTCTTCCCTGATATCCTCAACAACCTTAGTTTAAGATTGATTACTTTCTTTATCTTCCCTTTTTTTAATATTAGTATCACCGATTATCAAAGCTCTCTATTAATATCCATCCCTTCATCTATTGCACCTCTTTGTCTATCATTTCTCTTTATTAAATTATTCAAGGGGAGTTTTACCATACTTCAAAAGCAGAAATCAAATTCTCCGATTCAACATATTATTATAGTTGCTAACTTTTTTATGTTTGGGTACACCCTACTGTTACAGATCCTCATGTATCTTGAAAACACTACTCATTCTTCAACTTTGGAGCTTCGAAAACTCTGTGTTGTTATTTCACTTGTCCTCTTCTTCATTATGATTGTCTTTTTAGACAGAAACATTCGTGAAATGATTCAAGGACAATTGGACTTCCAAAAAAATCTCCAGCTAGAAAATCTCTACACCTACAATAAACATATTGAAGGTCTCTACAATTCTGTTCGTAGTTTTAGACACGATTATAGTAATCTCTTAGTCACATTACGATTGGGGATAGATAAAGACGATATGGATATTGTCAAAGAAGCCTATGATAGTGTGCTTCAAGAATCCGATAAACGATTAAATACAAGAAACTTTGACTTAGCTAGACTCGTTAATATTCAGGATAACACTTTGAAAAGCCTTCTGTCCGCAAAAGTTCTACAAGCAGAAGAAGAAGGCATTGAAGCTCAGATTAGCATCCCAGAACCCATCCACTTGATTGGGATGGAGACTCTGGACTTCATTATCGTCACTTCTATTTTTTTAGATAACGCTATTGAAGGTGCCATTCAAACTCAAAACCCTAAAATTACTATTAGCTTTTGGGAAGATCATTGTTCACAGCTATTATCTATTAGCAATACCATAAGTGAAGAAAAAACAGAAACCAAAACCATATTTGAAAGAGGTGTCTCCAACAAGGGACGAGAGCGAGGCATTGGCCTTGCTAATGTCACAGAAATCTTAGATAACTATATCAATGTAAACTTAGAAACACAGAGTAACAATTTCTCATTCACACAACAATTAACAATAACTAAAAAGGCCTAACAGCCTTTTTTCTATACCTAAGCTTGAGGAATGTTATAGTCTTTTGTTGGAAGCGTTCTTTGCCCTCCGAATCCTTTTAGGAAACCATTTATATAATCCATCCACCCACTTCCACCTACGACTTGTTCAAGAGCGTGGTTATCAAGTGTTTCAAAGTTATTAATCGTATTGTTAGCCATCAGTAATTCTCCTCCTATTGGTCTTGCAAGTTTAGTAACTTGTCTTTAAAGTAATTGAAGTAGGTCTTTTGGTCAATAACGCTTGTCACACGACCTTCTAGACCGTAACGTAGATTTTGGGCTTCTTTTTCTGAAATACTTGCCCTAGCAGTTACTCTAAACACATTCCCCCTTTCTGTTTCCGTGGCAGAATTATCAATACTCTCAAGTTTTCCAATAATTGTGGTACCGTGATTACCAACCTTATCCAAGGTCAGTCGAACTGACTGGCCTTTTTGCAGTTTTGGCACATAATCCGAATTCACATAATAAGTAATGGCAACTTCCTGGGTTTGAGTCATATCGGGATAAAGCTGGGCCAACTCAGTTCCTGTCGCAGCCATGGTTGCTTTTTTATCAGCTTGACTCAAGTGTAAGATTCCATCTTCTGGTGACTGGATGAGGGTATTAGTCAGAAGGACATCTGCCTGATTGATTTTACTCTCGGTATCGTTAATTTGTGTTTCCACTGAGCTCAATTGCTGTCCTGCATTTTGCAAGAATTGATTTTTTAGAGCTTCTTTTTTAGTGCTATCACTATTGTCATAAGTTACAACTGTGCCTGTCCCAGCCTTTTGGATTTCTAGATTACCTATGGAAGCATTCAAGCTCGAAATATTGGTATTAACTTGAGATAGGTATTGGTCTGTTACACTGGCATCCGGTGTCGTAGCATACTGACTGTTATAGGCATTTAAGGTTGCCTGATGAGGATTGCCTTCAGGTAAAGTCGTTTCATGATTGGTAATAGCTTGAGAGAGCGCCTCATACTCTGAGACCTGAGTCTGCAATTGACTAATCTGGTTATCAATAGCAGAACCGGTATTACTCGCAATTGCTGCTTGGTTATTAACCTCTGTATTTGTTTTAGCCACACCCAAGTCAATATCCTGTGCCTGACTTAGGTAGGTGTTAAAAGTACTCTGATAACCAAACTCGTCTTCCTGTTCTTGGAAAAGATTGGTTCCCTGCGTTAGGCTAGATTGCAAGGTCTTCAAACCTGATTCCTGTCTTTTTAAAAGTTCTAGTTGCTTTTGAAGCCCCTCTTTTTGCGATGCCTCCATGGTCTCTGAATACTGAACTAAGGTGTCCCCTTTTTTAACAACCTTATTAGCAACCAGTTGATTATCTATGATGGTATTGTCACTGGTTGATTGGATTACTGCGATAACCTTGGTTGGCTCTATACTTCCTCTAGACGTGACTGTAACTTCCTTCTTAGCAAAAAAAGCGAAAAGAAAAAGGAAAATAACTAACAAAATCAAGGGAGTAATCAAAACAGTAGACATATTGTGGTAGCGACGATGGTAAAACTCTGTGCTTTTAAACAACTGTGGATTCATCGTGTTTCCTTTTCCTCACTTTCTAAATAATTGATAATAGAAACCTGGATAAGACATTAGGTCTTGATGAGAACCTGTCTCCACTACGCGTCCGTGATCAATGACTACGATACGGTCGGTCCGCTCAGCGATACTAAGCCTGTGTGCTACAAAGATGATCGTTTTATCTTTTAGTGCTAGGAGGTTATCAATAACCTGCTTTTCTGTCAAAACATCCAATCCGCTAGTTGCTTCATCTAAGATTAGTACAGGAGATTTCGTTAGTAGTGCACGCGCCAAAGCGATACGTTGCTTTTGCCCTCCAGACAGACCTGCTCCATCAGACAGCTCTGTCTGAAACCCCATAGGCATGTTTTCAATATCTTGACGAATTTCTGCTATTTCACAAGCTTTCAAAATATCAGCTTGCGTAATACCCCGTGCTGCACCTAAAGTAAGATTTTCTAAAACACTACCACTAAATATATAGGATTGCTGAGGGAGATAGTTAATATGTTGACGAAGAGTTTTCTTGTCTATGCGACTAATATTTTGACCATTAAAATCTATGTGCCCCTTATATGGTTGATAAAAATTGACCAACATTTTAGCTAGAGTAGTCTTACCAGATCCACTGACACCAACAAAACTGATTTTTTCTCCTTGTCTAATCGTCAAACTGACATCAGTCAAAGTATCACGACCAAAACCATATTTATAAGATAAATCCGTAACAGTGATATCTCCATCCGCAATGCCTTCTTGATAGGTATCATCACTTTGTCCAAACTCTGATTCAATCAGATAGACCTCATTGAGCCTAGTATTAGCTACCTTAGCAGACTGTAACTTGGTTTGCAGGTTAATGATATTTTCCAAAGGATTCGTGAAGTAAGAAAGCAACATATTAAAAGTAATCAATTGTCCTATCGAAATGGTATTTCCCATCACCAACTGAGCACCTGTCCAGAGGATAAGTACATTTAAAATAAGTTGAGCACCTTGTTTCAATGATGTTTGTAGTATAGATAACTTAGAAAGGCGAAAAGAATTGTCTAGATAGTCAATAAACTCACCATCAATCTTTTGATAGCATACTTCTTCGCTGGTTAGTGACTTTATGGTTTCAATCCCATTAATGTCCTCAATGATGGCTGAATTAACCATAGCATTACTCTGCATGACGTCATGATTCATTCGCTCAAAAGGTTTCATAAAGGCAAAGACGATAAGGGTATAAATTGGAACCGAACAAAGAACTAGCTTGAAGAGATTGCTATTTTGTATCAATAACACGCCTCCTACGATAATCACAATAGAGAAATCAAGGAAAAGTGATAATATCGTCGAAGCCAGAGCATCGATAATAGAGTTAGCATCACTAAAACGTGAGATAACCTCCCCTGTACGTCTTGTGGCAAAAAAAGACATTGGGAGTTCAAAGATATGTCGTATGTAGGACAAGATAACGTCAATGGTAAATCGCTGACTCAGTATGGTTAAGAGATAATCTCTTGCAAAAGTCATCATTTGTTGTAAAACATAGGTCACAACTAATCCAATTGAGATAATTCCTAAGGTAGACTTCATTTGATTAGGGACATATTCGTCTAGAATACCTTGTAAATAATAGGAACCTAAAATATTTATTAAAGTAACCAAGAGACTGGCAAAGACAATATTAGCTATCAAGGACCTTTGTTTAAAGATCAAAGGGAGAAAGTCCCAGAGTCCATTTTTCTTATCCTTATGTGGTTTATAACTGGGTTCCGGTCCCATAAAAAGAGTAATACCTGTCCACTCTTTCTCAAAACGCTCTTTAGTCATTTTAGTTACTTTTACACTTGGATCAGGGTCTCCAATTATCAGATAATCCTTGGTGCTTTTATAAATAACATAATAATGTTGAAGCTTCCCATCTTTATTAACATGAGCAATAAAAGGATAAGGAACATCTTCCATCTCAAAGAGCGACATTTCAGCCTTTATAGCTCTCGTTTCAAAGCCAATTTTTTTAGCAGCCTCTACAAGACCTAAGGCAGTTGTCCCTTCTTTATTGGTCTTCGCCAACTCACGCAGATGTGCTAATGAATAATCTGAACCATAGTACTTGGCCACTGATGCCAAGGCAGCAACTCCACAATCCCTCATGTCTATTTGAGGGACAAAAGTCCTACGAAAACGAAACATACCAAACCCTTTCATCACAAATTATCATATGATTAGTATGTCATATTTTCAGGATAAAAAGAGCCAGCGTCCCAAAAAGTTGCCATACGTCCCAAACGGTAAGAAAAATCTTAAAGTCATCTCCACTATTACCATTTAAGCCGTATTTGGGGTCATTTAGGACAAGTTCATTGAAATCGATTTCAAAGTTATACAATAGTTATTAGAAGGAAACATTCTAAAATAGTCCTACAAGCATACGTATTTGATCTAACCATTATTACTGTGCCAGCCCTGGTATTTCCAAAGGAAACCATGACTGCTGATAGCCTCGGAGCCTATCTCTATCGTATGATGTCATAATTTGATTATTTTTATTCCGAAAAGGGATAACATTATGAAAAACGTCAATCCATATCTCAAAAAATCCTATCAAAAAAGGCTAAATCAGCCTCTTGAGATTCGATTACTCAATTATCGGTTTAATTTTCCTTAGCTTTGTAAGTGTATTTGTTATCACTGTCAATGCTATTTTTAGCGTCACTAGAGGGGTTCCCTTCCTTAATGCCCACCTTATTTCCACCTTGAGTAATTGTGCCTTCTATCTTTTGATTTACTCAACCTTGAGGTGGCACCATCTCAAAAAGCTCTATAATCTCTACAGTGGTTTTTCCCACTACAGAAATTATAGAGCCGAAGTTAAGTAGTTCTGTGGTAAACTGAGTCATAGGAATAAATCTCTTTCTAGTAATGTTTTGCAACTCTACTATAACGACTCTCCTTCCATGGCGCCTGCTTGTAGGCTGTACATCTTGTGATAGGTGCCGCCGAGGGCTAGGAGCTCTTCGTGGCTACCGTGTTCAATGATGCGGCCCTTGTCTAAGACATAGATGCAGTTAGCATCTTGGATTGTTGATAGGCGGTGGGCAATGGCAATGGTTGTACGGCCTTGACGCATTTTTGCAAGAGAGTTTTGAACAATAGCCTCTGTCTCCGAATCAATATTGGCTGTCGCTTCATCCAAAATCAAGATTTTAGGCTGGCTAGCAACGGTTCTAGCAAAGGCTAGAAGCTGGCGTTGACCGGTTGAGAAACTTGAACCACGTTCGGAAACTGGGGAATCATAGCCTTCAGGAAGTTTATCAATAAAGTGATTGGCATCGACAAACTCAGCAGCAGCTTTAATCTCTTCATCAGTTAAATCTTGATACATGGCAATATTGGATTTGATTGTGCCATGATAGAGGAAGGGGTCCTGAAGGACAAGACCAATATTCTTGCGCAGCTCTGCCTGACTATAATCACGAATATCCACACCGTCTAGGAGAACTCGTCCTGATTGGAACTCATAGAATCGCATGAGCACGTTGATAATAGAGGATTTTCCAGAGCCTGTAGATCCCACAAAGGCGATGGTTTCACCTTTATTGACAGAGAAGGAAATATTATCCAAAATCTGGTGCTTGCCATCATAGGAGAAGGAGACATTCTCAAAGCGAACATTTCCCTCAGTAACCTTGGCAGCTGTGTCTCTCTGTTCAGGCTCATAGGTACGCTCGTCAATCAAGGCAAAGACCCGACCTGCTGAGACCATAGAGGTTTGTAGAGTCGAGAAGTTTTGTGTCACTTCAATCAAGGGATCAAAGAGGCGATTAATATACTGGATAAAGGCATACATGGTACCTGCTGTGATACCCAGATAGATACCTCGGTAGCCAAAATAGGCCATGAGAACAGCATAAGCCAGGAGCTTCAGTAGACTCATGGCTGGGCGTAGAAAGAGAGAATCCAGTGATATAGAACGGCTGGCATAAATCAGGTGTTCCTCATTAATGGCATCAAACTCTTTTTTAAGACGCTTCTCCTGGTTAAAGGCCTGAATGATGTGAATCCCTTCGATACTCTCTGACAGTTTGGCATTTATATCTGAAAGCAAGGCTCTGGTCTTTTCAATGATGGCCACTGATTTTTTGCGATAAAGGTTAACCAAAAGGACGATCAGAGGAAGAAAGAGGACAATAAGCCCGGTCAGACGAATGTCCAAGATCATCATGGTGTAAAGGGTGGTAACAAAGATAAAGATAGCCGAAATAAAACTAGACAGAGGTCCTGAGAACATCTCGCTAATGGTCTCAGTATCATTGGTCAAGCGGGAAACGATGGAACCTGCTGGGGTCTTGTCAAAGTAAGACATACCCAGTTTTTCCATATTGGCAAAGGCATCTCGACGAATATCTCTGACAATGCTATAGGACACACGCGCAAAGAAGAGATTTCCCAGATACTGGACTAGTGTCTGCAAGAGGTAGAGACCATAGTAGCCAATCAGAATCATACTTGCCGCCTGATTCATATCATGAAGATAGTGATCAATAAAATAAGAGGCCACCAAGGGAATGATACTCTTGATAACCGTTGTGGACAAGAGGAAGGTCAAAGCTAGAAAGGTCAAGAACTTGTAAGGCTTGAGATAGGTCAAGAGACGCTTAAACACAGACCATTGGTTTTGATTAGGCATGAGCTTCTCCTCCTTCCATTTCTAACTGTTGAGACTCATAGGTCTTGGCATACCAACCACCTTGAGCTAGTAAGTCGTCATGACGCCCACGTTCAATGATACGACCATCTTGCATGACCAGGATGAGGTCAGCGTGCACCACCGCACTGAGACGGTGGGCGGTAATAATAGTTGTTTTGTCCTTGCGAGTATGCTTAAGATTATCAATAATGGCATGTTCTGTCTTAGCATCAACCGCAGATAAGGAGTCATCCAAAATCAAAATTTCTGGATTCAAAATCATGGCCCGGCTCATAGCCAGACGTTGTTTTTGACCACCTGATAGGCTGACACCCTTTTCACCAATGATTGTTTCAAAGCCTTCAGGCATATCCTTGATATCATCATAAACTTGAGCTAACTTAGTCGCTTCTTCCACCTTATCAATGGAGAAATCTGGATTACCAAAGCGGACATTGTCTAAAATAGAACTGGCAAAGAGAAACTGGTCTTGAGGAACATAACCAATCAAGCTACGCAAGTCTGATAGGCGATAGTCTCGGATGTCATGTCCATTCAAATAGATGGCTCCTTGATTGACATCGTGCTCCCGCAAGAGCAACTTGACAAGAGCCGTCTTTCCTGAGCCAGTCGGTCCAACCAAACCAAGGGTTTGCCCCTTGTCCAAGGTGAAATGAATATCTCGCAAAGTATCCTCATCCTCAAAAGCAAAGCGGTCAATCGCAAAGTCTAAACGACCATTTTCAATGCTTGGAAGAGGATAAGCAGGATCTTGAACATCTGATTCCTGCTCTAAAAGAGTCTCGATACGTTGGTAGGACACATTTCCCCTCTGCGTGATATTAAAGAGGAAGCCAATGGCCATTAGGGGCCAAACCAGCATGTCCAAATAGGTAATAAAGGTTACCAAATTTCCGACCGTTATCTGACCGGCCTGAATCATAAAGGCCCCGACAAGGAGGGTCAAAACATAAGATGAGCCAACAAAGAGCAAGACCAAAGGATTAAAAAGGCTGTCATACTTCATGGTATGCATATTCTTTTCAAAAGTCATCTTATTGGTCTCTTGGAAGGACTGGAGCTCAGCCTCCTGATAGCCAAAAGACTTGGTTACCTTGATACCTGACACCGATTCTTGTACCTTATTATTAAGTTCAGAAAAAGCTGCCTGGGATTCTCCAAAAGCTTTGTGGGTCTTACGTCCCAAACGACTAGTCGCAAAAGCCATGAAAGGTAGAGGTAAGACTGCCACCAGGGTCATCTGCCAGGAAATGCTGAAGAACATGGTGATTAAAGTCACCAAGGCTGTGATAGACGCATCCACGGCTGACATGACACCCCCACCAGCCAAACGGGTTAGAGAGTTGATATCATTGGTGGCATGGGCCATGAGATCACCAGTTCGGTACTTTTGGTAAAAAGAAGGCGACATCTTGGTAAAATGCTCAAAAAGCCGCGAACGCATAATCTGTCCCAAGCGATAAGACGTTGCCAAGATATACATCCGCCAAACATAGCGCAAATAGTACATTCCTAAAGCCGCCAAAAGCAAATAAACGAGATTCAAAAGCAAGATCTGATTGGTCAATTTTCCCGATGTGATAGCATCAATGACCCGACCCATAACCATAGGAGGAATCAGATTGAGAACCGAAACCAAACTCAGTGCCAATATCCCGACAATATAACGGCGTTTTTCTAACTTGAAAAACCACCAAAGTTTTGCAATGATTGATTCTTTAAAAAAACAAGTTATTCCCCCTATCCCTACAAAAGGATGATTATAAGTCTAATGAAAGTTATTTCCAATAGCGATAAATTGTACCATCTTCTAACTGAAAGTGACCAATATAAGTCAATTTTCCAAAATCAGTAGACTCTGGCAATTGATAAGCAAAGGAGTCAAAATTATAGGCCTTGTGCCCATCATCAATAGAATCAGTTATCCTTATCGTGGATAACTGATTCGTCCTTCTTAGGGTTCCAAATACGTCTGATTTCATCAGATGTCTTATACTCTCTGACAAAATTGTACAATTCGAAGTTAGTTGCCTCACTGAGATAGCGACCATCAGTGTTGTAGTTAGCTAATTGAGACTCTCTCTTAACCTCAGAATAGCTCCAAACCTGCCCTCTTTCTCGCATAATACCGGCATCACGGCCACTTTTGATAAGTATCTGCTTTAACCGTTGTCATTGTTGCTCCTAGTGTCAATACGGTGACTACTGTCACATTAAGTGTTTCATTGTTTCACTAAAAGTGTTTATTCATTTTTCCCTCTTTTGGATGTGTTGTATTTGTATGAGAGAAAATAAGTGAAACCTGGGACGCAAAGTGTCCTAGGTTTTTTACTCATTAAAATACGTTTGAATCAGTTTCACAAGGAGGCGGTAGGCACCTAGTGCCACCAAACCACCCAAAGTGTTGGTCCATAAATCATCTAGCTCAAAGACACGATTAGCATCAATGAGAAGGTCAAGAATCACCTGCCCGATTTCAATCGTCAAAGACATGGCAAGCGTCGCTACAAGGACCTTTTTCCAAGACCTAAATCTTGGGTACAAGGCTAAGAGCCCTAAAATCAGCGGACTCAGCAAGAAAATGTTGGTCACATTTTGCCCAAGGACAAAGACAATCTCCTTAAGACTATCCAGCTGATTAAAATTAGTCAGACTGTTGAACGGTGTCAAAAGCACCACTACCCTACCAAAATGTTGAATACCAGGGGTTTCAACACCTTCAACTAGCCCATACTGGGGTGTCCAACAAAGGAGTACTAAACAAAGGAGATAAGAACAAACCAAAACTTGACTTAGCTTTCTTCCTTTTGGTGTTAGTTCTCCATTCTTATCTACCCAAGTCGTCAGCCGAAACATCTTACTTACCTTCTGATTTACCAGATGCTTCTGCCACAGCCTTTTGACGGTCACGTTTCATAGTGTTTGAGCGCAATTGTCCACAAGCAGCATCAATATCTGTACCATGTTCTTGACGAACGACACAGTTGACACCATTTTTCTTGAGCACATCGTAAAAGGCAGCCACACGTTCTTTAGTTGAACGGCTATAATGGTCGTGCTCTGATACTGGGTTGTAAGGAATCAAGTTGATGTATGACAACTTACGGATTTTCTTAGTCAAATCAGCCAACTCTTGAGCATTTTCAGGGTGGTCATTGACCTCATTAAGCATGATATACTCAAAAGTTACACGACGGTTGGTTGTCTGGATGTAATATTCAATAGCTTCAAAGAGTTTTTCAAGTGGAAATGAGCGGTTAATACGCATGATGCTTGAACGAAGGTCATTGTTAGGCGCGTGAAGTGATACGGCGAGGTTAACTTGAACACCTTCGTTGGCAAATTCCTTAATTTTTGGTGCCAAACCAGATGTTGACACTGTAATATGACGAGCTCCAATAGCAAGGCCATTATCATTGTTAATGGTACGCAAGAAGCGAAGCACATTGTCATAGTTATCGAAAGGTTCACCAATCCCCATAACAACCACGTGGCTGACACGTTCACCATCACCACGGTCATCAAAGTACTTTTGTACCAACATGATTTGAGCAACAATCTCACCAGCAGTCAAGTCACGTTGTTTCTTAATCAAGCCACTAGCACAGAAAGTACAACCGATGTTACATCCAACCTGAGTTGTCACACAGACAGACAAACCATAGTGTTGACGCATCAAAACAGTCTCAATCAACATACCATCTGGCAATTCAAAAAGATACTTAACTGTACCATCTTTTGATTCTTGAACGATACGCTGTTTTAATGGGTTTACGCAGAAATTATCGTTCAATTTAGCAATGAAGTCCTTAGAAATGTTGGTCATTTCTTCGAAAGACTGCACACGCTTCTTGTAGAGCCAATCCCAAATTTGAGTAGCACGAAATTTTTTTTCACCGTGTTCCACAGCCCAGTCAATCAACTCATCACGAGTAAGACCGTAAATAGAAGGTTTGTAGCCCTCCATATCCTCTAATTTCTGACGTTTACGACGTTCTGGTTTTGATTGTGTTGTTACTTCTGACATAGTTTAATTTCCTTTTTTTCTGATTGTAAAATGCTGACCATCTGACTTGGCATTACTTTGCTTTTTCAGTGAGGGGGTTTGATTTTTTGAAGCTTTCTTCTGACTCTTCTTGAAGTTAGGCTTTCGCTCACGACTACCATCCTCGGACTTAGATTTGAACTTAGATCGACGCTTGACTTTCTCAAAGCTTGCCCCTTCTTGGTCCCTGTCTCCTCGTTTGGACTTATCCCGCTTTTGCTTAGCAGAAACTTTTTGTCCCTTATTCTTTTGAGAAGCATTATGCTCCTTCTCTCTAGATCCCTGAGAAGAATTACGACGATTATTAGAACGACGACACTTGCGACGAGGCTCTGTCTCCTCTTCAAAGACGATTAATTGCGGCTCTTCATTTTTCAAAATAAAGTAGGCACAACCAAAGGCACAGTATTCGCGTAAATACTCTGACAATCGGCTAATACGATCTGTCTTACGCGTATTGGGACGATCGTCCTCGTAAAATCCCTTAAGGCGAAGCTGGTCATTAGACCAATCACCAACAATATAGTCATACTTGAGCATGATTTCAGAAAAACGTTGCCCAAAGCGGGTGGCGTCTAAAGCATCCTTGTGATTTTCAAGAACCGTAAACTGATAGGCATCTGATTTCAGAAGGTCGGCCACATACACAAAGTCTGGCCCTGGATATTTATTATAATTAAACATTTCTGGCAAAATTTCTTTACGCATGCGCCATCCTTTCTGCTCTCTTATTTTCTATCCTGATGCACAGTGATAATGTTCTTATCTCTTATCCCAATCAGCACCATTATTTCTTAAATACTTGGCCACAAGTTCCCTAAACAAATCTGGAAAAAGAAGCGTGACTTCCTTTTCCTTGATTGTAGGGAAGTAAGAAGAAAAGTAGTACTGATCCACAAGGACCAAACTAAACTTCTCATTGGAATCTACAACCCTACTATTATACAACAAATTACCGTTTTTGTAAGCAAAATTACCTGTAATTAGCTCACCAAATACCTTACCTCTAAAGCCCATACCTTTAATAGCTTGGTTTTTAAGGAGTTCAGCCTTAGTAAAAACTTCACGACAAATTTCCTTGAGTTCTTGCCCTGTCACAAATAGACGGGCCATCCGCATCTGATGGGGAAGGGCTTCTTGAAGGTCTGCCATTGTCACTTGAGGACCTAGCGTTTTCATGATAAGTCCTGTATTCAAAAGCGTTAACTGGCTATCTGTCTCCTGACAAACAGCTTGTAAAACCAATTGACAGGTCTCATTAAAATTTAATTTTCGACCTAGATTAGCCACTTTTTCCTGGGCCAAACGACGATGACCTTCCTCACGCATGGCCTTGATAAAGGCTTCGTCCTCCTTGTCCAAATCCAAGATATAGTCCTTAGTGGGGATAGCCTCGATCTGACACGCTATTATTTGCCCATTTTCCACAGTTAGGTCAATACAGCCAAGAAAATAGCCATATCTATCAGCAGCTGCCAAATAGGTCTCATTAATCAATTTGCCCTCTTCAAAAAGGTGATGGGTGTGGCTTCCGATAACAAGGTTGACCTGTGGATAAGTCTCTGAAATCTGCTCATCATAACGCACACCTAGATGGCTAAGTACTATGACTAGGTCTGCATCCATTACCTCAGAGCGGGCCAAATCCTCTTCCAACCTAGCCATAGGATCTAACACCTGCCAACCGTTGGGAGCATAGGTAAGGTAATAGGGAAAGGTATAGGCCAAGAAAGCAATTTTGGTACCAGCTTTAGTTTTGTGAACAAGATAGGGCTTGGCCCATTCAGGCTGTCCCTCCTCATCCTTGAGATTTCCTATGATCGGTTGAAACTGAGCCTGCTCATAAAGACAGTCTAACTCATCCTTAGCTAGACCAATCCCCTCATTATTTCCAATAGTCGCATAGTCTATCCCCAGCTCATTCATCAAGGCTATATTAAAACGCCCAGCTGTCGCATCTGACAAGGGATGAGACTTATCCACATTATCCCCAAGATCTACCTTAATCAACTCTCTGTCCGTCTGACTCAAATCATCCACAGCCCGCTTGAGTTGTGGATACTGTTCAAAATGAGAGTGCAAATCATTGATATGGAGAATTCGAATCTTGTCTTTCATGACTTCTATTTTAGCACTTTTACCACAAAAAAACTTGACATTCATTCAGCCAAGTTTTTATATGTGAGACGATGCTCCTTGCTATCCAATTTTTTAATTACTGAAAGGCTTATGAGTAATGATGTTTTTTAGTATAGATAAGGACTACAAAACCTGTAACTCCTAAAACATCTATCATTGTAATGAACCAATGATGAGGAACACACAACTGATAGCAACTTGCTAGAATGAAACACACACAAATAAAAACGCACGGATCATTTTGTTCTTTCAAATTTCTAACTAAACTCCACAAAATGTAGCCATTCCAAGACCGGCTCCTGACCATGCCCCAAATACCCCACCTGAATGGTCCCAACAATCGGTAATGTATGGGTTCCAACTGATGTTCCAGTCAAAAATCTAAGCACAGGAGATCCCAGTAGCCCCAGCTACACAACCAATCACACCCTCACCTTCAATAATAGAAAGGTCTTCGGAATTAAGTGAATTAAAATTGTTAATGATTTTTGTTGTCATGAAAACAACCTTCTTTAAACTATTTTGTTTTAGGCTTTTCTTAAAAGCTATGATTTTATTATAGGTGGGAAGCCAACAAAAAAGTAGTGAAATTATAATTTTGAGAGTTGATTCAGCTTAGGACTTACAAGTTCTTTTACTTTTAAAGAAAATCTTCTAAAAACTAAGGCTTTCCACTGTGATAAAAACACCTAAATCTTTGTAGTCATAAGGCTTGGGGAGTGAGATCTTCGGATCAAAAGATGAATAATAAGTAAAGAGGCCGAAACTTTATAGTTTCAACCTCTTAAATTTTTTAATCTAAATTTACCTTTATCTAAAAGCCAAGCTTAGAGGCTTTGCTTCTTAGCTTTACGTTCAGCACGTCCCTTAGCACGATTGGCTGCACGACGTTCACGTTTGCGTTTTTCGTCAACCTTCCACTGAATTTTCTTCTTGTAACCAGGCTTGATTTTTTTCTTTTTCTTCTTAACCAAACCAATCATTTCCGTGTCAAGTTTTTGATAGGCTTTTTCTCGGTTGGCACGACGGTCGCGGTCATAGGTATCTTGGAACTCACCATCTTTAAAGACCTTAGGTTCAAAGGTGATCCCCATCTTTTCAAGCTCACGAATATCTGAGTCGTCACTTGGTTGATAAAGGGTGATTGCTGTTCCTGACAAGCCGTTACGTCCAGTACGTCCTACACGGTGAACAAAGAATGACAAATCTTGAGGAATAGCGTCATTGATAACATGGCTAACCCCTTCAATATCAATTCCACGCGCTGCAAGGTCAGTCGCTACAATATACTCAAATTCAAGCTTCTTAACTTGATTCATGATACGCTTACGTTCACGTGGTGGAATACCGCCATGAATTTTCGCTACTTTAAGACCGTTTGATACCAAATAACTGTGTAAATCATCCGCACGTTCCTTGGTATTAACGAAAATCATTGCCAAGTATGGCTGCATCCCCTTAAGCATCTCAAGAATTTGTCCATTCTTGTTGCGCCCCTTGGTAGATACTAACCAGTTATCAATGGTATCCGCAATCACCGTTGAAGTCTTGATTTGTTCCATGACAGGATTGGTCAAATATTTCTTCAAGAATGGTTGTAATTTTTGAGGAATGGTTGCTGAGAAGACCAAAATTTGAACTTCCTTAGGAAAACTTGCCGCAATCTTATCCACAGTAGCCAAGAATCCCATATCCATGGTCATGTCGGCCTCGTCAACGACAAAAGTATGTGCCTTGTGGATAGCCAAGTCACCAGACTTAAACAGGTCATAAATACGCCCTGGTGTCCCGATAACGATATGCGGTTGGGCTACCTTAAGTTTCTCGATCTGACGTTGTTTATCCGTACCACCGACATAATTAACAACACGAATTTCTGTATCAGAGTGTTTGGCAATCTGTTTTGTCGACTGATATATCTGTGTCGCCAATTCACGCGATGGAGCTGTGATAACAACTTGAACATCCCTGCTCTCTGGATTAAGCTTCTCAAAAATTGGCAATAGGAAGGTATGTGTCTTCCCTGAACCAGTCTTTGATTCACCCACTAAATCACGGCCAGAACGGACTACTGGAATCAATTTTTGCTGAACAGGTGTTGGCTCCTTAAATTTAATCTCGTCGAGAGCCTCTTGAATATAGTCTTTAAAATTAAAATCTTTAAATGACATTTTTTCTTACTTCTTTTCTATCTAGTCTACCCTTATCATTATAACAGAAAAAGAGCATTTCTGCTCTTTTTCATTTATTTCATAACGTTTCCAAGAACCATCCAAAGGGTAATGGAACTTGCAAGAGCTCCAATAGTCCAAAGGAAAGCATCAACCTTCCATTCTGACCATTTCTCACCCTTACCCGAGATACCACCCAACTCGAGATGATGGTGAAATGGTGTCATACGGAAAATACGACGACCTTCACCATACTTACGCTTAGTATATTTGAAGTAGCTGACCTGCAGCATAACAGAAGCTGTCTCTAAAACATAGACTACACCAATCAAGAGTAGTGTCCACTCCACGCGTAGAGCGATGGAAATAACGGCAAGCATGGCACCAAGTGACAAGGAACCGACATCCCCCATAAAGACCTTGGCTGGCTTGTGGTTAAAGACAAAGAAGCCAAGAAGGGCACCAATCATAGTGATAATGATAGTCAAGATAGCTAACTCACCCTTGACAAAAGCGATGATTCCATAGGCAATCAAGCTGATAACCACAGAGACAGAAGCTAAACCATCAATACCATCTGTCAAGTTGACCGCATTTGAGAAACCAACGATCCAGAAAAGGACAAAGAGAACATAGAAGACACCAAGCTGAATTGTCAATCCTCCAATAGCTAGGCTATTTGTCCCACTAGGGAGTACATGGATGAAATAGAAAAGCAAACCTGCAACAATCTGCAAAGCCATCTTTTGCCAAGGTTTAAGACCCTCATTGATTTGATGGAAAATCTTAAGGAAATCATCAAGGAAGCCGATAATACCATAAATCAATATTACAAAGAGAATCCCTGCTGTAGCACCATAAGCTTGGTGCCCCTCAGTAAAGACGTGAAAGTTGAAAATCAAACTAATCAAGATGGCAACCACTAGAAAGACTGTCCCTCCCATAGTTGGTGTACCAGCCTTAGCCAGATGCTGCTTCACATCTTCATGCATCTGTTGGCCACCGATTTTTTTGATTTTGTAGTAAGTAATAAAATGGGGCATGGCGAGCACCGTCAACACAAAAGCGGCCACGCCTGCTATCAGACTCATAGTCATCTTAGTCTCCTAAAGTAATGGTAATCTTTTTGATTTTAGACAGGGCTTCTCCTGCCGCAACACTTTGTTTGGTAACAGTCCCTGACTTGCCACCTTTATAAGTAATTTTAATGCCTTTCCATTTGGCAAATGTTTCAACATTCTTCTTGGTCCAACCATACATGTCTGGAAGTTCTGTGAACTCATTAGTCATGATTAGGATCTGCTCATTAGCTTTAATATCTTCTTTTGCATCTACAGAAACCTTTTCAATCTTATTGCCAACACCCAGAACAATCGGATGAACTAGGTTTTGGCGAAGAGTATTAGCTGTCTCTCCTGGTGTCTTACCAATGATATCACCAGTTTGGTAGCTAGTCTCTTCAGTCTTTCCACTCCCCTCAGAAACAGAAGTATCCAAAGTAGCACCCATAGACATGGCTTCTTCTAAAACAGGGTTCACCACAGTCGCAAAGAAATTATTATTCCAGGTCTTAGGCTCTTGAACGGTCACATACATGATGTATTCTGGATCCTCAGAAGGAACCATGGCTACAACTGAGTTGAGAGTCTCGTTTGTCCCAACTTTATAGGTTCCTGTCTTTTCATCGGGCACTTGGGCTGTTCCTGACTTAACCGCAACATCATTGTTACCAACCTGAATGATTGGTGAACCTTCAGACTTGTTGTACAGGGTACCAAACTCTGGATCTGTACCAACAGAAATCATATAATTACGGGTTTCAGAAGCAGCCTGCTTAGAGACAGGTTTGCCAATAACTTCTTTCTTGGCTGTACGAACAGTACCTTTATTAGTATCAGCAACTTGTTTTATAAATTGAGGCTCTAACATAATACCATTGTTAGAGATTGCGGTAAAGGCTCGAAGCATTTGGACTTGAGTTACTGAAATCCCTTGTCCAAAAGATGATTGGGCAATATTAACTGAGTTTCGAGAGACAATCCCTGAAGACTCGCCAACCATCCCAAAGCGGGTTGGAATTCCAAATTTGTATAGCGATAGGTAGTTAGACCAGACTTTGTCTCCCATGGCTTGTTCCAGCATGGTCATACCAACGTTACTTGAATATGAAAAACCTTGTGCAAATGACATCGTTCGACCTGTTGAGATACCTTCATTGATTGACCAGTCATTGATTTCAACATCACCAACCTTAATACCATTAGCGTTACTGTAGGTTGCATTCGGGTTGAAACTTCCATTATTGATAGCTGCTGACAAGAGCATCACTTTCATGGTTGACCCTGGCTCATACTGAGCTTCATAAAGGCGGTTGACCCAGTCGTAACCCTTTTTAGCCTGTCCTTCTAGCGTATCCGAGTTATAGGTTGGACGTTGTGTCGTTGCAAGGATTTCACCTGTTTTCGCATTGACAACTGTTGCTGAAGCATTTACGCCTTTGGTCTGCTCCATAAAGGTATCCATTTGCGTTTCAAGGAAGGTCTGAAGGGGGGCCGACAAAGTCGTATAGATATTCTTACCATCGATTGCTTCTTTGGTAATCGTTTCCGTACCCAGAAGCGTATTACCGTCTTTATCCTTCTCATAGATAGCTTCCCCATCTGTCCCAGTCAACAAGCTATTAAGCGAACGCTCCAAACCCGTTTGACCAATCAAAGAATAAGAACCATCTTTTTTATTTTCAATAGGTTCAGCACGACCAAGAAACTCTGATGCAAAGATGCCATTAGGGTACATACGTGATGTTGTTGCCTCAAATGCCATCCCCTTAATACCTGCATCCTTAAAAGTCTTTTCAAGGTCCTCTTTGACAGAGTAGGTGATTCCTTTTCCTTTTAGTCCAAAGGATACTTGATAGGCACCCTTGGTACGCAATTGAGCCAAAGTATAACTCTTTTTAATTCCTAGCTTGTCTTTCAAAATATCGGCAACCTTATCAAACTGACTCTCTTGTACATAGAGTTTTTCCCGAGTTGGTGACACATAGCTGGTTGATACAATAGCATAAATGGAATAACTGGTTGAATCCTCAGCCAAAACATTCCCATTTCGGTCATAAATCGTCCCACGCTTGGCCGCCACTGTGGTTTTCGTTTTATAAGACTTAGCAGCCTGTGTTGACAAATCAACACCAAACTTACTATCGGTTCCAATAATTACCACAAAGTTGATAATAAAAACAAAAAAGATAAAAATACTGAGAACCATCAGGTTCTGACCAACATGCTGTCGGTTTTGAGCTGGCTTTCTCCTATCCCTTACGACATAGTTTAGAAATAAATGTTTAAGTTTTTTAAGTCTGTTCATTTGCTATTTCACACTCTTAATACTATCGTTATTAATAGACAGGCCTGCCTTAGTGGCAATCTCTTTGATACGATCAGAGTTAGTTAACTCATTTACTGCCTGCTTAGCATTGTTAAGCTCTGTCTTTTCGTCACTAATCTTGCGATTAAGGTCTGTGATTTGATTCTTGATGGCTTGATTACGTCCTTGCAAATAGACGACTGAGATACTCATTACAATAGCTGTCAAAACAATTGCCGAATAGAAGGCCTTTTCCATACGTGTCATAAAACGAATATGGTTTCTAATAGCCCTATTAACAATCTGACGTTCCTTATTTTCCATAGTTACTTCCTGATTTTTTTAGCCACACGCAACTTAGCAGAGTGCGAGCGGTTATTGGCTTCTAATTCTTCCTGACTAGGTAGGATAGGCTTGCGATTAACCAGAGCTACCTTAGGTTGTAAGTCTTCGGGAATAAAGGGCAAGCCTTTAGGCACATCTACCGTGCTAGCTTCCTTAAAAAGCTGCTTAGTCAACCGGTCCTCCAAAGAATGGAAGGTAATCACCGAAATACGACCATCCACAGCTAGGAGATCCAAAGCCTCCTGAATAGACTCATCCGCAGCACCAAGCTCATCGTTGACCTCGATTCGGATGGCTTGGAAAATTTGTTTGGCTGGATGGCCCTTCTTCTTTAATTCCTTAGCAGGCTTAGCTGATTTAATAATTTCTGCCAGTTCCGTCGTCGTCTCGATAGGTTTTACCTGACGTGCTTGCTCAATCTTACGTGCAATTTGTTTAGAGAACTTGTCCTCACCGTATTTGAAGAAAATACGTACTAAATCATTGTAAGGATAGGTATTGACCACATCATATGCGGTCAGACTTGCCTCCTCATTCATGCGCATATCCAGCTTGGCATCCTGTTTGTAGGAGAAACCACGCTCACGCTCATCCAACTGCGGGCTAGACACGCCTAAGTCATAGAGAATACCATCGATTTCAGACACACCCAAAGCTTCAAGGTTGGACTTGAGATTACGGAAATTATCTTTAATGAAGGTCACCATGCCCTTATCAATATAGTCCTTGAGACGCACTTGAGCATTATCAATAGCCTTCTGGTCTTGATCAAAGCAATACAAATGTCCCTTTTCAGACAATTGTGACAAAAGATAAGACGAATGTCCTGCGCCACCCAAAGTCGCATCTACATAGATGCCATCAGGCTTGATATCAAGCATATCAACAGTTTCGTGCAAAAGAACAGTTACATGGTGAAATTCATTAGTCATAATTTTTATTATAGCATAAGAACAGAGAAATTGTCTCGACTTGAAAGTTGTTAGGAAGTCAAAAAAGCTAGACCCTAGGCCTGGCTTTATGATTGATATATTAGTACTCAAAAATTAGTCTACTCTGTAATAATAACTTTTCTCTGAAGGCATCCCATTAGTCGCTAAAATTCGGTCCTTACTGTTATCTCCAGCATCACTTCCATCGCTAACCCCTTTAGGACAAAGCTCAATTGGGGTGTGTTACCTGTCGGAATGGAATCAATATAAGTTAAACTATATATCCCAGACACATATTGACTTTGTGAAACCTTATCAATTGGATAAGCATTCCCCCAAAGTTCCAATTGTCCATCCGAAGTAATTTTGATGGTCATTCCATTTGAGGACTTCCATGTGCCTACAGCTGACTTATAGTTACCATTTTTCAGTTCATCAGCCTTAAGTGAGCTTGAGCTTGTTTTATCTTCCAATGATGTTTTAGAACTACTATTACTTTCATCACTACTCAAATCCTCCCAATCCCAACTAGAAAGATCTGCTTTTTCAGCACCTGAATCACTGTCGTTTTTGACAAGAGGAGGGACCGTCATTATTAAAGTGGTAACCTGAACCACCGCCTGCCGTGACACCGACACTACCATAGTAGCTAAACGTCTTATCCTTGAGGTAAGCCAAGGTCATACGCTCACCTAACATTCCCAATTGCAAACCATCAGTCAGACGAATCACCTGACCATCATCCTTAGAAATAGCGTAGATATCCGTAATCATATAGTCTTTAAAGACATTTCCAGGTTTAAAAGCAAACACCAACTCGTCAACCCATTACCATCCATATCATAATAAGCATAGACAGTGGACGCCGGATTCGTTTGAGAACGAGCATAGGTCACCACCAAAGGATTAATTGAAGCGTCAGTTTGATTGTCAGCTACAGCTGTTTGATACTTGCTGATAATGTCTTCATAAGCAGAGGTATCTACTTTCTTCTCTTCACTTGAACTTGAGTCTTCGCTTTCGCTCCCGTCTGATTGGGACTGCTCTACTGATGAGGCAGAATTTGTTTGTGATAAATGATTAGACTGATTTGAACAGGCTACCAAAAGGGCTAGGCTAGATAAGCCAGTTACTAATAACAATATTTTCTTTTTCATGATAATCTTTCTCTCTATTCGGTTGCAGTAGAGCTAATATCTGAGCCGTAGGCAGGATCTGTATAGCTTGGGGTATCACTATTTGAGTCGGTATCAGTTGTTGGTGGCTCATAGTTATACCGAGGAGCTTGAGGACGAAGATTCACTTGAGCTTGTTGAAGATGACGATGAACTAGAGCTAGATGACTTGGACGAAAACTTGGTTTTGCTTGATGATGACTACTTAGTAGCTACCTTGACTTGTACCTTAGCACGATTGTGCGTGGGTTGCAAAAATACGATTGCCAAAGCCAAAAGGATAGCCGGTAGGGTAAAAGCCAAAATAAGGTAACGTTTTACTTTTAAATGACGAAGTAGTTTCATAGAGTATTCACATTTCTTAAATATAATTTTAGTATCAATTAGTCTTAGATAAAATTATATCAGAGGTATTAAAATGTGCAATATTGACATAAAGATTAGGGGATTAGAGAAACCGACTTTAAAAGAATTCAAAAATTGGTTTGATTACCTACACATTATTCAAAATCCATTAATCGAGCAATTCATTTCCTAAAGCATCTTGATGGTATTTCGTACCTGGTTTCGAAGTAAATATCATAATACCGAGAACAATATTCCATACGAGATTGACCGCTAAGAGTTGTTAAATGGGGACTCAACTTTAGTTGGCTTACATAACAAAACAAGTAAAATAATCCAACCTACAAACGGAATAAAAATAGTAAAAATATAAGGCCATGTATATCCAGTATCATGCAAACTACCAACTATTACAGCAAGACCTGGTAAGAACTCACCAATTGTATAGACCCACATGATAAGTCCAAGGATGAGTGAAATGATTGCCAGAGCACTTGAACCAATTGAAGAAGAAATTATTCCAACAACTGCTACCACTATATATGGGCACCATGTAATCAGAACATTGACCAAATAGGTAAACCAATAATCTGAGCAGCTTGAACGTCCCGTGAAATCGACACAACCCATCCAATATTTTTTAGAGAATTTCTCTATTGAAAACTACAAATACTCAATACTTACAAATCCCTTTATATCAATATTTAAAAAAGTGAAACTTTCATGAGAATAGACTAAAAGCCATAAAATTGGGGTGAAATTGACACAATTAACACCATAAAATAGACTAGCAATTATAATTGAATACAAAAATTATTATCAAAATAATATTACTATTTTCGATAAAATTTAGGTATCCAAAAAGCAGACTCCAAAGGTCTGCTTTTTACTATCAGCCGCTGACTGAGCTTGTGCTTGAGCTTCTTGATTATTTTTAAATGTTGCTTTTGCGGATGCAAATTGTTCTGCGGTAACTAACTAGGGCTGTGCCTGACTGGCTATTGTCATAGTAGTATTATCAACACTATCAGCATGTGCTTCTTCTTCTTGACTAATGATACCTGTCGCAAGGACAGCTGTCGCCAAAGAAACTGATGAAATGATTTTCTTAGAATTCATCCTAAACTCCTCTTGACTTTTAAACATTAAAACTCCCACTAATTATCCCCCCGAAAATTTGTCAAGACTTTTTTGGGTATTTTTTGAAAAATTTAATAGATTATTTTTAATATATTTTCATTTTTTCAGGAAAACAATACTCTTCTAATCTAGAATTTTATTACTGAATTTAAATATAATAAAAAACGCCAAGTATAACCTGACGTATGAAATCACCTCATTTCTTAGCTTTGTATACACGAAGCTTTTTATTGGTCTTTAAACATCACCAAAGCTCCTCATTTTTGATGCCCCCAATATATCAGAAGCGTCTTACTCTAGCAAACTGACCAAAAAAGCCCCTCATGGAGCTTGATGGGTTATTCTCTAATTTGACCTTGACCGTTAATATAGAACTTGGTTGAAGTTAGGGCCTCAAGTCCCATTGGTCCACGGGCGTGCATTTTTTGGGTTGAGATTCCGATTTCAGCACCCAATCCAAAGACGAAACCGTCTGTGAAACGAGTCGAGGCATTGACATAGACAGCTGCAGCGTCAACATCGTCTTGGAATTGCTCAGCACGACTGATGTCCTGAGTCACGATAGCTTCTGAATGTGATGTCGTGTAAGTATTAATCCAATTAATCGCCTCATCAAGGCTGTCTACTACTTTAACAGACATAATGTAGTCAAGAAACTCTGTCGCAAAATCCTCTGGTGAAGCGGGTACAGCTTTTTCCATAAGTTTCAAAGCCCTTTCATCCGCGCGGAACTCAACAGACTGAATTTTTGAAATAGCTTTTTCCAAGTTAGGCAAGAATTCTTCTACAATATCAGCATGGACAACGAGAGATTCTGCAGCATTACACACACTTGGTCGTTGGGTCTTGGCATTGATGACAATCTGTGTCGCCATATCTAAGTTAGCATATTTATCCACATAAATATGACAGTTCCCAACACCCGTTTCGATGACTGGAACCTTGGCTTTTTCTTTCACAGTTTGGATGAGACGGGCTCCGCCACGAGGGATGAGCAAGTCAACATATTTGGTCGCCACCATGAGTTCCTCGGCTACCTCATGAGAGGTATCTTCAACAAACTGAACGGCATCTGCTGTAATTCCTGCATTTTTCAAAGCTTTACGAGCTACCGTAACCAAAGCCTTATTGGAATTGATAGCATCACGTCCTCCACGAAGAATAATGGCATTATTAGTCTTAAAGGCAAGGCTAAAAGCATCGATTGAAACATTAGGACGGCTCTCAAAAATCATAGCGATAACACCCATGGGAACACGCTTTTGAACAATTTTAAGACCATCTAGATTTGTATAACCACGAACTACTTGGCCGATGGGATCTTGGAGATCTGCGACTTGACGAACACCTTCAGCAATCCCTGCGATACGGTCTTCCGTTAAGAGCAAGCGGTCTTGCATAATCTTTGAAATACCATTTTCGCTGGCATTGGCTATATCCTTAGCATTTTCAGTAATAATATAGTCACTCTCAGCTACTAGAGCTTTAGCTACCTGATTTAAAAGGTCGTTTTTAGCTGCTGTTGACAATTTAGCAATCTGACGACTCGCCACTTTGGCCTGCTGGCCCAATGTATCAACGTATGTCATATTAGTCCTCCTGTTTAAAAAGTGTACCGATTTTGGCTCCTTCTAGGACACGAAGAATGTCACGTGGATTTTCACCATTCATTAAAATCATTTGGCTTTGATTTTCAAAAACCATCTGAGCTGACTTAATTTTACTCATCATACCACCCGTACCAAATTTACTACCAGCAGCACCAGCTGAGGCTAGAATTTCCTCGGTAATCTCTGGTACATAGCTACGAAGGGTTGCATCCTCATAGACATTTGGGTTCTTATCAAAGAGCCCATCAATATCTGACAACATGATAAGTAAGTCCGCACCAACAACCTTAGCTACGATAGCTGACAAGCGGTCATTGTCTCCAAACTTAGTTGCATGATCCATTTCATCTACACTGACAGCATCATTTTCATTAACAATTGGAACTACTCCAAGCTCAAAGAGGCTTTCGAAGGCATTGATGGCATTGGCCAAACTCTCGGGGTACTCGACCACATCACGGGTCAAAAGAAGCTGAGATACCTTGGTTTGGTAATGTGAAAAGACTTGAGAATAAAGGCTCATCATGGCCACCTGCCCTACACTTGAGACAGCCTGTTGCTTACCTACCTCTGCTGGACGCGTCTCAAGATCTAGAACATTAAGACCAAATCCCATAGCACCAGAGGATACGAGGACAACCTCAATCCCTTTATTGTGTAAGCTAGAAATCACAAAAGCTAGCTGATCGATTTTTTCAAGATTAATTTTCCCTGATGGCAAAACCAAGGAGCTGGTCCCGATTTTGATAACTAGGCGTTTTACTGAGTCAAAATTTCGTTTCATGTTTATGATTATATACTAAATTCTTGTATTTTAACATATATAATGCATAGGTTTACACATCCAGTATTATCCATCAAAAAAGAATCCCTCCAATCAGAGAGACTCTTTAAACAATTTGACCTAGGTAAAAAACATAGTTCTAATGCGTTTCCAACGTCTACGATCAACAAAAAGATAAATGATTAGAGCAATTAAAACTAGAAGTCCAGTTGCTATAACATTAACAACTAGGGCAATCCAGAACTTACTTGCAAAGAAGACAAGACCACCCAGCAAAGCTGCAATAAAAATGGTAAGGATAAAAATCCCCATATAAAGCCACTGTCCGCCACCCCGATTGAAGAGCTGAGTGACTTCTTGCCAATTCACTTCCAATAATTTAAGGTCACGTTCAAAGAAATAGCCACCTACAAGATAGGTTGTTACGAGAAAACCAAGAGCGAAACTTGCCACCAAAATAGGATGGAGATGTGCAAGGAATATTAAACCAAGTCCTCCTAATAAGAGGGAAACACTGACTTGCAAGCCATAGAAAATCCAAAACTTTTGACGAAGATAGTCACCCGTATTGATTGGCAAGCTACGGATAAAGTCAAAGTTTGTTCCCTCTAAGGAAGTTGCCACCCCAAGAAAACTTGTTGGTTGCGCTGAAAAGAAACCAAAGGCAATTCCGACTAAAAGCAGGAGTCCGAAATAGTCTGGACCTAAATCTTTCAAAAAGAACGCACCTCCACCCAGCATGATCATATATAATACTGGTACCACATAGGTATTGATAATGAGAGTTGAGTTTCCCAAAGTAGATAAATGATGGCGAACCAAGACCTGTCTTTGACTTCGAGTAACAACTTTTACCTGAGTCTTTCTAGCCTTTTTGTTATAAATGGCTTCGTGGAAATAACGAGGCATTCTGACTTTATAAAACCAAAAGCCCAAGATAAGCACTAAGATAAGAGGAAGATAAAAATTTAGTAGAGCCTCCGGAGATAGAGGAGCAGCTACCACATCATAGTAACCTCTTAGATAAGGCAACAAAGGAAAATCGAGATGTCCAGCACCCTTAACATAACCATTAAGAAAACTAACCATCATGATAGGGAACATAATCAATAGGGTTGACAGGGTCATCAAAATAGTCGAATAGAGCTTTTGACGAGAACTGCGAACAATCAGCGTTCCAATACTATTAGACAGAATCACTGAAAAAACGAGATTGATAAAGAGAGAAACGATAAAGGATAGCAGCCCCACGACTATCCCCAGCGGGCCAATAAATTGCCAGTAAGCTAGTATGAGAAGACTAAGGATAGGTACCATGAAAGTCATCCCAACCATAGAACCTGACAAGGTCTTGGCCAAAAAGACTTCTGATGGCTTTAAGGGAAGAGGCAGATAAGCCTTGCTATCCTTACTATCGTAAAAGGTACTATAGAGAGCCGTAAAAGTCTGGAGAAGCCCCATGACTGAAAATGTCAAAAGATATAGGGTTAAGACTCCAGGATTGGCCTTATAATCGACACCTACAAAAAGATAGCTATATACAACCGTAAAAATAATTAAAATCAAGAGTTGTTGTCTAAGCATGGCATTAACGATGGAGAAATTAGCCTTTTTCTTTTTCTCCTGACGTTTCTGTAGGTTAGTTACTGCTTGAGGATTTGCATAGAGGAGATTAATTTTAAAAAGCTCCCAAACATGGTTCCAGTTCATGACTACACCTCCTCGATCTTACGTCCAGCCATTTCCAGATAAATGGTTTCCAAATCCTTGTCAGGGTACTGAGACTTAAGTTCAGCTAAAGACCCTTGGAAGATGAGTTTTCCTTTCTTCAAAATAGCAATACGATCACAGAGCTGCTCAGCTACACTTAGAACGTGGGTTGAAAAGAGCACACTATTACCCTCCTTAGCATGGTTAAGCATGGCTTCTTTCAAATCATAAGATGCCTGTGGATCCAGACCAGTCAAAGGCTCATCCAAAACCCAAATCTGCGGATTAACCAGAAGAGCACCGATAACGACAACCTTCTGACGCATACCGTGAGAGAAGGAAGAAATGAGGTTATAGCGACTTTCCGTCAAGTCAAAGGTAGACATGAGATCAGTCAAACGTTCCTCAACCTGACTAGCTTCCAAATCATAGATACGTGTCAAAAAGTACCAATAGTCATTAGCAGTCAAATTTAAAAATAAGTCCGGTGAATCTGGCACATAAGCTATTTTCTTCTTAATAGCATCACGATGCTGGCTGAGAGCCATATCATCGACGTAAACTTCACCGTAGCTAGCTTCAATGATAGACGTCAAAATGGAAATAGTCGTGGTCTTACCAGCCCCATTGTGACCAATCAGACCAAAAATCTCCCCATCTCGAATCTCGAGGTTAAGATCTGAGAGAGCATCCTTATCTTCATAACGTTTCGTTACGTGTTCAAAACGAATCATCTTTTATCCTTTCTTGAGAATCTATTTAACAATAGTCTCATTTTACACTTTATATTAGATTATAAATTAGAGTTATTACCTTGTTTTTTATGGACAATGCTCTAATAATATCGGCGATAGCTTTAGATAACGCTGTTTTGTTATCTTCTCGTTTATTGTATCATTTCAAAGGTACAATTTCAAGAAAACTTTTACAAATACGGGGCGATTTTGCTTTCAGCCTTTGATAATGCTAAACTTATAGTATTTAGAACAAATAGGAGGAAAATCACTGGTGCCAAGCGGAATTATCATCAACTCACTATCAATTATCCTAGGAGGAATCGCTGGAGGACTCTTCGGCGACTATCTCAGAGAAGACTTCAAGGAGAACCTTAATCTCATATTCGGACTAGCCTCTATGGTTATGGGAATTAGTGCTATTATGAATATGGTTAATATGCCTACGGTTATCTTCGCAGTGGTTATCGGTACTATCATCGGCCTCTTGTTGAAGTTTAGAAACCTCATCAACAAGGGAGCTGGACTTATGGAAAAAGGGCTTGTCCAAGGTTACGCCAAGCAAGAAAACCAGACTGGCTCACGATGAGTTCTATGCACAACTTCTGACAGTAATCGTCCTCTTTTGTGCGAGCGGGACAGGAATTTACGGGAGTCTTGAGTCTGGAATGACTGGTGATGCTTCTATCTTAATTTCCAAGTCTATCCTAGATTTCTTTACAGCTATGATTTTCTCTTGTAGTCTGGGCTACATAGTTTCCATGATTGCCATTCCACAATTTATTGTTTTTTTCCTTCTCTTCTTGAGCGGTGGGATCATTCTTCCTCTAACGACAAAAGCCATGATTGGAGACTTTAAGGCTTGTGGGGGCTTTCTCATGATTGCGACGGGATTTCTCGTATTATGAAACTACGTCAATTCCCAACAGCAGACATGATTCCAGCCATGATTCTGGTTATGCCTATTTCTTGGGCTTGGGTTAATTGGATCTTGCCTTTTCTTGGCTGAAATTACTATCGAAATAACGAAATACCGTTAGTACTTAACTCTTGGCGGTATTTTATCTGTTGGGAAATTGGGGTAAAAAGTCATTTTGAAGAGAATTACTCTACTGATTATTACAGGTTTAGACAATTGAAACCTTATAATCTATGTATTTATAATTTTAATTCTTTCTCACCTTATTTAGACTAAAGTTGGTTTATTATAATAGCCCTTTTAGGCCTAAGCAACTTACAAGATACTTTTTTCATAACTATTTCCACCCTCTAATATTTCAACGAACTTACAATAGTAATGGAAATCTATCAAAAAAGACCGGTGTATTCACACCAGTCTTTTTTGAGGGGTTTGGGATACAAAAACCACTCTCCTACTATGAAAGAATGGTTCTGCGATAACTTATACTTCTACAACTTCTAAGTCCTTTCCACCCAAGAGGATAAGATATTTGTCGACCTTTTCCATTTGATAGGCTTGGCTAAGCGCTTTAGCATAGAGGCTCATTTGCCCTTGGTAGCGTGTCTTAAGCTCACTAGGATGAGTGAAGTGGTCGGTCTTGTAGTCAAAGAGGACAATACGGTCTTCAAGAAGAAGGTAGCCATCGATGATACCACGGACGACAAAGTCTTCTTTACTAGCGGGATCTTCTGCCAACATAGCAAATGGTGCTTCACGACGCAACTTACCACGGTTAGCTAGAATGAGCTTCCCAAGTTCGGTGTCAAAGAAGCCTAGTAGCTTTTCTAACTGCACACGCGCCTTAACTTGATCATCTGCCGATACCCGACTCAACGCCTGTGTCAAATCTTGGAGGGTCACCTTGTCAGAAAGAATCAAGCGTTGCATGAGTTCATGGGTGGCTGAACCAACTGCAGCTCCAGTGACCTTAGTTTTTTGCCCAAAGTCTGGAAGCTCAAAGGTGCTAGCCGTCTCAAGAGGTTGCACTCCCTCTTTCTTATCCATGATATCTACGCCCTCTGTATCCATAATTGGTTCGTAAAGGGTCTTGAGCTGGCTTGGGGTACGCACAGAAGGTAGGTCAATCGCTGGTGCATAAAGCTGGTTGAGTTTTTCAACACTTTCTAAGACAGTTAGAGCACGCTTAATATCTTCCGTCTGACGATTGTTAGATAGATCATCAGCATCCACTGCTGCTTGAACTTCAACCTGACCAATAGCCTCTGGCGTCAACTCCTCAGCCTCAACAAAGCGAACAGTAAACTTGAGGTCCTTTCTCATAAAAGCAGTATCAAGTGCCATAATCCAATCCTGATAAGTAGCAATCTGGTCACGTATAGCCACTGGTAGGCGATTATTTTCGACATTAGTGCCATACTGCTGGGTTAAGGTTTCCTTACTTCCCTTACCAACTAGGTAGAGTTTCTTCTCTGCACGTGTCATTGCCACATAGAGTAGACGCATCTCTTCTGAAATACTTGCCCTGCGCTCTTCCCTACGATTTTCCTGGAAGGTCAAGGTCTCAAGAACAACATTTAACTTAGGCAAATTGGTGTTTATCTGGTCTTTGAGGTCAGCTAGATACTTAATACCAAGCCCTTTTTCACGATTGATAATATACTTACCGCTCAGGCCATCCTTGCTGTGACCAATGAACTTGCGATTCATCTGCAGGACAAAGACATACTTGAACTCTAGCCCCTTGGACTTGTGAATGGTCATGAGGCTAACGGCATTTTTGGGAACCAAATCTGTCACTTCCTCTAGGTCGTTACCGCTAGCAATAATCTTATCAATCATGCCAATAAAACGAGAAAGCCCCTTAAATCCTGTCTTTTCATAAGCATTAGCACGCAAGGCAAGGGCATAAAGATTGGCCTGGCGTTGCTCAGCTCGTGGAAGACCTCCGACGTAATCATAATAGAAACGGTCGTTGTAAATCTTCCAAATGAGGTCATAAATCGAATGACACTTACTGTAGTCACGCCAATCTGCCAGAGTCTCTGTGAAGAGAGTCAACTTGGCATCAAGTCCTTGCATCACAACTTCCGGATGAAGGCCTGATTTGGTATGAGCTGCAAGAAGCTTATCATAGAATTGGCCTTTGTCAGCCTGAACTGCGATACGAGTCAGGTCATCCTCGTTGAAGTTAAACATAGGTGAACGAAGGAGAGCAACGAGAGCATAATCGTTAAGAGGATTATTGATAGCACGAAGGGTGTCCAACATAATCATAACTTCTAGTGACTCTAGGTAGCTTGACTTATACTCGTCAGGAACCAAGGGAATACCGTGTTCCTCGAAACTTACCATCAAGTCCAGATAGGTGTTACGGTTCGGTGCTAGGAGGGTGATGTCCTCAAAACGTACACCCTGCTCATGAAGTTTGATAATTTCTTTGATAACCAAGGAAATCTCACCGCTGCTGATAGCTTGATCAGGACCTTCTTCATCCTCACTCGTACTAGATTCATCACTATTATAAATCAGAACCTCAGTTTCATTTTCAGGATGGGGCTCTTTTTGCTTCTGACTACCTGCTACCAACATATGAGTCTTGTCATATAGGATGTCCCCGATTTCCTGATCCATGAGGTGGCTAAAAACACCATTTGTCGCATCAAGGACTTCAGATTGACTACGAAAGTTCTCCTTAAGGAGAATCAGCTTACCTGCATCAGGATTTTCAAGGAAAAGCTGAAACTTATCATTAAAAATCTGAGGGTCTGCCTGACGGAAACGATAAATGGACTGCTTGATATCTCCCACCATGAATCGGTTATGGCCGTTAGATAGAAGTTCCAACATTCGTTCTTGAGTATGGCTATTGTCCTGATACTCATCCACCATAACTTCATGGTAACGGTCCCGGTAGCTGACTGCCACCTCTGGATTTTCTTCCAAAATACGGATAGCAAAGTGGGCAATATCCGAGAATTCAAAGGTATTTTCCTGAATCTTTGCCTGTAAATACTGATCCGAAAAATCAAGTACAAAGGACTGAAGTAGCTCCAACATAGGTAGGATATCATCATTATGCTTGGCCAAAACCTCCAGAACGGTGAGCTGAGTATCGACCTCTCGCAACTGAGCCACAAACTCATTTTTGGTCTTGTTGTATGCTTCCTTGTAGGCCTTGAGTTCCTCGTCTTTAGGACGGGTCATATTGGTCAAACCAGTACCTCCTGACAGAGTCAATAGTTGTTTGAGGAGGTCCTCCATATCAGTTTGGTCATTAATCAAGGAGCCCTCAAGAAGGATAATGGCATCTGACACATTATTCAGATACTTGGCCTTGGCAAATTCACGCTGAGCTATACCTAAATGGTCTCTTAAGAAAGCTAGGAAATCAGCCAACAATCCATCTTTAAGACTGTCTAAAAGCTCATTTTTAGCCTGTTCTGGCTTAGCCTCGATCTGTCCTTTCAAGAGATTTTGACGTAGCCATTTTTCAGGATCTGCAGTAGCCTGAGAAAAGCTGTAAATATCGTAAACTAAATCACGAAAAGCCTTGCTAGTTTTGCTATGTCCAGTGAAATTACGGACCAATTTTTGAAAAAGTTGGGCATCCTTTCCTTGCATATAATCATTGAAGAGATCAGCATAAACCTCATTTTTCATAAGCGTCTGCTCAGCAAGGTCTGTCATGATACGGAAAGTAGGTGACACACCCAGGAGATAGCCATACTGATTGACCAATTTCTGGGTAAAGGCATCCATGGTTCCAATATCAGCCGTCCCAATCTTGGCAATCTGGTCTGAAAGAAATGCCCGCTCCTCATCCGTCTCTGCCTGTCCTAAATGCTTTGTCAGCCGCTTTTCCAGACGCTCCTTTAACTCACCTGCAGCTTTTACCGTAAAGGTTGAGATAAAGAGTTGATCAATACCAACGCCACGTCCAATCATATCAAGGATACGCTCAACCATGACAAAGGTTTTCCCTGAACCAGCTGAGGCAGATACCAAAATATTAGTACCATTACTGTAAATAGCTTCAATCTGTTCTGGTGTTAACTTGCGATCCTTGTCAGAAGCTGCTTCTTGGGCAATACGTTCCTCAATCTCTGCTGGACTTAAAAAAGCTTTAGTCAACATGGTTATCCTCCTGGTCTTTTTTGTCTACTCTCACAGCATGATCAATGACTGGAAAGGAGATAGTATTTTCAGAAACTTGCATCTGATTCTCTTCCTCAGTTTTTGCCATCAACTCCAAATAGGCTTCCTTCTTGCCCTTTTTGGGTAAACGTAAGAGTTTACGAGCCTGTCCCATGTGGCGGTCGGCCTCGAAGTGAGTAATAGACTTGATTTGATCCCCTTGAACAGACTTGCCATCCTCAGTATAAGGATTGATCGCAAAATTCCCACTTCGAATAACTTCAGCAGCACTCCTAAAGAGCTTAATATTGTAGTCCAACAAGGTTTCTAAATCCTCCTTGTCATAGGTGACAGTCTTTTGCAGATCATAGTTTCCACCAGTCAAATGCTCCGTTTCTGAAGACACAAAAAGTCCCTTGTAAGTCAATTCCTTATGAGCCTGAGCCGCTAGCTTTTCCAAACCAATCTGAGCTAGGTTAAGCTGTGGGACCTGCATGTGAAGATACATAGCCCCAAAAAGTTGATCAGCATCAACCTTATAGGTTTGACGGAGAGCCTCCAGATAGGTCACCAATTGCGGACTGAGGCCATTGTAGAATTTCTGAATATCAAAGACATTTTTACCTGTTTTATAGTCAACAACACCCAGAGCACCATCTGTTAAACGGTCCACTCGGTCAATAATCCCAGTAATCTTGATGCTATTTGCTAAAAGCAAGTCAAACTTGACTTCCTCACGCTCAACCTTAACCGCCGCATTGTCACGTAGAACACTGGCAGTTGAACGCGCAATGTCCTCCAAAATCTGACGAGAGAAACGACTCTCTTGGTCCTCGGTATAGAGAATTTCAAAAGGTTGATCCTGATTGGTCTGAGCAATGGCCTTTTCCAATTTATCATCGAAGCTTTCTGATGACGAATCACCCATCACACGCTCAAAGACTCGGTGTAAATAAGTCCCGTGGTGTCGAGCATCCGGATGGATAGACTCTAGCTCCTCAAGTTCCAAAACATAACGCAAGAAATAAAGATATTGGTTGTTATAGAAGGTCGTCAGAGCTGTAGCTGATAATTTCAGTGGTTCTTCCTCCGGAAAGACCAACTGCATGACCTGATCGTCCACCTTGGTTGTCGTCACATCGTCAATCACCTTTGGAATCAAGACTTGATCCTTATCAAGTCGCTTACGGAGATAGCGTACAGCAACCGACCAGAAAGTCTGGGTTTCTTTGTCCAAGTCAAGATCCAAATGACTACTGTTAAGGGCAATGACAGTCGACAGAAGGTCTCTATAGTTCCCAATCTGGTCCCCCTTTGCTTCGAAACGATTGCGTCCCTTTTCCACCAATGGAATACCAAGGTCAAGAAGCTCCTTCAAATAAACAGACATGTCATCTTGACTTTCATTTATAATTTGTGGCTGACTAAGCACTAATTGTTCACTAGCAGCATTGAAAAGCGACATAGCCACAAAATGACCTCGCTTACTATTGATCTGCGTAACAATATCCAATCTCCTGTGCTCATCCGTCGCCTCATTGATACGACTACGCTCCTCATCAGACAAAAGACTCTTATTTTGTCCTACCTTAGGAAAATGTGACTGGGTCATCCCCAAGGCAAAAACATACGGAGCCGAATGTGGCTGTATTAAGTCGTATTTTTTCACATTGACCACATCAACAGTGGCTGGAACCGTACGGTAATCACAGGCCAACATTCCCGAACGCAAGATAGACAAAAAGTCGTCCACTGAGAGCGATTCGTCTCCAAAGATAGTCTCAACCTGCTCCAAGATATGAGTGAAAGCCTTCCAAACCTGTTCATTCTGTTCTTTTTCAGCTTCACTGGCCTTGGTGGACAATTCAAACATCTGACTTGGCAGTTGCACAGCCTCTAAAAAGACCACCAGTTTCTTGAGTAGACTAGATCCCTTTTGTTTGCGACTATTAAGAAACTTGTCCAAGGGCTCTATCAATTGTGACCGCAAGGCATTGATCTGGTCTAAATTATACTTATCACGACTATTAGCTGTAAAATCAGACAAGAATTTATGACGCCCCTTGATATCCGCAAAATTGACATAATACTCAAAAAGGTCTAAATCCTCTTGAGCAAAACCACCATAGAGACCGGATTTTACAAGGTTAAGCAAATCCTCAGCACGGTAGTTATAGCGCTTGATACGCTCTAGCGAATCCACAAACTCCACCAAAGGATGGCTAGACATGCTTTCTTCCTTACCAAAATAATAAGGAATATCAAATTTTCGGAAAATCTGCCCCACGTGAAGCTTATAACTCTCCTCGTCACCAAGCAAGACCAAAATATCCTTGTAACGCTTGCCATCTGCCAGCAACTGGCGAATACTCTTGGCAACCTGGGCCACTTCTTCTTTCTGGTTGACCACTTCCCAAACCTTCAGGGCATGCTTATCCTGCTCAGTTACCGTCTCATCTACCGTACTAAAGTCATGACGGCTCTCCAAAAGACGACTAATACGCGCAAAAGAACGATTGCCCTCCTTGTCTGTCGTCACGTAGTCGGGTATCACCTTATAGGTCTGAGCCAAAGTCCTCAAGAAATCTACTGAGGCTTGATAAACATTGCCATAAACAAAATTGGCCTTATAAGCTTTTTGACTAGTATAGGTCCCCACTACAATCTGGTGGCACTTGTCGTTCAAGAGTGCAACCAGAGCCTCCTCCTCAGCCGAGAAACGGGTAAAACCATCAATGACCAAAACTGTGTTACTCAAGGCCTCATCCAGATGCCCTGAGGTAATTTCCTTAAAGAAGGCACTAAGCTTTGATTGATTGTCAAAATCTCCTGCCAACAAGAGGTCCTGAGCTGCACTGAAAATCCTTACCAAATCCTCTTGTTTTTCAACCTGATTCAAATGCTGCAAATCCAATACTGTCATATTGGCCTGCTGCAACTCTTTATAAAGGTCCACTAATTGATTAATAAAGTTGCTATCCTTACGCAAACGGCCATAGACCTTGAGCTCATCATCGCCCATGTGCAACAACACTTTATAAAAAATCATGGCCAAACCTGTATCATCCAACTGAGTCTTTGGGTTACTCGTATTGAGAATAAAATACCTAGCCATCTGAGTAAAACGAGTCACCGTAATGTCAAAAGATGCTGACTGAGGCAGGTATTCTAAAACCTTTCGCTCCTTTTCAAAGGACAGGGCACTAGGAGCAATATAAAAAACCCTCTTTCCCTTTTGAGCATAGCTAGACGCCTGCTCCGTCAGAATTTCTGTTAAATCCTGAGACATATCCGTATAAAGTAATTTCATAAGACGTCCCTTTCTTGTCTCTACACCAGTCATTCGGACTAAGTCGGACTAAGCAAGAATTTCCATTCACTTAGCACTAACAACCACTAATCCTTGCTATTATAACACAGAATTAACAAACAATCAGACTCCTCCCTCATCCCTTTCTAGCCCTCTGGCCTATGGGCCAGGCATAAGCTTATCTCCTACAGGAAAAGCCCAAAATATCTGGTCCTCTAGCCAAAAAAAGAACCAAATCAAAAGATTTAGCACCACAACTTTATTTAAAAATTAATTCCTGTTCTAGTAGGAAAAAAGAGAGTGATACCGAACAGCTTTTCAAAAACTCTCCCTTGTCCTACTCCCTCGAGTATTAGTTGATTTAAAAGACTTGATGACGTTAGGAATCCCAGAGCTCTTGTCCCTCCATTCACATGCACCCGCCAATCACTGGGCACATAGAGGCTAAGACTTCCAAGAGAAACGTCCACATCAAACTGAGCAGATGGCCCCTCAATACGGCAATTATCAAAATAAACGGAAGCCTGTCCTAAACTAACATCCGCACTCCCATGTGTAAATTGCTGGTCATTGAGATATTTGGTCACTACTGAAAAAGTGACATCAATATCATTTCCACCATTATTAGCGTCTGAGCCAGTAGAACCCAGTCCAAAGCGATTCTTTGTTTTACTAGAAGAATTGAAGAGAATGTTCAAGCCAATAACTGCAAGAATGGAAGAGAAGATAAGGACCGAGTTAGATACTGGAAGAAAATGGAACTGTCCATTAAGTGAAAATAGAGCCACAATGCCATAGGCGAAACCAAGACCAAAATGTCGCTTCAAAAGACTAGAAAGGGACAAAATTGCCAATAAGACTACCCAGGCCAACATCCAAATACTAATTTCCCATTTTATAAAATAGTCTTGTACAATTACCAAAGCTGCCAAAAGGATCAAGAGGATCCCAATTAATTTCTTTCTCATTATCTTACCTCATTTCGTTTAGTCGTTCTTTTAAAACTTGATAGTAGCGTCTTGATACATGGACCTGCTTGTGGGTCTGATAGAAATTCACCGTACTAGTCCCCGAAAAAGACTTCTCTAAAGAATAAATCTGCTTAGCATTAACAATCGTCGATTTGGAAATCCGACAAAAGGCAATCGGGAGCAACTCTTCTAATTCGTAGAGCTTTTGCTTCACCTCATAGGCCTCATCCTTGGTATGTCCAAAAATCTTTTCCCCGTCTGTTTCAAAAAAGAGAATATTTGCCAAATCCAGAAAATATTCGCTTCGATCCTTGTAAAAGGCTAAAGGAACTAACTTTTTCTTTAGAATAGATTCTTGGAGCTGGGCCAATTCCTGTGTTAACCGAGGAGCTCGAATCAAGATTTCAGGCTCATCCATGGATGGGTCCAATTCGATTCTAACTTTCATAATACTCCTTTCCTGTCCTTTTGATGGTTCTTCTATTATAACAGCTGCTTTAAACTAAACAAGGCCTTTTAGGTAAGTGGTAAAGTTTAGA
>PPYF01544806.1_pt1 | contig 38916 bp, 59 predicted proteins | sample 1559871 | NCBI WGS metagenome assembly PPYF01 (sample SAMN08240021, study PRJNA423297) | Human gut metagenome, whole genome shotgun sequencing project.
TCCCAGAGGTAAATTTACGTTCCTTGGTTTTTCTAAGATTACTCATTCCTTGCAATTTGTATGCCATCGCAATACCAGAACTTGTTCCAAAATTTTCATCTGAAATATTTGCCACCATAGCAATTAAAAATATCAGATTTTGTAATCGATCAAGCAAGTGTTCCTGTGTCGTGTCTCCGTCCGGCTTCTGTAAGAAATCAACTATTACGCTTTCTCCATCTCCGTCAAAATTGATCACTCGATCTGACCTAACATGTTTTAGTTCATCTTCATCTAACAGCGCTCCAATGATCTTTAAATATGCATCTGCAAAGTAGTCCACGTCATTTGCTTTCTCACTGATTGCTTTGTTAAATGCATTGATTATAGATAATACTGGTTCGAATATTCCTTGGCATTCTTTGTTTTCACGATATTCCGTAGCCGGAACTCCATTAAAGTAATGTAATTGTTCTTGTTCCTCCCAAACAATCTTGCCTTTTATTGTGAACCATCGAACTTTTTCTTGATCCGATACACTTCCATGCAAGACATTATCCTCATCCCTATATAATCGAACAAAATAGCGTTCCCTTTTAAGTACTGAATCATCATAGATCATGAACGCTTCTGTTGGATCTAAATATATGATTCCGACATTTCCGTCTTCGTCGTTATAGTACATTTCGTACCCTTTTCCATAAATAGAACAAATTTTAGATAGTTCTGCGTTATTGTCATCCTGATCATTGTACTGATCAAGAAATTCTACATATTTTTCAATGGATTCCTCTCCACCATCTACTGTGATCTTAACCGGATTCCCAATGAAGTACCCATTCATCGTATCAACAATATACTTTGCGAAGTTTACTGCGATTCTGTTATCTGGCTTCCATTCTGGCTTTTTAGGTTCGTGAAAGATTGGAAAATCTGTTTCGTAGGCATCTTGTAATTGCTTATACCGAAACGTACTTTCTGCAGCATGTCTCATGATGAATTTACTCAACTTCGCATCTGTTAGTTCTTCGTCTGGCGATATTCTATAGATTTCTTTACGCATTATATTCCTCCTTTCACTTTTGTATTTAGTCTTGGTTTTTGTTTACGTTCTTCTTCGATGGAATAACGTAACATAGCCATTGCATCATCAAAAAATGGAACTGGTTCATCCAGATAAGTATTGGTTTTCTCATCTTTCTTCCACTTCCATTGTTGTATTTCTTTGATTGTGTTTACACAGCTTGGATAGATGTGTATTCTGTGCTGTTTCAAATAGTCAATTTGGGCACTGACACTGTTTGGTTCCTTCTTTACTCCTTTAGCCCTGTATCCTGCTTTCTTCCACATCTTGATTCGATCTGGTTCCGCAGAGTCACACCACATGCGAAGCTTTTTATTGAATTTTCCTGCTGCCTGTTTAATGATTTCTTCTGTATCCATTTCGTAAACATAGAGTTCCTGGCATAAATACAGATCACCATCTTTGAATCCAACCTCTCCAATACAATTTGCATGGTTAAATCCAAAGTCCTGTGCATTGACCATATAATCAAAATGTTCTGGTGTACAATCAAATTCTTCAATGACGTAGTTTTTAAGAATTAATCCTGCAACTTCTCCCCATTCTCCAAGGCCGTAAACTCTGTATCCTTCCGGATCTACCTCTTTACGTCTTAACATTCGTCTGTGGTACGCTTCATCAATAAATCGATTCTTTTCGTAGGTTGACTGGTGCGTCAGTACGTCGGGATCTGAACGATCAAAGAATACTTTTTTAATCCAGTGATGTGCTGACACAGGGTTAAACGTCATCCTGATCTGATAAAACTGTCCTTCTGGCAGTTCTCCTCTTAGTCGGTCATCGATAATCTCAAAGTCTGATTGTGTGATCTCTGTTGCTTCTTCTATCCAAACGTCGGTAAGTTTTCCTCGCTTGAATGTGATTGATTTCAACTTCTCTCTCTGTCTTTCATCATTCACACCCCTAAATATGATCTGATTATGATTGCTTTTGCATTCTATAATCATATTTGATGCATTGATGTACCAATATCGTTTATACTGTTCTCCAAACATGCGAAAAATAGCACCCTGTAATTCTGCAAAAGTGCTATCTCTATTCGTTACATCTGATTTTCGGACACATAAAAGATTACGACCAGGATCGCTCATGAGTCTTAGGATATAATGCTGAGCTGTATCCATGCTCTTTCCGGATCCAGCAGAACCTTTCATTACGATATATCGCTTTTTACTACGATCAACCTCTTTAAAGCAAGGGTTAGCCTGTACTTTTATGTTCATCCAGTGTCATCCTCGCCATAGTCGATCGTAATATTAAGATCCATATCCACATCTGTTTCAACCTTATCTGTAAATAGCGCATATCGTTTTCCAAGAAGCTCCGCTGCCCTTAATCGTTCTTTTTCTGATGGTGCTTTCTTCATAGTCTTTGCTTTACTGCATCCATCGCCTGTCCCTTCAACTACAATCTCTTGTGCGGTAGTTTCTCCACGAAGAACAGCTGTTAAATATTTAAGAACTTCGTCCTGATTAGCAACCAATTCAGATTCTTTTTCTTTCATTCGTTTGTCTATATAATTTTTCAGGTCAAGTTTAGTCAAGTTCTGCTGTCCTATCTGTTTTGCTGTCTTTTTAGAATATCCTGCTCTAAGCGCTGCCTGAGTGGCATTTAGATCTATCAGATATTCATCGCAAAATCGTTTTTGTTTGTCTGTTAATGCTATCAGTCCCACTCCTTTCTGATTTATATTTCGGCGTTCCACGTCCGCCCATTATTTACTGCTTCCAAAAAACCATCTTTCAAAATCTTTTTCCCTTCGTTTTCTTGCTCTATCATAGGTTGTTGTTGTCCGTTTATGCTGCAATGTTGGATCTAAAGGCCTTTGCTTTTTAGAGAATTGCTTCATTTTATCTCTCATTGCCAGTTCTGCTTTAATTATCTTCTTGCGTTCTTGTGCAGTTTTCTGCTCCTTGTGTACGGCTTCTTTGCTTCCAAGCTTTACGATCTTTCGACTGTTCTGTGCTCTGCGTGCAATGAGGTATTCCGACACTCTGCGTGCCTCTTTCTCAGACGTTATCGAATTGATATATTCTGCGTTTCCGTTCTTAATATCTCTTTCAATTTTAGAATCTCTTTTAGGCATATAAGTTGCGTTCAACATGCTATCTTTTTTTGCACCATTAAAATAAATTCTGGCAGTCATCGGTGAAATTTTTTCTTCACTTCCGCTTCCACCTCCGCCTCCTCCAGATTTACTTCCTCTACCACCCATTACATCTAGCCTCCTTAAATTTTTCGTGAAATGCTTTGATATGTACAATATTTTCTTTACATTCCTCTGGAACATCCCCATAAAAAATAATCGTTTCTGGTTCCAATCTTTTTACCATTTCTTGATATCCTGATACAAATAAGTCTTTTGCTTCTTCATTGTTCTGAGTTCCGACACTCGACACTGCCACAACACTGTTTGTAGGCTCTCCATCAAAGCACCATTCATAAGAATCTTGTGTGCTCCATCCAATTGTCGGAATCACGTCCACGCCATTTTCTTGTAAATATGCTCCGATCCAATGTTTTCGATAATGATTATAGATCTGCATTGCTTTTGGGAAATCCGTATACATTGAAAAATCTGGCGTCATAACATATCGGAACTCCTGCAGCATAGCAAGATAAAAATCAGGTCTTCGCCACAACCGTTCAAACTGATAATCATCAATAAAAAAATGGATGCATTTATTTTCCCTTTCCTTGCAACTCTTGGCATAATTAAAAGAAATAAATTCACATCCAGTTTCAAACTGTGTAGGCGCTAATTCTGGTACCCCGTACTCTCCGACGCCTTCGAATATTCGTTTTTCAAGATTGTCATACCGTTTCATGCGTCACCACCTCAATCTATTTTAGTTTCAATGGACCATCAGGGACTCGAACCCCGGACCGATCGGTTATGAGCCGATTGCTCTGACCAACTGAGCTAATGGTCCTTAAATTTATGTACAAAAAAGGCACCTCGAAGGGTGCCAAAAAACCACGGTGGAATCGTTATGAAAATCAAAACTAATCATAAATTCCAGCCTATATATTAATGCATTTTAAGCGAACATGACCGAACATTTTTTCAATTTTCATCAAAAAATCGTTTATTCTTCATCCTACAGCTATCTTCTGTATATGCAATTCTGCGTTTTGGAAAGATAGAGTTTAGTCTATGTGCCACCTGGACCCATGTAAGATTATCGATATAATACAAACGGAACATGATCCGCAGTTCGCTCTTCTCGATACTGTTTATGTATTCTTCTGCTTGATTCATAAGTTCCAGAAGTTCATTTTCTTTTTCGATCAACATAGCTTTTCGTTTATTAAGCAGCAGCCTCTTTCTGCTAAGTTCTGGTACTGGCATACCTTCCACCACAAAATGCTGTATTCCACCCATGCCACCGCTTACTGTGTCTTTTACCGTTCCTTCTTCTGCAATTCTGAAGATCTGCTTCTCAGTCTCTGTGATTCTTCTCCTTAAATCTTTAATTTCTTCTTTCATGTCACAATATTGGATCAGTACGTTCTTGTCCACGTTCTCCCCTCCTGTTACGATTTATTATCTGCTGCCTTATCCGATCCGCCATCTCCTGATACTCTTGCTTGTATTGCGCCCGATCGGCACAAATGCCCATGCAGATTATCTCTGCACAGGCCTTGCATGGATCTACCATATCTTTCTTCCACCTTTTTGCTTCATCAGGTTTCTTTTGTAAAGCTTTCCTTTGGTCGTCGAATAGTATTTGTCTTTATCTTCTTTCTTTTTCTGTCTGATCGCCTGCATGCTTAACTTCCATGCAGTAAATTCAGTACACTTTCTTCGGCATTCAACTCGTTTTTCTCTTTCTCCACCATGATCACACTTGAAACATGGGTAATCTTGGTATCCCATTTATGTATCACTCCTTATAATTTGTTTAATGGACATTCTTCATCACATATTCTTTTATACTTTTCTTCAGAATTTGGCGTTATTCTTGGATATACACAATAACCATCACACATCTCCTGTTTTACTTCTTCCAAGATGTCCGTTACTGTCTTCACTCTTTCATGATCCTCTTTCACGACACCTGTAGGATTTTCAGTGACAGTTTTAGGTTTTTCTTTCACATCCCTCTCTCCTACTTTAGTTTCATGCCCAACCATCACATCATAAAATCTATCAATCTTTTTATTACACATATCCTCAAACTCACAAACTGATGTAAGATCATCAAGTTTGCATTGATCGCAGCTATCATGCATATTGCAAAAATTGTATAATTCATCTATCTTTTCTTCTCTTGTCATAACTCATTCCTCTCTTTCGCTGCGGAACACATTGACATCACTGTTGCTCCTAACACTATTCCGATAACTAGTCCACTTATAAATTCAATGATCATATTTCCAACGCTCCTTTACAAATGTAATACTAAGTTTTGCATAATCACTCCAAGTATCAAAAATTTAATAGCTTGATACCAATCTTTTTTTCGGTCGGAATAAAGATAGATTCCATAACATGCTGTTGATAATATTACGCATAGTATTTTTAATACCTTTCCTACTGTTTCCATTTCTTATTGCCCCCCCCTTTAAAATTCGGTTCCATGCCGATTTCTTTAATGTATTTTACAATAATGTCATTCACAGCCTCTTCATATTTTTCGTATACTTTAGGATCTACATTTCTTGTATCTTCTACATTCCAATCTTCTGCATATTCACCATAGTCGATATACATATTGTCATGTACTTTTTCAAGAATGTCCGACAATTCTATACCTCTTATTTCTGGTTCTTTTCTCTCATCAACATAAATAATTGTACCTGCTTCATATCCCATATATTTAGCTTCTTCTACGCATTGTCCTACTGTATCAAACTCTGCACTCCAATTATCGCTGTATTGTTCTAATGCCCATGCGTAGCTCATATTATCACTCCTTAACTTTCTTTAACAATTTCTTTCTCACAATAAATGCATCCCTTATCACACTTGATCCGAACTTTTAACTTCTGCTACTTGCCTGGACATAACTTCATCTCATTGATTCTCTTACCTGTGATTTCACATACATAGCCTTCAAATTCTTTTCCATTCATCATAAGCTTCTTTCATCCTTCCTTCTCTTTTTCGGTTATTTTCTTCAATCTTCTCCTTGAAATGAACTCCGGTTTCTTCTTCCAATGTCTGTGCCAGATCATAAAGATTGAACCGTTCATCTGTAAAATCGTTGTATGTTTCCAGAATAGCATCTAGAAACTCACTGATTCTCTTTGATCCCCATTTGTAATGATTTCTCATTGTATAAACTGGAATTAATAGCATGAATCTGAATGTGATCTCTGCAGCATCAGCTGCCGTTTGTTTCTTAACTCGATCTAGCTGCTGCCTGTTGAAATTGATCGGTTTCTTGTTTCCTTGTTTTCTTCTTTGTGCTCTGTTCATATGTACTCCTAACTTAAGTATTTCTTATGATTTGTTTTTACCTGTTCTTGATCAGTTATTGCATAGATTTGTGTTGTATCAATGTTTTCGTGCCCTAACATCTTACTTACTTGATCCAATGGCATGCCTCTTCTCAATGCAAATGTTGCGGCTGTTCTTCTGAATCGATGCGGATGTACGTTTTCTATTCCCAATTCTCTTCCTAATTTTCTAAGTACAATTTCTACGCCGCTCATCTTTAAACGTTCGTTTGGTCTGTCCAGTGTTACAAACAATGCCTTATTATCATCTGTTCTTGTCTCTAAATATCTGTCTATCGCGCATTTAGCTTTTGCATTCAGATAAACTTTTCGTTCTTTCCTTCCCTTTCCATAAACAACCAGTTCATCTCCCTGTACATCATCTCGGTCAATTCCAACCAATTCCGTTACCCTGCATCCTGTTGATAATAATGTTTCTATAATTGCACTTAATCGTTCTTCATTTCTTGCTGCTATTCTCATTTTTTCAATTTCCATTTCTGTAAATGGCTTCTTGACCCTTTTCTCCTCTTTTATTTTCTTTATTTTTTTCAATGGTGATTTATTGATGTATTCTTCATCTTCGCACCATGAATAAAATGCACTTATATTTCTTCTTAGATTATTTACAGTTACATCCGTAACCCCATCTCTTTCTTTTTTTACAGCAAGAAAATATCTGACATCGTTTGTTGTTACTTCCAGCAATGGCTTATTAATAAACCTGGAAAATTCATCTATTACATCTTTATAATATTTTAAAGTTCTTCTCGTACATCCCTGAATATTCTTTGCAACAAAAAACATTCGATAAGCTTCTTCACTGCTTTGTTCATTCCTTATTGCTAGATCCGTGTTATCAATTTTTGATAATGAATAATCATTCAGTTCAATATAGATAATATTTTTTAATTTTTTACTATCTTCATCTTTCAAATTCATACGCTGCACAATAGAATTTGCGACCTTTTCCTTCTCGTCAGTCACATAATCAGTCCTTTCTTTCTCGGTGTATAAAATATCTGTTCTGCTGTCGGAGCTTGTCCACTTAAGCTGTCTCCTTGAATCACCGTTGCTTCAATCCCCAGTAAACTAAGTTGTACATATGTCATGTATACTCCTTTCCAGTCAAGATCTTTGGCAACTACCTTTAAACATCTCTGATAGTTCAGCCCTCTATCTCTTAATACTTTCGCTGCTGCTATGATCATTCCGCCACCACCTGTTGACGGCTCATGCATTATATACGGATTTTGTTCATTTGTGTCTTCTGGTACTGCAATCTTTGCTGTTAAATATGACAGATGAAACGGTGTAAAAAACTGTCCTGTCTGTTTGCTGCCTAGTCCTGCCTGCATATAAATCTTTCCAAGCACGTCTTCCATGTTGTTTTCTAAGGATATAGCAAGCATTCCTGTCATATTTGAAAACTCTATCATCTTTCCCAAATGCTTTTTTGCAATCTCTATGTACTGATCTTCTCGCTTTTCATAGATTTTACGATCATACATGCCTGTTGCCCGATCGGTTTGATTCGATATACACAGGGCTGTTGCCTTGATCCAGTCTGAGAAAATCTCATATCCAGAATACTGACCAGACAATTCTTCTATTTTTTTAATAATTTCATTTATCATCTATGTTCCTATTCATACCTTTCCTGCACTTGATCCATATCGATGCCAACGCATTTCTTTTATATATCTCTGCTTTTTCTTTCTTCTGCTTTCTTTTGTCAAGTCGTCCATTACCTCGTATCGATAACGATCATCCCAATAGGACAGTGTTGGTGCACTGACTCCTGTTCTTCTCGCCATTTCTTTGTATGTAACACCTTCAAGTAACATTTCTTTTACTACACTTTTTTTGTAATCATCACTGTAATTCTTTCGTTTGCTCTGATCTTCCGCCACTTCGTCCCGGTACTGTTTTGTCCAACGTCTTAATGTGTCTGCATGGATTCCAACCTTTTCAGATAATTCTTTGTAATCCATTCCTTTCGCAACGACCGCTCTAGCCATACCTTTCTTGAACTGTTCTGTATATCTCATACCACTGTCTCCTTTCTGCCTGCTGCCGTAATAGCAACAGGCTTGTGATCTGTTTCTTATGCGTTAATTTATAGTTACTGTGGTATATAAATCAGCTTAGCTGATCGTGCACTTATTTTATTTCTTTTCTTCTTGCCTGCATTCGTGTTTCGGCTTCCTCTGCCGATTTGTAAATATCTCTTACCATCTTTTCGATGGTTCTTAAATTCAGTCCATAGGATTGTAAATCAATGATCGCTTTTGTTAATTCTTCCATCTTCTTGCTCCTTTTAATGCTCTATTGATTGTTTCATGTGTGTTGTCTAATATATATTGATCTAGTTTTTCTGGATTTCCGTACAAGGTTTGTCTTGGTATCACAACAAATACTGTGAGATCATCTGGTTCTTTTATAATTCCTGTCATGCGGTCTGTTAATGTGATCCCAAACGTTAACTCGTAACACCGCTTAAGTTCTTCATCTGTCATTTCTTCAAATGGTTTTTGAATTGAATCACACATCGGATAACATTCACAACTTGCCTCGCTGCATCTTTGTCTTGAACAATAGTTTATTAATCTTCCTGTTATCTCTAGCCTGTTCATGCCTCGTCTCCTTTCTCGCACCAGATGCAATCCTTATCACATTTGATTCTCTGTTTCAGTTTTATTTGTTTATCTGGACATAACTTCATGTCCTTGATCTTCTTACCTGTGATCTCACAGATATATCCATCAAATTCTTTCTTGTTTAACATTTTCTTACCTCGCAATGTCTGCCAGTGCTAAGATGCACCAGCCTTCTGTTAATCCTGCAAATCCTTCCAGGATATAGATAATTTCTTTTTCAAGAATCCGCCCCGTTGGTTCTCCATTGTCCATTTCTCTATATTCGATCACATCCCCAAGTTGATATTCTCTATCATTCTTCTGTAGATCAAAAGGCTTTCTGCCTGTTTGCATGTCGTTAAAGAACATCTTAGCCAATTTGAGTTTATGTCTATGATCATCTGCAACTGTTTCTGGAGCTTCCGCTTTGTTTGTCTGTTCAATTTCAACTTTTAGATCGTCTGGAAGATACTCTGGAAAATCTTTTTCAATGCTTGTTTGGCCAACAACTTGTTCTTCTTGTTGCGATGTCGCAACTGGCATAGATTCTGCTTTTGTCGACTTTTTCGGTTCTTGCTTCTTTTCAACTTTTTTTGTTTCTTGTATTGGTTTTGTTTTTGTTTCCTCTTCCTCTATCTCTCCGTATGTGGCTTTCCATGGATCTGCTGCCCCTAAATCAAATGCCTGGTCATATTCGCTTAGAATCTCACTCCATGTTAATTCCTGCACTCCTGAAACTCCCATGGTGCGGACTGTGATCTTTTCATCTTCGAACTTGATCGCCATAACTCCTTTTTTCATTAGTCTGTATCCTTCTGGGATAACTGCAGCCTTGATATCATCGATGCATTTTGCGTTAGCAACCTCGATCAGTTCTTTTCGTTTGTCTGGTGATGCATATTCTTTTCTCAGAACCTCTTGAAACTTTGTTAGAACTTCACTCTCTCCTGCTGTCTTTTCCATTCGCTTAATCTCTCGTATATCTTTTATGCTTGTCTGATCCGTTACAAGTACATAATCCTCTGGATCCATCGTTAACATTTCGGATAAGCGACTTTTTCCAAGTCCAATAAATTCCTCTCTAAGTTCCAAGCTGTTACCGCCAACACTGTATTTGTCATTGATCGCCATGAATCTGCTCGTTGGAGATTTGGTTAAACCAAGTTCTTTTTCTGCAAATTCAAAGATCGTATTGTATCCATCCTGTCTGTATGCTTCTGTATCCCTGATCTGTTTTAGTCTATAACCGATCGCTACAAAACTTTCTGCCAGGTGATTAAGTCTTCTTTTGATATCTTCTTTGATGCTGATATATTCGTTTAATGTGATCTGATGATATTCTTCCATTATGCTGCCTTTCTTGCTCTCTTAATTAATGCATTGTGAAATTGTTTTACGAACTGATCTATTTCTTTCGGTACTGGGTTATTATGTAGATTGTTATATGCTCCACGATATTGTATAATTTCTAGATTCTTGACTTCCATCGTGTAGTAACTTGTTTCTTCTTCTCCCTGTTTTCGAATAAACAGAATGTCCGTTTCTCCTTCGGCTACTTTCTCCGTGTAAGTTCCTACACAATGGTGTAAGTTTTGCCCTTCGTCGACGATCGCTTTTAGACTTTCTGGAACTATAATTTTATATTTGCTCGTCTCATAGCTGTACAATGCCTTTAGTTCTGGGATTCTTTGCTGGTATTTCTTTTCTCTTATATTGTCTCCTTGAATCTTCATGATCTTTGCCAGATCATCGTGTTTGACTTTTAATTTTCTTGGAAATAACACAGCTTTATCCTTCATGTTGTATCCTAAGTCTTTTGCCATTTTCAAATAATCTACCCAAATTCCTGCATCGTGTCCTTTTTGCGTATAGTTTGCTATCTTCCTAATCGTTGTGAACGTTCTCAATGCTGCTAAGTAATGGCATCCTGCATTTGCTAATGCAATAACCTCATCATTTGATAATTTCCCATCAGGATCATTTCGTAACACTCTGATTTCATCTCTCCCAAGGTCATAGTCTCTCGCTTTTCTCATATTTGCTTTCGTAAGTCCTAAAACTTCATTAAGCTTTGTGCCTTTATTTAGGAATCTGTCATAGCTCCATAACTGTCTTGTTAGTTTCCGCATATTTGCTTTAATTACAAGTTCTAACTGTGGATTCTGCATATAATTTTCAATGATCATTTCATACTGTTCCTGTTTTCCTTTCCAGGATGCTACTACATCAATGCCACTGTGTGAAAGCCATGTGCCTTTGATTATTTGTTTCAAATTCTTTGGATAGATTCTTGCCTTTCCTGTATTCATTGCTCCTGTATCGTACCAATAGGCTTCTTCGTTTGGGTTTTCTGCAAGTTCATTAAATAGCTTGTAATTTTCTTCTATGAACCAAATAAAACGATCTGCTATTCTTACACTTTCTTTATTTTCTGCAAACGACTTTTTTACTACCAGACTTTCTATTGCAGCGATCCCGAGATTTGTTTTTTGGAATCTTACCACCTTGATAGAATCCTCAATGTGTGATTGTCGTCCTGCTGCCTTATATGTGATCCTCTTTCTGCAGCTTGGGCAAATTCCTCTTTTATTGTGTGTGATCTTTTGTTTTCTTCGGTCTAGTTTTACCTCTTGTCCACACTTTCCACAGAATCCTGTTGATTCCTTGTAAAACAGATAGGATTCCATTTGCTTTTCTGCCCATTGCTTTAATCCTTTTGTAATCGGTCTGATTTCTTCTGATTCCTCTTTGATCTTCTGCATTCGCTTTTCATACCGTTTTTCCCTTTTTTCACTATTAATCTTTTCTTCAATTTCGTTAATCTGTCCGTTTGGTTCTTGTTCTCTCCATCTCCAATCATTCTTTCTGTTTTGTTTATAAAAGTCAGATAACTCCTTTTTCTCTTTCTTGCTCAATTCCAGTTCTACTTTAAATTGATCATCGCTGTACTTCCACCAACTTTCTAAACATTTTGTATTCCATCCGATGCCTTCAATGTAATTTGCAAATTCATGTTCTCTTAAGCAGATTCTTGCGTTGATATTGTTTGTCTTTCCATCAATCCATTTTCCATCAATCATGAAGCAATCGCCCAACTTATGAATCTTTTTCTTTCCGAATGAAATCTTTTCTATTGCTTTCTTTTTCATGCTCTGGCACCTTCTTTGTAGTATTTTCCCACAATCTCAAACACGTCTTTATCCCTCATAACTACGCAATTACTTCCAGATTTCTTTCTTTTTCTTGCTTCATTCTCTACTGCCTTATAAGAATCTGTTAATTTCTTTCCTTTTTTTCGGATGGCGATCGCTAAATCTTGATCTTTCTCTGCTTCGGCTTTCAGGAAATTAGCAATAGACTCCAAATACCCATTCTGTCCTTTTGCTTCTTTGACTTCCATGTCTAGCTTTCCGACTGCTGCCATAAGTTGATCAGTAATAAAATCAATCTCTCCATCCCAAAACATCTCTGCTAATTCAGCATCTATGCCGTTTTCAACACATAGCTTGTTCAGATTTTCTCTTTCTCCTTCTTCCTTTAGGCTTCTAGCCACTGCATTGATCTCTTCTGCTGTCTCCATTTCTCCATATATGTCAAACATGATCACACCTCCTAATACAATTTACCGCCCATGATCGCACGTACTGCGTCCTCTGGTTCATACTTTCCACCATAGTTTTTTGCACTCTTTAAACGTTGGTGCAGTTTCTTCTCACTTCTCCGATTCATTGGGCAACACAGATGTACAATCTCGTCCTCTGTCTTTCTTTCTGTTCCAAATTCATCAAATAATGCATTCTGGACACTTCTTTTTAGAAACACATCGGTTTCTCTGCACATATGTGGACCTCTCCGCCCTTTATGCAGCCCTGTTGGGAGTTCAATGATGTTGTAATAAAAATCACAGCCGCCTTGACTTCTAAATACGATGTGATGTTTCTCCATGATCCCGACTTTTTCATCGTCCGTGAGCCCATTCAAAAATGCTTCTAATTCGTGAATTTCCATAAATTATCCTCCAGTTCTTCTTTGCATGCATAATGGTCTAATAGATCGCTGTCTGCTGTTACATGGTTTGTCTTTTTGAATATATAAACCTCTTTCCACAGGTCTGCGTTAGCAATCTCTTTTCCTGCTTTTGTTTTCCATTCATGTTCTGCGTATACTCTTGTAGTTTTTAACATCCGTTCAAAATAGTCTGAATCCGCATGAATTCTTATTTGATACGGTTGATTTAGCTTAATTCTCCGCAGTGCCATCACTGCTGCTTCAATCGTGATCCGGTTTATCGTTGTCTCTTTGTCTGCTCCTGTAACATCCAGCGTGTGTACTTCTCCGTTTTTCGTTACAAACTCCAACACAGATTTATAAACTGCCGAACCTTTTCCACGGCTGTGGGATAACGTGTATATGTAAATATCTATCTGTTTCATTCTTTCCTCCACCTGTTGCGTATCTTAACCTGTATATATCTAAGGAACTGATATCCATCGTCTGTGAATCCTGAAAATACGCTCTGTTGATCAATGTAGTATCCTTTTTGTGCTTTGGGTTTTCTTCGAAAGAATTTTCTTTCAAGGATCACTCTTCTTTTTGGCACTGGAATCCGCAGGTTCTTTGATGGTGAGTATCGTCTTGGTAATTTCTCGCCTTTTTCTGTTACCTCTTTGATCAGATAACTGGCAAGTTTTCCGTACTGCCCAGTATCATCTAGTAAACTAACGTATACACTTCCATGTGGCCAACATTCCCTTAGTGTCCGGCTGTCGATGGAATTGATTACTAAATGATGGTGTCTCGCTCCTCTTTTCCCGATTTCGAACACATGAACGAATTTCAGTTCTTTATCCTGCTTGCGAAATTCTGTTCGAAGCTTTCTTAAGAATTTTGCTTTATCTTCTTTCATCTGCTCATAATCTGGCTTTGTGCCTGCGTAAGATAAACGGATATGCATATCCCCACCTGTGAAATTCTCATTTAGTAGCCATCTAAGTTTATCTGTTGCTTTTCTGACATTGATCTTTTTCTGTGATTCTTTTGTCTCTTTCTTTTTCTTTTCTCTCTTGCATCCTTTTGGATGTATCCTGCGACTGTAATGTCTTTGGATCTCTATCGTTCTTCCTGCCTTCACTATTACTTCTACGTATGGCATTTCATTCTCCTTTTTTGTCTTAAACTTAATACCTTTAGCAAGTCTAAACAGCGGTATTTCAACCGCTATTTTTCTTGCTTTCTCTTGGAGAACTTGCTATAATATAAATGTGCAGTTTTTGCACTAAGAACTTACTTTTGCTGGTGGGTTCTTTTTTTTTGCTCTTTTATAAGTTTTTCAAGTTCTTCTGGTTCTTCGCAGATATCTTCATACCTGCCTAACTTGTTTACTACATCTCCGATCACACAATTATTATCTTGTCTGATCAGGGATGCTCTGTATGTATTACTTGTGTGGTTCTTCATTGTCAATCTCATTGATCTCTTCCTCTTGGATTTCAAACTCTATCTTGCTTGCGATCGCTGTCGCGACACTTATTGTAGTTTTCCATTTGCCATCTAGTTGTTTTTCTGATCCATTTGCCAAAGCTCGCAATGCAGCAATCACATATGGTTGTGTATTTTTTGTGATCGGCTGTATGCTATTTACAATTTCTTTCATAATTGCATCTAACACTTTTCTTGCAGCCTGAACTCCTTCTTCATGCTGTCCGCACATCAGAAAAAGATTCGCTTCCAGGATCTCTTTTTCACAATTGAGTAAAAACTCATCTCTCATCTTCTTACCTCCTACTTCATCGTTAACTTATCCAACATATACTCCATCATTTTCTTCCCGATCTTCGTTTTTGACACGATCAGACATATGATCATGCTTGCTGCTACATATAAACCAAGTACTGCTGCCGTTGCCATATCTCACGCTCCTTTAAATACGATATCTTTCCATGACTGTTCTGTACCTTCTTTTTCCTCGAACTGACTCATTGGGATTCTGATCAGTTTCCCAATTCGTAGGGCCTGAATCTCTCCGCTTTTTACCATCTTTGTTACAAATGATTGTGAACAGCTCATTTTCTCAGCAAATTCTTTTGGTGAGAGATATTGTTCACTTTTCTTTTGTTCTTTGAACTCTCTCATTTGCCTTTCTAACTCTTCAACTCTTTGTTCTAAATACATTCCTTGCATCTTTTTCCCTCCTTAATCCAGATGCCTTAGTTTCCTGCCCGATTGTTATTTCACGACTTAATAAGAGGATTTTTCGCATATTGTAGGGTTTCTTTTTTTCTTTTCAGGTATTGGGTAGATACCTGATCGGACAGGAAACTAAGGCATCTGTTCTTTTTATATTTGCAGAAGCGGTAATTTTTTTCTTATTTCTTGATTTTTAATCCTTTCTTTTCTTCCTCGATCTTCTTTTTGAGAATCCCGGCTATCATTCCGGCATATAGTCCAAGTTTTCCCCATGTTGCTTTCCATTCCAGTTCCCTGATTTTATTTTCTAAATCCCTCCTTCTTGTAAATTTGTCATCTCTTTCATATAATCTATTTACAGGGCACTGGCATGTCCGAGTATAATGAAAGGAGATAATTTATGAATTTACCATCATTTGATGAATTTAAAAAAACAATATCTCAAGATGTTATTAATGACATTTGTGATAAATGTAATGAACTTTCTGCACAAACTGATGGTTTAGGAAATAAATTGGCTGTTCAAAATTATTTAATGTCTATGTGTCTGCTCGAAAAGTATCACGATTGGCTCTCTGAACAGCTTTAAAAATTTCTTTACTATCAAGTACTAAAGAGGACTCCATTGCATTTTTGAATGCTTGGAGTTCTTTTTTATCTTCTTCTAACTGTTTTATTGCTTCTTTCATTGCTTTGTATTTCTTTTTTGAAATCCACATAGTATTTTTCTTACCTCCTGGTTATTGTTTAGTTAAACATCGTTTAACTTTTTAATTAAAAAAATATTCACCATATTCTGCTTTATCGATATTTAACAAGTCCGCCCATATTGTAATGTCTTTCTGTGAAAAGCCTGTTTTCCCTGTCATTTTTTTTGATAATGAATTAGTCGAAATTCCGAGAACATCTGCGTATTTCTCCTGGCTTCCATATTTTTCGATAATTCTTCCTCTTAATTTATCGTATGTGTAGCCCATTTTTTCACTTCCTTTCTTCCCCGTCAAGCCGATAGGACAGCCATGTACTATTTATCCTGTTTCTTCTTTAAAATAAGTGCAATAATGACGATATTCAGCACGATCTGAATAATATCTAATACAATTGACATACTTCCACCGCCTTTCTGCTGATTTCTATTGACAATGAGTCTTTTAAAAGGTTATTCTTATCATACAGAAGCAATCTTGAAACGTCCTTTTTGCTCGTTTCCTTGTTACAACTGCTTCTGTACGATAATTTCAATCTTAGTCAAGTATATTGCTGATTAAATCAACTAATGCACTGATAAGATTGATAATAGCTACGACAAGTACGATGGTTTCGGGATCGTGCTTGTCTTTTTTATTACCTTTTTTACTCATCTGTTCTCCTTTCTTTTTTTGCATCGTTTCCTTGCTACAATTATAGTTTAACATCGTTTAACTTCTTTGTCAACACAAAAGTTTAATCATTTTTAACTTTTTGTTTGATTGTTTAACCGCTTTATGATAATATGTAAATATAAAATAAAGGAGGTACCGTAGATGAAGAATCCTATAACTGCGCATAGACTATCAACCGCTCTATCTAATGCCAACATGATTCCTCAAGAACTCGCCAATGCATCTGGTGTCAGCAAGGCTTCAATTAGTCAATATTTAAACGGCTCACATTCTCCTTCTAATATTAGTAGTGGAAAAATGGCTAAAATTTTAAATGTTAATCCAGTTTGGTTAATGGGCTTTGATGTTCCAATGCTTGTACCAGATAAAGATGTTTCTAATAAATCTACTCAAAAGGGATTGACAGTTAACGTCCTCGGTCGTGTAGCTGCAGGTATTCCTATCGAAGCGATCACTGATATTGTCGATCAGGAAGAAATATCCGAAGATCTTGCAAAGACTGGCGAATTTTTCGGTTTACGAATCCAGGGAAATAGTATGGAACCTGATATACATAACGGAGATACTGTGATCGTTAAGAAACAGGATGATGCTGAATCAAACGAAATCGTAATTGCTTTGATCAATGGAAATGATGGTGTTTGTAAAAGGCTTAAGAAGTATGCTGAAAGTATTGCTTTGGTTTCTATTAATCCAGATTATGAACCGATGTATTTTAATCAGGATGAAATTGATAATACTCCTGTTAGGATTATTGGGAAGGTTGTGGAACTTCGTAGAAAATTATAGTTGCGATGTCGCAACAATATTTTACATTTTGAAAGGAGATATTTTTGAATACAAAAGATTTAATACAAAGAGCTATAAACAGTGTTTCTACTCGTTTACATAGTTACGAAACTTCTAAAAATCCCAAGCACCAAAAGAATGCTGTAACTCTTTCATATTGGCTTTATGATTATATGAATATGCTAAAACGTGAGGAAACTTTTAACCCCAGAAAATTAAAACGTTACAAACGTGGAGAAATTATTAAGGTGCATTTAGGATATAATATCGGTAGTGAACAGGGTGGGTTACATTATGCTATTGTTTTGACTAAAAACGACTCAAAAAATGCACCTGCTCTCACAATAATACCCTTATCTTCCGTTAAAGAAGGAAAACCTTTACATCCTTCTAATGTTTTTCTTGGAAATACTATTTTTCAGCAATTGGCAGAGAAATGGACCGAACAATATACAATAGCTCAACAAGAATTGGAAGACGACACACAAAAACTTAATTCACTAAAAGAATATGCAAGTGCTAGTGAAGACCCTGATTATCTATTTGAAAACGATGAAGAATTTAAAACGAAGGTTACGGAATTACATAATTCCATTCAACAACTTTCCAAATTAGTTTCTAATAATTCAAAAATCAGAAAAGAAATATCAAAAATGAAAACTGGTAGTGTTGCTCTTGTTAATCAAATAACTACCATTAGCAAGATACGCATTTATAATCCTCTTCATTCTAAAGATGTTTTAGGTAATATTAAAGTTTCTGATGAAATTTTAGATGCAATAGACGATAAAATTAAAGAATTGTACCTTGGAAAGTAAATAATTCTTGACACGAGGCATACATTATAATATAATGTTTCTGTTAAAACATTGCCCCTTGCGGGCCCATTAAAAAGACATTGCCCCTTGCGGGCCGAACATTGTAAAGACCTCGTGGAAACACGGGGTCTTTTATGTTATATAAATACCATTTCGGTAATTCCACCCAAATGGTCAAAATAAAAACCGCCTGGCTACCAACCAGACGGCTCTAAGAAACCTATCAACAATGTGGTGTGTGATATGCTTCTACTTCAACACCAGAATTATATCATACACCCACCAATTTTACAAATTGAGAGGGTGTATTTTTTGTACCCTTTTTTTGAGAAAGGATGTTACATATGTCTGTTGTTACAAAAACCTACACAAGTAAAAAAACAGGAAAAACTAAAAAAAGTTATTGTGCCGTTCAATGGCATCCCCTTCTAAAACATCAGGTAACTGGTCCTCGCCGATCTAACAAAAAAGTTGCTAAACAAGATGATGCTAAACTTACCCTTCAAATTAAAAAGGAAGTTAGAGAGCAAAAAGTAAAGCAGCAATCAAAAGAACTTTTTGGTAGAGTTGCAGATGAATGGTTAGCTGCAAACAAAAAAACTTATGCAGATCAGACTTACAGAACATATCGCGGATATTTAGACCGATATATTCTCCCTGTGTTTGAGGATGTTCCAATTTCCGAAATCGAACCTCAGCATATTTTGAATTTTAAAAAGAGTTTGGAAGATGGAAACAATCCAAAGAAACGCAAATACGGAGCCGAGACAGTAAATAAAAACATTAATATCCTCTGTGATGTGTTTAATTTTGCCATATATCCGCTTAAATTGATTGATGGTAAAGATAACCCAATGATCGGAATTAAAAGAAATAAGGTGCCATACATTGCTAAACCGACGTGGTCTGATGAACAGATCTCTCTCTTTCTAACTTCCAGGGAAGCAAAAGAAAGTCATTATTATGCAATGTTTTGCTGTCAGATTCTTCTTGGTCCACGTCCTAGCGAGACGTGTGGGCTTGCAGAATCCGATTATGATCCTGACCGTCAGTGTTTCTATATGCACAGGACTTTGAACAAATATGGAGTTCTGGAAGACAATATGAAGGGAACAAATTCTTTTAGAGCTGTTTATCTTCCCTCTACCCTAAACCAGATTGTGAAGAAAAAGTTATTATGGAAAAAAGAAATGAGACTTCAATATCCAGATTTATTTGATAACGATTTTCTTTTTAATACAGAGATTGGTACTCCTGTCCGTCCTGATCATCTGTATCGGATGTTTACCAGAACCGAAGATCGTTACAACATGAATCATAAAGAAAAGCTTCCTGTAATCACTTTATACGAATGCCGTCATACTTTTGCAACAACAAACTACGAACGTGGAGAATCAGATAAGATCTTATCCGAGATCATGGGGAACACTCCAGCTACATTTCTTCAAAAATATGCACATATTCATATGGACAGAAAGCAGAAATCTTTGGACTCCTTCGAGGATATTATTTTTAAGTCAGGGAACGAAAATTAAATTTTGTTGGCGAAGTTTGTTGGCGAAGTTTTTTTCAGAAAAATTAAAAAAGCTACAAACCACATAAATACAAGGTTTGTAGCTTATGACTCCAACGAGAATCGAACTCGTGATTCGACCTTGAGAGGGGAATTTTACGAGTTCTTTTCGTTCATTCTAACGCTTTTATGCCATTTTTTCAACCAAATTTCTAAAATATCTTTATATAATTCATATTTTAAAATATCTTTGTTGGCGAAATTGTTGGCGAAGTTTATTATCCTGTGATACCATCGGCAATTGCTTTTGCGATCTGCTTATAACCAACCTTCTTGTAAAGATCATAGTCATCTTTATCATCAACGAAGCATACCTCGATCAGAATTGCTTTATTGATTGTGTGATTCAGATAATATAAACCGCCGGTTGTTTTAATACCACGATTTGCGAATCCAAGCTTTTTCATATTTGCAAGGATTCTGTTACCTGCAGTCTTTTTAATGCCTTCTTCTTTTGTACACCAGATTTCCGTTCCAGCAACTTTCTTATCTCCTTTTCGGTCATTTCTACCACTGTTCAGGTGGATTGATACATCAAGTGTTGCTTTTCTCTTGTTACATTTTGCACAAATCTTTTTCAGAACATCTGTCTGGCTTGTTCCGTTGCTGACTGTGCAGTTGTATGCTTTGTATCCTTTTTTCTTTAATAATCTTACAACCTCTTTGCAGATCTTTCTGTCTTCTCTGCTTTCATCTAACAGATCACTTGCCCCACATGCGATCTTTCCTGCTGGGTTGTGTCCTCCGTGAATGTTATATACTGCCATATTCTTATACCTCCTATTATTCTTCGTTCTCTGAGATTTCTGGGATTCCTGCTACACTTGTTAAGATAGATGCTACTCCGGCTAATGCTGCAGTTCCTGCTACAACTTTCCAATCCACTTGTTGAATCATCTGTGCTGCAGGGATTAAGGATACTGCAGTTTGTGCCATAGTTTTTACAGCTCTAATCGCAGCAGCTTTTAGCCATTTTTTTGTATTAACATTAACTTTTAATACTGTGTTTTTAAACATATGTATGCTCCCTCCTATTTTTTGATCAAAAAATCTTGTAATTCATCTCGAATCTCTTTCATCGTAGTGATTCCGTTACCTGTGATCTCGTGGTTGATTATTACCAAAAGACTTCTTAAGATCATCTGATTTGAGCTTTCAATTTCTTTCAGTCTCTTATTATCATTATCAAGAAGCTTATCATGCTTTTCGACTTTCGCTTTCAGATCATCATTTGGTTTCCGAATCTCTTTCACAATCTTCCAAAGTGTCCAAAGTCCAGCCACAAATGAACAGAACCAGATAATCTGCTCGGATGTAATTATGAAACCTGTGTTTGGCATTCCTTGCCCTCCGTTGTTTCTTTGCTATATACCATCTAATTTCTATTAGTTTATTACATAAAAATAAGACCTCTGTGGGTCCTGCTCTAATCTCTAAATTGTATTTCATTCTTCTGTACTTTCTTTTGTCTCTTTCTCTTGTTCTTCCTTTTTCTGCTCATCTTTAATAAGTCTTTCCAGATATTCAAGACATTCAGCCATGATTTTCGTATTTCTGCCTTTTGTCTCGATCATACTCATTGTGTTATATAATTTGGCTAATTTTTCTTTCATTGTTATCTCCTTACACGTCTTCTGCATCTTTAAATTCTGGACGCGTTTTCAAAAATTCATATGCTTCTTCTATTGTCATATCTGGATCGTAATCAGTTTCGTAAGTCTTACTCCGCATGTATGGGCGATTGGAGCTGTTTTTCTTTTCACCCTCGCGAACATCGGAACTTACATATGACAAAACCGCAATTGAATTTTGCTGGTTTACTGTTGTCTGTAAGAATAAAATTCTGTGATAATCTGTTATAACTCCATCCGGTTGCTTTATTTCTTTAAATAATGCCATTTTGATTTTCTCCTAACTAAACGTTATTTTTCCTGACCATGTTACACCAATTGCAGCGTTATTAGTTACATTTGTATTATTGTTAAAGTTCATTGAAACCCTAACCGCATTACCATTAATCGCAGCCTCATATGATGCTGGTTTAACATAGGTTGATGAAGCAGAACCATGTGTATATTTTCCATTTGATCTACCAATAAAACCACTTACAGATGATGCAACTACATTGCTTGCATCTATTGGTTTATTAATTGGTAATGTAAAAACTACATATTTACCATCACTTGTGACAAATCCGGCACCCTGATAGTATAGCTGTATAGAATCTCCAGCTCGATAATATGGTTTGATTTTTGACGTTTTTGGTGCTTGAAAATACATATCATTTGCATCACAGTATAACATCCAGTGATCTTCCCATGTATCATGGATTCCACGGTTAACACCTCCGCCACCAACGCCTACTCCAATACAATATTCGTTGTTTATATTACTTTGAAATCTAACCACATCACAGCTCTCTATAGTCATTCCATCATAATCAACGATTGCATCCGTAGATGAATGACTTATAGTAATATCTGTGCTTTTGTTAATTCCATCGACTCTGGTTGTTAATACTGCTCCATCTAATTCACCAATGTTTCCATGAATAAATGCACCAAGATCTCCGCCAGATATTAATCCTCCCATTATAAAGGTAGAGTCATGTAAGCCGCTAGATGCTTTTCCCGAATTAAGAGTGATATATGAACTAGACTGTTCCTCTTCGTTATCAGCGTTCGTTCCATATAATGTATTGGTATCCAACTCAATCGTTCTAGCTTTGTCCATCTTGATATAATCTGATTCGATGGATAAAGCCTTGGTAATACCAGTTGAAAATTCTGATTCTTCTACGACTTGAGATGTTATAAGTCCAACTCCTCCACACATTTCGATAACTGCATCTGCTGAATTTAATCCAAGCTCAATTTTCTTTTCAGAATACCTTGCCAAGATGGTATCGCCATCTCGAATATTAACTGAATCCGGATTAATCAACACATTCGATCCTAGTATTTCATCAGTCATATTTCCAACAACCAGACCATCTTCTGAACCTTTAAGATAATTCGTTGCTGTTTTTGCTGCATCATTAGCGGTATTCTGTGCGTTATTAGCCTTATTCCATGCTTCCTTAGCTGCTTCGTAACTGCTTGATTTACTTACTGCGGAATAACTAAAAGAGCCGTTCGTCATCACTGTTAAATCTACAAAATATAATGTATTCGTAGAACCTGATGTATACGACGGCTCTGTTGTTTTCCAGTTTCCACCCGGAGGATTTGATGTCGGTTTTGATGGTGCTGTGGCTGTGGAAGACTGCAATAAGTAATACCTTGTTACTTTGTCGATGTCTACAACTCGGTATAAAGTTATTTCACATTTAGCTTTTACAGCCATAACTAGTCACCTCTTTTCGCTAATCCTCTAACTGGAATGTGTATGATGCGGTATTTAATACATCATCAGCAGCTACAGTAAGAGTTTTAGATGTGGCGATTGCGGTAGTAGATCCTGTTAAATACCACTTAATAGAGCCAAGATTATCTGCTACAACTCCTGCATCGCTGATTGTTTTTTCGACACCTCCAACAAATACATGAGCTGTTAATACTGTAGAACCAGCATTATTTTTAAAGACAATACCGTTTGACGCTGTATAAGATAACGTAATTGCATCTTTACCAGCAGCTCCTGTTGCTCCCTGCTTTGCTACGCTGTACTGTGTTGCTGTTCCACCATTCGTATATGTAAATACTGTTTTAGTCCATAAATACTGTCCTGCCGATACGTTTGGAGGTGTTGACTGCCATCCACTTGTTGGTGCAGATGTATTGGAAGATGATGCGGCGTATGTAATGTCTGCTTTAGAAATACCATTACCAGTAGCACCCGTATTTCCTTTATCTCCCTGAATACCTTTAATGTTTCCGTCATATACCCACTTAGCGTTTTGTGCATTACCAGCAACCGTACATTTATATGTATTACCAGTAGATGTGTTAAGATACATATCATTCACACGAGCATTTGCTACTCCTGAGCCTGTAAACGCTGTTGCTGTTGTAGATGTACCTGTAATTCCAGTACCAGAATACCACTGCGATCCCTGCACACCTGTTGCACCAGTAGATCCCTGTTTTGCAACACTGTAACTTACAGAAGTTGTATTATCGGTATAAGTTGTTGTAACTCTTGTCCAAAGATACTGGCCCGCGGCTACATTTGGAATTGTCGTAGACCAACCACTTCCAGGTACTGATGTATTAGAACTTGAACCAACATACTCTACTACTGGCGTTCCTTTGATTCCTTTTCCAGTCGCGCCTGTTTGACCTGTTTTGGCAACTGCAAATGAGAATTTCTTGTTCATTGTGATTCCATCTACAACGACTGGTATTGTCGCTTCACATGCTGCACTAATCGTAGCTGTAGTTTTAAAAGTGATTTTAACTCTAGATGTTCCACTGTTTTCTACCGTTGCACTAATTCCTGTTGGGCATGAAATATCTGCCGCTGTTACTGCTACTGAAGAACACTGATTTGATCCGCAGAATGCTACCGCTTCTGTTGTACATGTCTGTCCTGATCCAACGCCACCTGTTCCTCCGACAAATGTATATGAATCACTTGTAAGTGTGACTGAATATCCATCTGTTACGTCGATAAGAGTTGCTTGATTTGATGCTTTAACTGCCATTTAATTTTTCCTCCTTAAACTATTAACTCACACGTGAATGTTACATTTACATCTACATCGTCTGGACTGACTTTAAACGAAAAACCATCGTTTATAAGCCTTGAATCGTTGGATGATATAATACCGTATGATTCTTCATTAGTTCTTTTCCATTTCCACTGTATATAAGCATTGTCGCCAAATACTTCTTTTAGTTTACTGATGTTTGTAATCTGTATACTTCCGTGATATATAATTACTGATAATATAGTCGAAACAGCATTGTTTTTAAAAGCTAATCCCTGTGACGAATCAATCATTAAAAGTGTTGCCGATTCTCCTTTTATCTTTGTCCATTTATATATTTCAGGTTTTGTGATATCTGGTGTTTTGACACTTTGATTCACACATGTCCCTAAATACTCTTTCCCTTCTGGTTCCAATGATATTCCATTGCCAAAAGAATCATCTGCATACGCAAACCAGGTATATAACGTCTGATTTTCTGATAGATTCTTAAATTGATTTGTTAATTGCTCAACTTTTTCTGAAATACCACTTTCTCTGATTAAATAATCTCCAAGTGTTGCCGTCTGTGTTCCATCAACAATTGATATTTCAAGTTTTAATAATCTAGACTGTAAATAAAGTCCTCCAGCTTCATCCACAACATTTACAATGTCACCGATTTTAATATCTTCTGGAAGATGCGTGATTTCAATTTCATAATTTCTTTCAATATCACATTTCTTTTTCAGTTCTTTGATTGCCTGTTCACAAAGTTCTTTTTGATCAACTGTATCATAAGTAAATGTTTGAACAATGTGTCCAGCATTGTCTATTTTGTTTGGCTCATCAGGATTTACATACCTACTCCATCTAGCTAATGCCTTTCTGCTTTTTAAATAATGCCCTTCAACATAAAAATCTCCATCATCATATTTGTAGTCTTGCAAAGAAATTTTCACTCCAGAAGCATCTTCAGAACCAGTGCATAATAATGCAGTTGCCAAATTTTCTACAGATTTTTTTATGGTAATTCCATCGATTTCTCTCCCTTCTCTCAATTGAATCCCTGTATCTTTTCCTCTCTTTTTATAAATATTGATGTATTTATTCGTTACTGCCAGACGGTCAATATCGAAACTATATGACACCTCACACTCAAAATTCTTCATAATATCAAGGATTCTTTCTGATGCCGTTTGCTCATCAAACTCTAAAAACTTCTTTACGGAATCATCTGATTCATTGATACCAATTTCAAATCCACTATCATAAATTGCTGATTCAACATATTCTGTACAAGTTCGCTGAACTCCATCTCCGTCTGAACTTTTTAATATTTCATTTAATAAGTCCATTCCTGCATCTTCAGCATAAATATAGATGTCTCGTTCCTTAGTATCAATTTCTGTATTTATGATCGTATAAAATTCTTTTTCATCCTTGTTACTTCTTAAAATATAGTTTCCAGCCTCTGTTAACTGTTCCGCAATCTCTCTTGTTTTTTTAGAATACGTTATCCTACATTCAAATGTAGCAACTCCTACATCAATTTCCTCTGTTTTCTTATCCTCTTTAATGGTAATTCCATTTAAAAGATTTGTAGATGCTTGTCCTAAAATATCCATTTTGCGGTCAGCAAAATATATAATCATAAGAACACCTCTCGATATCGTAACTTAAATTTAGGGGCATAATCGCTTTCTACCCAATCAGAATAACTGAATCCAATCTGATTCATACCTTTTTGCAAATATAAATCTTCCCAGTCGTTTCCTAACGCACCTAAATCTGGTCGATCTAGTTCGTTTAATTTGGCGCTTGCTGCGGACGAATCAACCACAAATACATCGTTTGCATTGAATTTATTTTGTACATCATGATATTCTGTTACGATTTTATCTATTGTTTCTGTTACTTGCTTAGAATAGTTTTTCACTATTTTCGCATAATATAATCCATTATATTTTAGTGCTGGTTTGTTGGCTTTTTCTGAAACCATAATTGTAATTTTTTTAACTGCCTTTGTTTTGATTGAATTGAATGTAAAACTCTGCTTGATCCCTCCTAAATTAAAGCTCATTACAGCTCCCTTTTTTGTAATGCTAGATGATTTAACTGTTTTGATTTCTGTAATTTTCTTCTTTTTATCTGCCACTCTGTTTTGTCCGAAGAACTTATTATTTAATGACAAATCAATCTCGGCTTCTTTTTGCACCTTTCCATCAACAATCATTCGATACCTTCCTTTTGTACCATCTGATGCCTTGTAGATGTCTACACCTGCAATGATATTTCCAGAAGCATCCGATAAAATCATTTGAAATGCTCCACATTGCCTTTTCCCATCCTTCGAACTATCAATGCACATCTTCTGTGCGTAACTAAGTTCAAAATCTGTTGCTGCTTCTGACAGAGTGTATGTAACAGTAGGACCATGAAACCCATTGCCTGTTCCGAATCCAGTTGCTGCAAGATAATAAGTGTCTTCCGCTGTTGTGTTATAAGAATGCACAGCTCCAATTGTTCCTGTTTGAACTGAAGATTTATAAACAGTACCTTTGTTTACTATATATTTAGATTTCACTCCATTCCAGGAATTAGATTTTTTGAATGAATGATTTAGTAGCACTTTTGTTGTTGGCACAGAATATGTATTTGTTTCAGATTCTACAATCTCCACCTGTTCTTCTGATAATTCATCTGGATTACCAAATTGTAAAACGTGTTCCTCATCATCAAAAAAAGCAACGTATCCACATCTTCCGTTATTATTTTCTTCTCCACTTTCGTCGTTATAAAAATCTACCTCAAATGTTGGATAACTTTTATAATTTCCATTGTATTGCACCGCAAAATAATCCCCATCGCTTGCTGGTTCCACTTCATATTCTTCTACTGAATACTTAAATGGATCAAGACATGTAAACTCAATCTCTCCTGTAACGCAGTTTCGTCCCGGATCTATATCACTCATTGATGTGAATGTTCCGGTAAAATACTTATCAGGTTCATCAGCAAAAATAAGTTCCGAATCTTCCACACTCAAAATATCCATCAGCACATTATACGCTTCCCTAAAATTTTCGGCGCTTGCTGTCAGTAGTTGATACCCTACTGTGATCGTTCTTACTGGATATCTTTTATAATTCAACACCGATCCATCTCTACTTCCAGATTCAATCATCGTCAACTCTGGTGCAAGTGATTCTCTTCCAGACACATAAAGCGTTCTGTAGCCAGTAATCTGATTTTCTATATACTCTCCATTAATTTTCAGAGCCTCTGAAGGGAGAGTCGCTCCCTGCGAAGCTTCTATTGTATCGGTAAAACTATACATTATTCTCCCTCCTTTACTTCCTTCCTAGTTTTCTGTTCTGCCTCGTTTGTCGCTTATTTAGCTCTGCTTCAGTATAAGGTGCCGTTAATCGTGCAACCTCTTTTCCGTCAAGATTGACTGGAACAACAACTGTATATTCCGCCTGTGAATAATAGTCATAATCACTGGCAAGACTGGCACCAACATCTCCTGCAATTGCAAGATTATTAAAGTTAGGTACTGTAATTATGCTGTCCATTGTTTTATCTAAGGTATTCCTCATTGAAGAAATCCCATTTACAAATCCTTTTACAACGAAAACACCCAATGCCTTCATAACACGGGATGGTGAATGAATTTTTAATTTTCCCTTTACTGCTTTAGTAAGAATGTTAGCCAAATCTTTTGCTGCCTTATTTAAGGCTTTTTTGTTCGATTTGGATGTCAGTCCTTTAACAAATCCCTTTGTTGCATCCTGCGCAATCGTATTCATCTGTTTTTTCAACTTGCTTAGCTCTGCTGTAACCGCACTGTTATAATCTTTGTCAAGCTGCTTAATATACGGTTGATAATATGATTTTGCATTTTTGTCTGCACTGGTCATAAACGCTGTATAGTCTTTTCCATACTGTTTTAACCAAGAATCACTCTTTTTTAATAATTCCGTCGTATACTTTAGCCCTTGTGCGGTATCCAAATTCTGAATATCACGCATCAGATCATATGGAAGAACTTTTTTTAGTTTTTCCATATTCTTCGCAAGTTGTTCTACTTGGTTTTTTTGAGCTTTAAAGTTTACTAACGAAATATATCCGTAATTATCAGAACTAAACAAATCTCCATAATCTGCTAATTTGCTCTTATAATTATCCCTGTCTGAAATGATCGCATCGTATTTCTCTTGATACTTCTTTCCAAGAGCTGTTAACGCCTTGTCTGCTGCGTTAATAGCTTTCTTTCCTTGTGACTTTATCGTTTTGCTCATGTCTGATTTTAGAATTTTTCCAACTTGCGTATACGCTTTTTTTAATTTTGGATTTTTCTTTTGCAGTTTTTTTACACCAGCATTAATCTTCTTATTCAAAGACTTAGTAATTGAAGATACTTTACTATTCATAGAATCTTTGTATTTACTTACAGCATTACTTGCCGCATCTTCGTATTTACGTGATTTTGTAGCTTTCTTCATCGTGTCGATTGCTGTTTTTGCCAACGCTTTACTTGCAGTTTTTACATTACTGATACCATTTTTAATACCAATTGCAAGACCAGCAGCTATATAGCGACCATCTTTTTTTGTCATTCTAGATGGAGAATGAATCTGTGCTTTTGCCCTAATCGCTTTTTCTGCTGCGGATACCATTCTGGATGCTGCAGCTTCGATCTGTCCAAGGCATGAACTCATTCCTTGTGCAAAGCCCTGACTGATATAAGCACCTGCACTATGTGCTCCTGATCTTCCTGAGCGCAGCCTTGAATTTGTACTTGATACAGCTTTTGAAGCAATGCCTGGTCCTTTATTTAACCCACTTCTTAACGAAGAAACATATCCATTTCCTGTCTGTTTTCCAGCAGATTTTGCTTTATTGGCTGTACTAGTCATTGATTTATTTATACTTGATAAAGCTGATGTCACTTTAGATCCCATAGACCCAAAACTTGCATTTACAGATACTGATGCAGCAGATAAAGTTTTCATGCCATTTGCAGTCTGCTGTATTCCCGGTCCTTTACCAGAAATTTTCCCAATTCCAATCGCTACCGCACCAAGACTTTTCGCAATAGATCCAATCGATAATCCTGAAATCATCTTGATCCCTTCAGCTGTACTCTTAAATCCTATTCCTGCATTTTTTGCAGAATCTCCAACTGATTTGATTACATTAGCAATTCCCCCAAGCACGCTTGTAAGTCCACCACTGATTGCATCTACAACTGTTTTAATAACATTTCCAAATGACGTAAATCCGTTGCTTGTTACAGTCAGAGCAGTTCCTAATACCAGAAGCCCGGCTCCTGCCACTACCGCACCCGCTCCTACAACTAAAAGACCTGCTCCAAGCACAACACATCCGGCTCCTGCTACCAATGATCCAGCTCCGAATACTACCATAGCAGCTCCAAGCGCTGTGATTGCCGTTGCTCCAGATATTCCATATTGGACAACTGCTGGAAGAACTCCTGCAACAACTGCTAATGATGCTGCGGCTAATAATGCTCCGGCGCCTACAAGCACAATTGCAGCCCCAAATGCAATAAAACCAACCGCTCCTGCTGTCATTGCTGGTCCAACTGCTCCTGCGATTGCCATTAACGCTCCAACTGCTACGACCATTCCTGCCATACATGCAATCGCTGGTGTACCTGCATTAGCAAGTGCGATACTTGCCGCTGCCATAATTGCCAATCCTGCTGCAACTAATATGACTGCTGCGCCCATCGCTAAGAACGCTACCGATGTAGCAGATAGCTGTGCTGGTGCAACAGATACACTTTTTAACATTGCTGTCATTCCGAGTCCGATTAATGCTAAAGCACCAACCATACCAGTCATAACTCCAATCGCTACTCCGCCAGAATTAGCAAGTGCAATGGCTGCTCCTGCCATAATTCCAAAACCCGCAGCTATCGTCAGTACTCCAACCCCAAGCATCATAAATGATTTTGCTGCTTGCATTGTTTGTCTGGCACTTTCCATACTTGCTGATCCAACCGCTTTTTCTCCAATTGCAATGCCAAATAGCTTTCCGGCAATTGCAGCAATCCCTTTTCCTGCTAATTTAGTAATCGCTGATCCAAATGTTTGTACCGCCGGTGCAACTGATTTTACGATTTTAAAACCCTTGTAGGCTACTAACAATCTGGGTAATTGTGTTATCAATGATGCAATTGCATCTGAATGATCTTCGCAAAATCCCGCGAAGCTTTTTAGACCTCCGGTAATTCCACCAAGTACACTTTTAAATCCAGATATAGATTTTGCAGATCCAAATGATCCATTTAATTTTCCAAAACTTTTGCCTACAGCATCTACAGCAGATCCAAATGCCTGACCTACTTCTTTTGCATCTGTCTTAAAAACAGACCAGTATTTTCCTGCCTTTGTTGCAAAGCTGCCAATCTTACTTGCTATTTTATTGCCATCGACATTATCCAAAAGATTTGTTACATCACTTACTCCCTTAATTGCAATGCTGGATACTTTATCAAATGCTGGTTGTAGTTTATTTGCTGCTGTCTCTGTCAATCCATCCATTGCCTGCCCGACGGTTTTGTATTCTGTTGCAAGCTTTGTAAACTGCTTATTCGTTCCTGTCTTAGCGATCGCTGCAAAGAAGTCTTCAGTTTTTACTTTACCATCCTGAACATCTTTAATTAACTGCTGTGTAGATCTTCCCATCGTTTTGGCAACAGCCGCAATACCTGCAGGTGTCTGTTCAACCATCAGTTTGAAATCTTCCCACTGTATTTTAGGCTTTGCTGCCATCTGAGTTGCTTGCTGAGATAAAGTTTTCATTGCTTGCTGTGGATTCTCTGCTGCTGAGGCTAAACCACCAAATCCTTTTACAAGTTTTGTTGTGCTTTTGGTTCCAACTGCATCTAACTGCGCATACGTAGATGCCATATCAGAAGAACTATAAATTGTCTGCTCCGCAAATTTTTGAAGTTCTTTTCTAGTGCTTGCTATCTCTTTTTTTGCATGACCATTCATGCTCATGTTACCTTCAAAAGTTTTCCATGCGGCACTTGATTCGTTTAATCCGCTTGTAATCTCCGAAAGTCCAGAAGTAACTACAGACACGGCCTTATTTCCAATTGCCATCATAGCTCCAAATCCGATGCCGCTTTTTAATTTTTGCCCAAGAGAGGTAACTGCTGCTCCCGCAGATTTCATTCCAGATGTAAATCCTTTATCTTCCGCAGACAACACTGCTTGTACACTATATGATTCTGCCATCAGCTCTCCCTCCTTCTTAGCAATCTCTTCATCTTCTCAAATCGATCTGGCTTATTCTTTCGTTTTGCCAGATCGATTGCATCTTCATAGTCGTAAAATTTCTTAAACGTTGGATAAACTGGTTTCTGCTTATTCTTTCCAGCTTTCTTTTTGGCACGTACAGCAAAATTAAGGAATGCTTGTAGATGATTTCGATAATCTTTATCTACTTCTTTTAATCTTGCTGCTTCGGCCATGATCTCATATTGCGCAATCGTCAATCGATCTACCTGATCAAATGATGTAAAACCAAAATACCGGAAACAGTCAATCGCTAGTTCCCGGTACAATTCTTCAAAATCTTTTATTTTTCCTGATTCTGTTTCTGCTTCTCTACTTCTTCCAGAATCTCTCGTGTTGTTTTCTTCGTAGCATTTGCACTCTTTAAGAAACCCAACACTTTCTCAAATAATTCATCGATATCTGTGTTCTCGTCCTCGATATGTTTATCTAACTCTGATCGCTCAAGACGTGGGGAAAATCCCTGATTTGCAGTCAATAAAACATCTTCTAACGCTTCAATATCTCCATCGATTACTTCTGCAATCTTATACTGCATGCCAATTTCTTTTGTTTTTCCTTTAATATTTTCGACAGGAACAGAGATTGTTTTATTTAAGGCTCTCATAAATCCTAATCCAAAATTAAATTCATATGTTGACTGATTAATCTGTAATTCGTACATATCTTATTTCCTCCTAAGCTCCTGTTTTTGGTGTGTCTACGAATGCATATGCCTGTTCCTGCTGCTGTGTTGTTACAGTTACATTTCCATCTACACCTGTTCCATTAATGCCAAATGTTAAAGAAACCTCTACAAATTCATCTGCATTCGCTGTACGTTCAATTTCTGTTAAATATCCCTGAAAATATTTTCCTTTAAATTTATTACTTCCTGATCCAACCGGTTCTGCTAAATTAGCTTCCCAAATTTCGATCAATTCATCATTATCTAAAGCCTTTTCCAGCTTATCCACCAATTCATCATCTTTCTTTAGAATTGATGTTGCTGTAATCTCTACTTCCGCTGCGCCCGGTGTTCTAATAGAACCGTCCTTTGTTGCTGTAGAATCCGCATCCTTTGACTTTGTACGACCGTTTTCTGTGGTGAACGCAAGTGTCGCACCAGCTTGGGTTGCTGATTCAGATAAAATTCGATACAGATAAACTACCTTCTTACCCTGTACCGCTTCATTTCCAAAAAGCTGCAAATCTAACATTGTTACCTCCTAATTAAATGTAAATTCTAATTCTAAAACCCCATGCATCAGGGGTTCTTTTGTCGTTGTGTCCGAGAGGATTCTTTGATTTACTCTTACAAGATTCCAACCAAAATTCTTCGTTTTTTCAATCTTGTAACACATATCTTTAACTTCTAACAATATTTTTGATAGCGACCCTCTCTGTCTTGGGTTATTATGCCAAACATGAATTACTTGGCTAACCGCTCCAAAGACTGTTGTTTTGTTTGCTTGATCATCCTGTGTGCTGTCAGCAAGATAAACAAAAGGATACGGAGTTTTATCTGGTGGTAAGAACGTATCATATACACCAATTTCCGTATCCTGATATTTTTCTCTCAGTTTTAACAGCAGCATAGTAAATAGTTCCTGCTGTGGATCCATAGTCACCTCATTATCTTTTCTAAATCCTTTTTAAAAATCTGCTTCTGCTCGCCCAGAGCCGGGCGCACATATGGCTGTGATTCCATGAAACGTGTTCCATATTCAACATATTCTGCATAATCTGTTGTCGGTGCTACAACCGCAGTTAAACCACCATCCTCGATGTTAAGTTCTATGCTCCTCTTTAATGTTCCAGTATCTACCGGAGCATATCTCTGTGCTTTTTTCTGAAGATCTGCCCCATTTTTTTTGACTACTGTTTTCACTACATTGAGATTCATGTTCTTTCTTAATTTCACATTAAGCTGATCTAAACCATTTACCTTGATACCGCTCATCACTGTACCTCCGATACAATAAAAGTCTGCTTGGTCCGAAGTTTCCTGAAATAATCAACTTTATAGATTGTATTTTCAACTCTGATCTGATCAAATGGTTGATCATAATGATTTTGTAACTGGATCGTTAGACTGCCTTGCTTGATCATTCCATAAACCAATTGCATCATCTGTGTTGTTGTATCCATAACTGATGCTTGTCTTGAAACCTCACTCACAGAATCTTCTTTATAATCTCCGGTTTCCTTGTCGTATTCTCCCTGCATTAATCTTTGGAAGTAAATCGTTGTATCATATCTCATAGGAATCTCAACTTTCCTCGTTTTGCATCTTTTTGCATTTCCAAATATGCTTCAATCTCATCCATGAATGGAGCAAAATCATTTGCAGATGCATACGACTGTGTTTCTCCTTCGACATTGTGGCTTGCCAAACCTTCAGATCCGATACGATTAAAACGAATGATTGCTACTTCAATGATGATATGTTCCATCTCTTTCGGTGGATCAGTACCACCAAGAAGCAATCGAAGCCTTGATTCTACAGAATCTAAGATCAGCATCAGTTTTTCATCCTGCGTGGAATCTTCAAAACCAAGCATTGTCTTAAGCTTTTTCAGCATCCACTTTCTCCTTTGCTTCTACAATCAGAGGTGTCCCTTGTGCATTTGCACTTCCAGAAAGTTCTTCAATCCTTGCTTCATCGGGACTTAATCCCTGTCTTGGATATGTATCCCCAACATCATAGTGATGATACACTTTACCACCTTTAATATCTTTATAATCCTGCAGATCATGAAATGCTTTTACTACTTCATAAACCATATCAACACCTCACTATTCTTTTGCAGCGGATACTACATCCCCTGATCTTACTGCTTTGTAGTTACGATCACACTCAACGATTGTCACATGATTGCCTTTTGCTGCTGTAATTTCTGATTTTCCATCCCATTTAGACCAGTTCTTTACATCCATACCATAAGTTACGGCTGTTGCTGCGGATGCGTTTACCTTATATTTGAACATATTTTTCATAGACATAAGCTGTTCATCCACTGTGATCGCTGTATCGCTATCATTTGTACCTTCTGCTGCTGTAAGATGTAATTCTCCAAGAGTCTGTGTATCTTTGCTTCCAACACTTGTATAAGCGATCGCATCGAGATATTCACAGAAAAGACGTAATCCCATGATCGCAAATAAATCAGAGATAGCTCTTTCATATGTTCCCTGTGCATGGAATCCGATAAATCCTGTTGTTGGATCTGTTGTATAAGATAATCCAGCTTTTACAAATTCTGAATCCCCTGGATCAACATAATAAGCTACAATATTGTTTAAAGGAGTAGCGATTACAACGCCCTCTGGAATCTCGGAACTGATAAATACTACATCAGCACCTAAAAAGTTCTTCATGTATTCAAAGCCGAATGCTGTCTGCAGTGTGATATCTGCTGCACCTACATATTTGTATACATCAAGTGTATTAACCCATACAGCAACACCTGTTGCAGTTCTTTTCATCTTCTTAAATTTGTCTTTCACTCTTCCGATGGACATTGCAACAGCCATCTGCCACGTTGTCTCTGCTCCTGTTAATGATCCAGCTTTTAACTGTTTGTAGAATTTATCGCTGACCTTATTCTGAAGATCTGATTTAAATTCTTCATCTGTGTCATTGACTGCAACATCATATCCTTTTTCAGCGATTGCCTCTAAAGATACACCTTTTCGATACTTTTCGATCTTGATTGTATCGAATGCTTTTTCTGTTACTTTATACTGAGAGTATGGAATTTCTTCTCCCTCTCCAATATCTCCGGATTTCAGCTTTCCTGTTACTTCTTTTGTTTTTAAAACACTTCCATTCTCTTTTCTGATCATCCTTGCAATACCAAGCACATCTAATAATGCCTGAATATTCTTTCCAAAAGATGTTACAAAGTCGATTTCTCTTGCTCTTACCTCTAAGTTGTCCTGTCCAGTCATTCCATCAGGTCCTGTGAATAACTGCAGGTCTAATTTGTATTTCTCCATTTCTTCTCCTTTCTTACTGGAACAGATTGATATTTTCTCTGATCATCTTCTGACGTTCGATCGGGTCTTTGATGTCCATGATCTGTTCTTTTGTAATCGTATTTCCACCGCCTGTTCCTGCTTTTGGTGGTTTTCCTTTGATTGCCTCTTTGACTGCTGCCTGCACAGCTTCCTTGTACATTTTTGCAAATGATTCAACCGCTGTCTTGGTTCCATCTGCATCATCTGCTACCAAATTGCTAAGAAGTTCGTCTGGAATATTGATATCTTCATCCGCTAACATCTTTCGTGCTGTTTTCGCAAGTTCTGTTCTGGCATTCATCTTTTTCAGTTCTTCCAGTTCTTTTTCTGCTTTCTTCGCACGATATTCCGCTTTTTCTTCTTTTGTCATTTTTGCAAGCTTTTCTGCTTCAGTCAGCTTGTCATCAGTCAGTGCCTTCCATTTTTCTTCTGCTTTGGTCACTGCTGTATTAATCGCTTTGTTTACTCTGCGATCAAATTCTGCCTGATTTCCTTCCTGCGCTAAGAAGTCATCAAACGACATTGGTTCATTATTTCCACCTTCTGTTCCGGATCCATCGCCATTCCCGTCACCAGTCCCACCGTCATCTCCTTCTGTGAACAACTGTAAAAATAACTTATGCTTCTCCATGTTTACTCCTTTCGCCCTGATCCGTCCCTTCCAGATCATTGCTAATAAAAACTTAGTTTAACGACATTTCGGTCACAACAGTTACACAATCCGGACATAATCCGGATAAGCATCTGCAATGCTACAAATGCCAATAAAAAAGGAATCTATCAAAGTTTTTGATTTCTCTGATAAATTCCTATATTTGATAAAAGCCTGTCCAGCTCTTAAATCATATTCTATTTCGTCATTGGTTAGATCATGAATCGACTTTACCAGATTCTGCATTAATATCGACACCGATGCACATACAATATCTTTGCCGTACTCAGCATAATTTGCATGACCTGTTACTGTGATTTCATGATCACGTACTTTTAATTCAATCAATATATCACTTCCTAAATTTTTGCATAAAAATACCACTAACCATTTCTGATCAGTGGTATTAATACCAAGCAACAATATCTTCTTCTTGAAATTTATTATTTGCCAAATATTCTTCTATTCTTCTAAATGCGTGTGCTGGATAGTTACTTCCATATTCAGGTAAAAGCTTTTCAATATTTCTCTCCTTTGATGTCCTATCTACAACAATGATTCCATATTCCTTTGAACTTTCTGGATAGTACTTATATTTTACTAATGTTTTTGTAATTTCTAACAGCTCAAGTCGCAACATTTCTTCCACCTCCTATAAATTATTTTCTTTCAGAAATTTATTTAATGCCTTCTGGTAATTGTACTTTCTTTCTGTAATTCTATGAGCTTCATCATATTTCAAATGTAATTTTTTCATCAATTCATACTCTAGACGTTCATGTTTTAGCATTATTATATCATGCTCTTGGATATCTTTTCCTTCTCTCAATCTTCTAAATGATTCAGCCATATAATAATCTGCATCAAATCTTCTTCTACCACCATGTAAATCGTATTCATTTATAAAAACATGATCGTATACCTTATCTATACTTTTTGCTGAAATTCCAGTATTCTTAGCAATAGAATTAACAATAAAGCTTTTTTTACTATTCCTGACAGCCTCATAATACTTATCTGCATGTGAATCTCGTTTAATATGCAGTGGGTCATTTTTATCTGTAAGAGCTCCTTTGATAGCTCCTGAATTTATTATAACATGTTCTCCATCTTTTTCAACAGAGTTCCTTTTACTCCACTCTTCAAAATCCAATCCATGCTCTGAATATGTATTCAGCCACTTCTCATAATCATTATCGTCCATATGAGCTGCTGTACTACAATGACAATATGGATGCATCGGAGGGGCATTTTCCCCTGGCATCATGTCCTCGACTTTAAATACCTTCCCATCCAATGCTTTGCATTGACTGCATGCGTCTGTTTTCTCACATGCTATATATTCATACTCTTCAAAGCCATTCTGTAAAAAAGATTGTTTCTGGGCTTCTGTCTGAACTCTTGCAAGTTCTGTAACCATCAGCCTCATTGCGTTACTTTGACTAACTCCGAATCGTTTTTCTAAATGTCTTACAAGTACACTTGGATGTTTTCCTTGAATCAGCCCTTCCTGAAGAAGCTTATCTATCTCTGATTTCAACATTGACTGATGAGCCCAGATACGTTCGGACCAAGTTGCATGTTTATAGGATGCATCAACGATGACTCTTGCCTTTTTAGCATTATCATTGATCGTTTTTCCTAGTATGCCTGCCTGCTTTCGCATTTCTTCCTCAGTTCGCTGTGTGAACACATCTCCAAACATCTTCTCTATCTCATCGTATCCACCCACTAGATGCATACCGATATTAGCTTTCAACAATTCTAATCTGTTGATCTTCATTGCGGCATTATAGTATCGCATCTCTTCATTTGCCTTCTGTGAAAGGTCTTTGTCTTTGACGTAACGTTTTGCCTTTTTTGCATAGGCTTCAATGTCAATCTTAGCGATCCGCTTCTTAGCTTCTGCCATTGTGATTCCTTCTGCTTTTGCGTATTTCACATAGAATCCGTTGATCTCTTTTTCTATGTTATCAAGCATGTTAGCATAAATATCATCAAGTTTTTTCTGATATTCTGCTTCATGTCGGATATTTTGCTTTCTTTGACGTTCTTCACGCTTTCTCCAGTAGTTTTTACTGCTCATTTGCTTTATCCCCAAATATCTGCTGCATTACTGCATCTTTCGGTTGTTCTTCCTCTTTCTTTATGCGTTCAATCTCCGCTCTTGGATTATCTACAACACTTAAGACTCCGAGCTGTGTTTCCTGTGATACAACACCAGAAAGATTTTGAGCAATCTGACTTTCTTCCAATAGGTTTGCTGGAACATTTGGTGTGAATTTGTAGTGCAATTTCACCCAGTCATCTTTTTGCATTGCATTTCCTGGGTTGCTAAAGATCAGCTTGTATCTTCGGTTCATCCCAGAGGTAAATTTACGTTCCTTGGTTTTTCTAAGA
>PPYF01370523.1_pt1 | contig 38882 bp, 29 predicted proteins | sample 1559871 | NCBI WGS metagenome assembly PPYF01 (sample SAMN08240021, study PRJNA423297) | Human gut metagenome, whole genome shotgun sequencing project.
CTGGCCGGTCTGCCTGGCTTGCAGGGGCAGCTGGCGCTGGCGGAGAAAGCGATTGTGGTCATGTGCGCCGACCATGGCGTCTGGCATGAAGGCGTGACCCCTTCGCCGCAGGGGGTGACGGCCATTCATGCCGGCAATATGGTGCGGGGCAACACCGGCGTCTGCGTGCTGGCGGCGCAGGCCGGGGCCAGGGTGCAGGTGGTGGATGTCGGCATCGATGCCGACCCGCTGCCGGGCCTGATTAACCTCAAGGTGGCCCGCGGTAGCGGGAATATCGCCCGGACGGCGGCCATGAGCCGCCAGCAGGCGGAGACGGTGCTGCTGGCCAGCATGCATCTCACCCGCCAGCTCGCTGCCGACGGGGTGAAAGCCTTCGGCGTCGGCGAATTGGGAATGGCCAATACCACCCCGGCCGCAGCGACGATCAGTGTCCTGACGGGCAGCGACCCTGACGCGGTGGTGGGCTGTGGGGCCAATCTGCCGCTGGCGCAGCGTGGCCATAAGGTGGCGGTGGTGCGCCAGGCGATAGCCCATAATCAGCCGAACCCGGCCGACGGGCTGGATGTCCTGGCGAAGGTGGGGGGTTACGATCTGGTGGGCATGACCGGGGTGATCCTCGGGGCGGCCTCCTGTGGCCTGCCGGTGGTGCTGGATGGCTTCCTCTCCTATGCCTCTGCCCTGGCCGCCTGCCGCATGGCCCCGTCGGCGCACCCTTATCTTATTCCTTCACACCTGTCGGCGGAGAAAGGAGCGCAGATCGCCCTCGACGCGCTGGGTCTGCGGCCGTATCTCGATATGGACATGCGCCTGGGAGAGGGCAGCGGCGCCGCGCTGGCGATGCACCTGCTGGATGCCGCCAGCGTGATGTACAACCAGATGGGAACGCTGGCGCAGAGCAATATTGTGTTGCCCGATAGCGCGCCGTCGTCCTGATGGTAAAACGCATCGTCCCGCGATGGGGGCGATGCGCCGGGTTTACAGGGCCTGCTGCCAGACCGCCTGGGGCAGGAGATAAACCTTCGCCGGGGCGCGTATGCCGTCGGTGACAATATGGCGGATGCCGCTGGCCATCACCGCGAGGGTGACGTCAAAGGCGTTCAGGCTGTCGCCGAAGCCCGCGGTCAGATTGAGCATTGAACCATTGGCCAGCAGATAGACGGTTTTGTCGGCCATGCGGTAGGCGTTGATATACGGCATCACCTCTTCCTGGGGGTACTGGCGCAGGTACTCGCCGTCGATCTCTTCCGCCACGTGGCCGACGTTAAGGATAAATACTCCCGCTTTCGCCCGGTCCAGCGCCTGGCGATTAACCACGTTTTTACCGCCTGTCGCTGTGGCCACCACGTCCGCCGAGGCGATTGCCTCCTGGAGGTCCACCACGTGCCAGCCGTCGTAGGCCGCCTGCAGACGGCGGGCAGGATCGATCTCCGCCACCATCACCTGACCGCCAAAAGCTTTTGCCGCCGCCGCGACGCCCTGGCCGACCAGGCCGTAGCCGATCACCAGCACTTTTTTCTCATGCAGGGTGAGGTGAGTGGTCTGGAAGAAGGTGTGCCAGGCGGTGAGACCGACCATATGGCGGTTGTGCAGCCCCTCTTTGACCGGCAGATCGTCCCAGTTAAAGATCGGATAGCCTGGCTGAATATCCCCCAGCCGATTGACGCCCGAGCCGGTGGCTTCCAGACCCGCCACGATGTTCCCAAACTCGCCGCGCTGGTGGAGCAGGGTGGTGATATCGGCGCCCATCTCGCACAGGTGAGTGGGCTGCCAGGCAATCGCTTTTTCCCATGACTGTTGCCAGTCGGCATCGCTCATATTGCGCCACGCGCAGGCCTCGGCGCCGCGCTCCACCAGCCAGGCCACCACGTCGTCCTGCACGGTGGTGGGGTTACAGGTGGTTAAAAAGACCTGAGCGCCCTTGTCGAGGATCCCCTGTACCAGCGGGATCATTTTCATGTCGAGGTGCATACAGCAGGCCAGACGCACGCCGCTGAGGTCGGGCAGCGCGGCGACCTGACGCAGGGTACGCGGCATATTCTGGCTGGCCCATGCCACTTCTTTCGCTAAAGAGATTTTATTATTCACTGGGTTATGACCTTCAATTCGCAAAAGGGGTATCCCCCTGACCGAAAAGGGATTCTATCAGCCCCCGCGAGAATTCACAGCACAATGCCGTCGGACATCGCCGCGCGCGCTATCCCCTGCGAAAGACAGGGTTGTTAATTTAAGGTTAAAAAAAGAAAATAAAATATAAGTAATTCCTATGATTTGAGCGATGAAGCGATGTTGAGTGTTATTCCTGCGGGGATATTTTCACGGCTGCGGATTTTCCTTGGCCGCCTGAAGCCGCACGCGCTGCCGGTGGCCCGCCGGCATATCGTGCTGGGATCCATTGGCGCTGGCACCGGACTGGCGGTGACCAGCATGTTCAGCCACTGGCTGCTCGGCGAAGTCAATCTGTGGTTTATTGCCCCGATGGGGGCCTCGGCGGTACTCCTGTTTGGCGTACCGAGCAGCCCGCTGGCGCAGCCGTGGTCGATTGTCGGCGGCAACGTGCTGTCGGCGCTGATCGGTGTCACGGTGGGTATGCTGGTCCCCGATGCGGCGCTGGCCTGCGGTCTGGCGGCGGCTCTGGCCATCGCCGGGATGTATTTTCTGCGCTGTCTGCATCCCCCCGGCGGCGCGGTGGCCCTGACGGCGATCCTCGGCGGCGCCGGGGTGCACAGCGAAGGCTATCACTTTGTGCTGACCCCGGTGCTCCTCAACTCGCTGATGCTGGCGCTGCTAGCTATTGTGTTTAATAACCTGGTTGGCCGCCGTTATCCGCATCCGCTGGCGGCGGAGGAGGTCAAATCCAGGGCGGTGCCGCTGGGTATTTCGGTCACCCGGGAAGATATTCACGCCGCGCTGCTGGAAGGCCAGTTCCTCGACATTGATGAAGACGATGTCCAGGAGTTGCTGGAGAATATCGAGCAGCAGGCGCGGCAGCGTATCGCGACGGCAGCCCGCCGCTAAGGGCGTACTGCGGGCTGCGGGTTACAGATCGCCGGTAAGATACTGCGCGACCCCGCGGCCAAAGCTCCAGTCGCCTTTCTGGTTACTGATAATCGACACCATCAGATCATCGCCGCTCAGGCCGCAGTGTTCCGCCAGCTCCTCCTGCAAAATGGCGAAGAAGCGCTGCTTCTGCGCCTCGCTGCGCGGGCTGGTATAGACCCGCACCACCACCAGATCCCGCGTGCGGGTCAATCCGAGGCCGGTATCTTCAATCACCATATGATGGACTTTGTTTTCATGAACAATCTGGTAACGGTCGCGTTCTGGTACCTCGAAGGCGCGCAGCACGGCGCGATGGGCGGCATCCAGCAGGGTTTTGACCTCCTGTTCCGTACGGCCTTCAATCAGGTCAAATGTCAGTAATGGCATGCAGGTGCTCCTTATCGTTAGGGAATAATGATGGGCTCAACAAGATGCTAGCCGATGCCGCCGCCGGCAAAAACCGCTATAGTTGAATACATTGTTTTTACTGGTGAACAATCACATGAGCGAGAGTCGTCCGGAGAGTTACTGGCTCCATCTGTACTGGCTGACGGTGCTGGAAGAACAAAAAAGCTATACCCGGGCCGCGGAAAAGCTGGGGATCAGCAAGTCGGCTATCAGCCAGAAAATCAGCGAGCTGGAGCGGGTGACCGGTAAAACCCTCGTCCATCGCACCACCCGCAGCGTGAGCCTCAGCGACGACGGACTGCGGCTGGTGGCGGAGCTCAACGAGCCGTTTGGTCAGCTGCGGGATATTTTCACCGGCGCCTGCGATGAGGGCGGGCCGCTGCGGGGAACGCTGCGCCTGACCGCGCCGGTGGCCTTTTCCCGCCAGCAGCTGGTCCCGGCAATCGCGCCTTTTTTGCATCAGCATCCCCAGCTGCATCTGCAGCTTGAGGTCACCGACCGGCTGGTCTCTCTGGCCAGCGAAGGGTTCGATCTCGCCATCCGCCACTGTCGGCGCGAGGCGCTCCCCGATACCCACGTCGCCTGGCCGCTGTGTCACACCGCGACGCTTACCGTCGCGTCCGCAGACTATATTCGCCGCCATGGCCGCCCGGAGACCCCCGAAGATCTGCGCCACCACCAGTGCCTGACCTATCCCCGTGGGCCACAGCGCCCGCAGTGGACGTTCGCCTCCCGTCAGTCGCCCGATGCTCGGGTGACCATCAACGTGCAGGGGCCATTCGCCACCAATAACAGCGAGTCGCTACGTGATGCGGTGCTGGCGGGGCTTGGGGTGGCGCTGTTGCCGGATTTCAGCGCCCGGGAGGCCATTGGCCGCGGGCTGGTGCAGGAGCTGCTGCCGGCGTGGCAGCCGGTGGAGGTGTTTGCCGACCGGCTGTACGTCATTCGGCCCTATACTCCGCGCGTGTCGCGCGCGGTGGAAACCTTCAGCCGCTACCTGAAAGCGACCTTCAGCGAGCCGCGTCCAGCTCCTGCGCCAGCGTCTCGCTAAAGCGGGGCAGCAGATGGCGCTCGCCGGGAAGCAGCTGCGCGAGAGTAACGGTCTTGTCAGCGCAATAGACCCGCTCGCTGCCGAGCTGCGCTTCGAAGGCGTTCGCCGCCTGATGCGCCGCGCTCAGATCGGCGTCAATAAGGATCACCGCATGGGCCAGCACCACGTGGCCGCCGCCCGCCGCCAGCGGCCGCCAGTACTGGGCGGTACCGACAATCTTGCGCGCCTCCGCGCCTTCTCCGCAGGCAAGATTATACCGGCCATCGCAAAAGGAACCGCTCACCGCCCGGGGGTGGCTGGCAACGCCGAAGCGCGCGAGGGTGCGCTGCAGCACAGCGCACAGCGAATGATAGATTGGTTCGGCGGCTTCGCCGAGCGGCTGCTGCACCGGCCAGGCGAGGCTAAGGTTGATAATGCCCGGCCCCTGGGGTACCAGACCGCCGCCGGAGCGGCGAAGCCATACCGGCCAGCCGCGCGCGGCAAAATGCGCGCTGACCGCCGGCAGATCCGTAAACTGACGATAGCTCCCCGGCACCACCAATCCCTGCGGCGCCTGCCAGAGCTGGGCGACGGCCTCGCCGGCGCTGGCTTTGGCAAACAGCGGCTGTTCCGCCTGGGTGGGATCCTCGCAAAACTGCAGCGCCAGCGAAGAGGGGGAAAAACGACGAGGCCAGCAGTCGGCCAGGGTTAACTGAGACATGTATTCTCCTTACCGGAGGGCGCGGGTTACGCCCTCCGCTGGTGGGTCAGTCGACGGGGTGCTTTTTCATCATCAGCGCGGTGAGCGCTGACAGCAGGCATCCTGCGGTCAGATAGAGGGCCACGCTGTGCCACGATCCGCCGGAGAAGGTGACCAGCGCCGCGGCAATAAACGGGGTAAAGCCGCCGCCGACCACGCTCGCCACCTGGTAGCCGACGCCGGCGCCGCTATAGCGATAGCTGGCGCCGAACAGCTCGGTAAACATCGGCTGCTGGACGCAGACCACCATATCATGGGCGATATTGGCCAGCATCAGGGCGAAGAACAGGATCCAGAAAACGGACTGACTCTCCAGCGCCATAAAGAACGGGAAACCGCTCAAAGTGCCGATCAGCGCCCCGGTGATATAGATCCGCCGACGGCCAAAGCGGTCTGCCAGCCAGGCGAAGCAGGGGATAGTCAGGCAGCTAAGACCGCCCACCAGCAGGCCAATGTTGAGAAACAGCTCGCGCGGCAGGCCGAGGTTTTGCGTGGAGTAGTTGAGGGCGAAGGCGGTGACGATATACATCGTCAGCAGTTCACACAGCCGCAGGGCGATAATCAGTAAAAACGCTCCCGGATGGCGAAGCAGCGCTTCCACTACCGGTAGCCGCTTTTTCATCTGCGGCGCGTTGTCCTGGCTCTGCTGCGCTTCAAACTCCTGCGATTCCGCCATGCCGTTACGGATCCACAGCGCAATAAGGACCAGCACCACGCTGAACAGGAACGGTAAGCGCCAGCCCCAGCTGAGGAACTGCTGGTCGCTGGTCAGGCTGCTAATCAGCGATACCAGCCCGGTAGAGAGCAGGAGGCCGACGCCGTAGCCCACCTGCACCCCGCTGCTGTAAAAGGCTTTTTTCCCCTGTGGGGCATTCTCCACCGAGAGCAGCGCCGCGCCGCCCCATTCGCCGCCGACGGCGAATCCCTGAACCGCTCGCAGGAACACCAGCAGCACCGGCGCCCACCAGCCGATCTGGTTGAACGAGGGGAGCAGGCCGATGCAGGCAGTGGCGATACCCATCATCCAGACGGTCATCATCAGCATCCGTTTCCGCCCGAGGCGATCGCCGAAGTGGCCAAAAATAATTCCGCCGAGCGGGCGAAAAAGAAACCCAACGCCGAAGGTGGCAAAGGCGGCAAGCGTTCCCATCGCCGGGCCGATTTGCGGGAAAAATTCGCGGTTGAACACCAGCGCGGCGGTAATGCCATAGAGAAGAAAATCGTACCAGTCGACCACCGCGCCGGCAAAACTACCCCAGGCCGCCCGCCGGGCCCGATGTAGTGAATCTGGCGCCTCGCCGGGCTGCACGCTTATTGTTGAATCCATACCCTGTCCTGTCAGTCACGTACTTCATTGTTATTGGAATGAGACGCTTTTACCGTTGCGTCTGCTCTGAGACTACCGCGCAGCGGCCGTGGAGGAAAGTAGTTTGCCTGCTAAGCGGGGGAGATGGCGCAAAAAAGAATCGATGGGAAAGACGGTCGAAATCACACCCTGGACTTAACATTCTGGCAATTTGCCATCCAGCTTATACTTTTAATTAAATCAACGGATAACAAAGATGGACACCTTTTAAGAATCGACGTAAATGGTTTACACTTAACGTGTCTCCCTCTCTGGAATGGTGAGTAAAATGCGTCTACTTCTTGCAGTTTTATTTTGTTCTGTCATGTTGCCTTCTGCTTATGCTGAAAAACTGCCTGCGCCGACAGGAAAACCTGTACTGACCATTTCCGGAAAAATCGGAAATATGAATGTCGGCGACAAGGCCGTTTTTGATCTCGCAATGCTGGAAAAACTGGGGATGAAGACGGTAGAAACCACCACCCCCTGGTACACCGGCAAGGTTCGTTTTGACGGTATTCCCCTTAGTAAACTCATGGATTTAGTCGGCGCGAAAGGCACATCGGCCCGTGTGCTGGCGCTGAACGACTACACCACCATTATCCCGATTGATGATTTTTATAAATTCCCGGTCATTATGGCGTTAAAAATGAACGGTCAATATATGCGCATTCGTGATAAAGGCCCGTTATTTATTGTCTACCCTTACGACAGCAGTGCTGAATTACAGAACCAGATCTATTATTCCCGATCGGCCTGGCAAGTTTCAAAGATGATTATAGAATAAGGGTTGGATCTTGAATCGAATACTCACGGCTATTATTTTGTCGTTATTTGTTGTCACCGGATATATTACTTATCTGGTGCATGAGCGACAAAGTGAGTTGCAAAAATTTACCCGCTATACGGACTCGTGGTCAATGTCGCAAATGGTGTCGGAATATATGCGGCTGGAGTCTCGTCTGGCGGGAATGGCGATTGGGGCCGAAGGGGCGGACCACGATGAGGTGCGCCTGCGTCTTGAGATCATGATGAGCCAGATCGAGCTTCTGCAAGAGGGCGATCTGGGTAAATTTATCAATAAAAGCGAGCAGCGGAAGACGGTGGTTGCGACGCTGATTCGTAATCTTCATCTGCTCGATAAACAAGTTGATACCATGACGCCGGAGCAGGTCAGACAGATCCTGCCGGTGTTAAGCGAGCTTGATGGTCCGCTGACCTCAATGGCCGCCGCCACCCTGACGCAAGATATCAATATCGTTAATATCACCCATGATAAAATCCAGCATCTCTATTATATCTACTCGGTGATCTCCATTCTGCTGATCGCCATGTGTATAACTCTCGGTCTGCTGATGCTCCGACAGAATAATAATCTGCGTCGCGCCCATGTTCGTATGAAAACGCTGGCCAACGATCTGCAGGCCTCGAAAGAGAAGCTGCAGGTGCAGAACCGCCGGCTGCAGTACGATGCCTACCATGATTCGCTGACCGGTATGCCCAACCGTCTCTCTTTCTGGCAGCGGCTGCAGGAGATCGTCAACCAGGTGCGTCCGTATAAGGGATGCGCCGTGGTGATGCTTTTCGACCTCGACAGCTTTAAGGATGTGAACGATACCCTTGGCCATGATGCTGGCGATAAGCTGCTGCAGGATCTGGCCAGTCGCCTCTCTTTTTTCCGCAAAACCTCCGAGACGCTGTATCGCCTTGGCGGTGATGAGTTTGCGATGCTCTCCTACGATCTCACTGAGGAGATGGCCCTTGAGCGGGCCAATGTTATCCGGGAGAAGATCAGCCAGCCCTATCAGATCTACGATGCGCAGATTAATATCGACGCCTGCATTGGGATCGTGATCTCTGACGGTGAAAGTCGTACCGATTATCTGTACAAGTGCGCCGACCTCGCGCTGTATGAGGCGAAAAAAGAGGGTAGCGGCCATGTGCAAATCTTCCGGCCGGGGATGCTGCAGCGCCTGCAGGAGAACAAATCGTTTGAAGACGATCTGCTGCAGGCCCTGGCCCATGACGAGTTCAAAGTCTACTATCAGCCGATCGCCGATACCGTCACGCGCGAAATCTACGGCTATGAAGCGCTGGTTCGCTGGTTCCATCCGGTGCGCGGCGCCGTGCCGCCGACGGTGTTTATTCCGGTGGCAGAGAAAATCGGTCTTATTAATGCCCTTGGCGAATGGGTGCTGAAAACCGCCTGTGCCGAAGCGGCCAGCTGGGCGACGCCGCTGAAGGTCTCGGTCAACGTTTCACCAATTCAGTTGATGAATACATCGCTGACCGACACCATTATCGAGGTGCTGCATCAGACCGGCCTCGATCCGCGACGTCTTGATCTGGAGATCACCGAGTCGGACGTATTCAATGAGAACACCCGTTCGCTGGAAATTCTCAGCCAGCTGCGCGAGCAGGGCATTCAGATCTCCATCGATGACTTTGGTACCGGCTATTCTTCCCTGTCCCGTTTAAGCTACTTCCCGTTCGATAAAATTAAAATCGACCGCTCGTTTGTCATCAATATTCCGGAGCAAAAAGACGATCTGGATATCGTCCGCCTGATTATCAGCATGGGAAAGAGCCTGCATATGCGCATTGTGGCGGAAGGTGTAGAGACCGAAGAGCAGTTGGCTTCGCTGCAGGCGCTGGGCTGTGACCTGGTTCAGGGATATTTAATCGGCAAACCGAGTCCGCTGCGCTAACAAATTTTTAACGCGTTTATTTTTATTCTCCGGGCGATTTCAGGATCCTGAAATCGCCTTTTTTATTTTCTCTTAGCGCTAATCCCTGCGAGGTATAAAAAGGAGTAGGCGTAAAATTCCACAACAAAATAATATCTTTAACGTTTAAAAGGGGTATATGATATGCATCATATAGGCTATTTCTGAACGTCGCGTTTGAGACGGTAAAGTGAGGCACAATCATGCAGCGAATCATTATTCCCACCCATTACGTTCACACCCGCAGCACGCCGCTGTGGACCAAAGAGACCGCCCCGGCCTCTATCTGGCGCCGCCATCTGGATGCCGGCACCCGGCAGGGCGTCTACCCTCGTCTCTCGGTGATGCAGGGGGCGATCCGCTATCTCGGCTATGCCGATGAAACCAGCCCCGAGCCCGTTGAAACCCTGACTATTGAAGCCGGCCAGTTTGGTGTCTTTCCGCCGGAGAAGTGGCACTGTATTGAGGCCCTCTCAGAGGACACGGTTTTTAATGTCGACTTTTATGTTGATCCAAAAATTCTCATCGAGGGATAACAAGAGATGACCAGTGAAAATAAAGGTTATACCTTAGCGCTAGAGAATGGCCGACTTCACCAGAAGCAGGAAAAAATATTTCTTAAACCAATGGTGTTGTATATTCCACAGCAGGCGGTGGAGGCCGTTAATGACCTGCTGAGCAAGTTGCCGGACGACAGGGAAGAGGGGGAGTTTCTGTTGACGGTCACCAATAACAATAACGGCGTCTCGGTTGATAAAACCTTTTCCTCGCTGTAACCCCGCATCAATATTCAGCGTCGGCGGTCCATAGCGCCGACGCCAGTTCTCCCAGCTCGGCGAATCAGCTGGCACGCGCCGGTTGGCAACGTGAAACAGCGTCACCCGCTGCAGATCTTCAGGCCGGCTGAGGCCCAGAGTCGGGCTGGCGACCACGATAAAGCGATCCTCATACAGCAGCGTGCAGTACAGGTCCCGCTCCGACGTTTCACGATAGCGAATCGCGGCGTCTACCGTGCCCAGATGCAGATCCACTCGTTCGACGCTGGTGTGTAGCCGCAGGTCGATAGCCGGAAAGCGGGCGGTGAAATCCGCCAGCCGCGGCACCAGCCAGTGGGTGAGAAAATTGGAGGTGGTGGTGACGGTTAAGGATGGCGGCTGACGGGCATGAGCGATCTGGACGACGGCCTGTTCCAGGGCGCTAAAGGCGCGTTGGGTGGCGGCGTAAAGGATCTCGCCATCAGCGGTCAGACTGACGCCCTGCGCGCTGCGTTCGCAGACCCGGCACTCCAGCACCGACTCCAGCAGTTTAATCTGATGGCTGACCGCCGTCGCGCTGACGCCGAGCGCCTCGGCGGCCTGTTTAAAACTGCGGTGGCGGGCGACGGCATGAAAAGCGCGTAGCGCCCCCAGCGGCGGCAGACGGGGCGGCCTCATGGCTGAGTTTTTCTCATCTATGGCTGAAAACTATGCGTTTGTGTAAAGCGATATTGTGGCGATAGGCTACGGGCATGTAAAGACAATGACATGAATTAAATTCATGCAGCTTCGCCTGTCAGGAGTCAACTATGCACGTTGTAAGCCGCTACACCGCCGCGGAAGCCGCGGCAACGATCGACCCCCGCGGCCGCGCTATCGCCCTTAGCGTGGTCATCGCCGCCGGGGCCTTGCTGTTAATCATGCCCCCGGTTATCGGGGTGACCGGCACGCTGAGTCTGCTGACGGCGCTGATTGCGGCCTTTGGCGTCGGGTGGGGATTCACTCGCGGACAATCCTGGCTTTATCGCTCACCCCTGGCGGCGACGCGCTGGGCCTTTCTGCTGTCAGCGGCCGGCTGGCTGCTGGCGCTGGTGGCCTGGTATGGCGGGCAGGACTGGCCGGCACTGCTGCCGGGCGTGGCGTGCGGTGGGGCGGGAGCGGCTGTCGCCTGGCGCATTGCGGCGGGTAGGACGGCGCTGCCGGGGATGCGGGTCAGCGGCGCCACGGTGCTGAGCGTAGCTATCGCCATCGCGGCGACGCTGCTGACCTGGCATACTGCGGGAGGAGGACGCCATGGCGTCTGCTTTGCCTTCGCCGTGCTGCTTGACTGGGCGCTGCTCGGCGCGCTGATGGTGCGGATCCGCCAGCAGGAGAGTGCGGCCTGATACCAGACGCGGTCTGGTCCAGGATCGGCGAATCAAGCGAGACAGGGTAAGTTGTCCCGCCCGGCGTTAAATATCTTCTACACTGTTACAGGCATCACATTCCTGTGCGGTCGGCACTCCTGCCGGCCGCCGTCGGCGTTCAGCCCAGGCACGGGCCTGCAGGCTGGTTATCCTGAAAGAGGAGTCTGTAATATGGCATTTGTCACCACCCAAGACGGCGTCAACATTTACTTTAAAGACTGGGGACCAAAGGAAGCTCAGCCGATTGTCTTTCATCACGGCTGGCCGTTAAGCGCTGACGACTGGGATAACCAGATGTTATTTTTCCTTGCCGAAGGGTTCCGGGTCATCGCTATCGATCGTCGGGGTCATGGCCGCTCCGATCAGGTTAGCGAGGGGCACGATATGGACCATTACGCGGCGGACGTTTCGGCGGTGGTGGAACATCTGGATCTGCACAATGCGGTCCACGTCGGGCACTCCACTGGCGGCGGCCAGGTCGCCCGCTACGTCGCCCGCTACGGCCAGCCGCAGGGGCGGGTGGCGAAGGCGGTGTTAATTAGCGCCGTCCCGCCGCTAATGGTGAAAACCGAGCAGAATCCGGGCGGGACGCCGATCGAGGTGTTTGACGGTTTCCGCAAAGCGCTGGCGGCGAACCGCGCCCAGTTCTATCTCGACGTCGCCTCTGGTCCGTTCTATGGCTTCAATCGTGATGGAGCAGATATATCCCAGGGGACGATCCAGAACTGGTGGCGACAGGGGATGATCGGCAGCGCCAAAGCCCATTATGAAGGCATTAAGGCGTTTTCAGAGACCGACCAGACGGAAGACCTTAAGTCGATCACTTTGCCGGTGCTGGTGATGCAGGGAGATGACGACCAGGTGGTCCCCTATAAAAATGCGGCCATCCTGCAGGACAAGCTGCTGCCGAACAGCCAGCTGAAAATTTATCCTGGCTTCCCGCACGGGATGCATACCTCCCACGCCGATACCATCAACGCCGATCTGCTGGCGTTTATCCGCGCCTGATCTGCCCTCTTTGCCGGGCAGAGTGCCGTTAATGGCATTCCGCCAGCGCCCTGGCCGCCAGTCGCCTGGGGCGCGCCGGTTGACGTGCAGAGGAAATCTGCTTAACTCATGGGGTACCTGACGACTATTTTCCCCTCGCAGGATAAAACGCCGGGTTTCTCTGCGGAAACCCGGCGGAATTCTGCGCAAGAGACAAGTGAGAGACAATGAAATTAGCCGGACTTCATCCCGACGAGCAGCGTCGCCTGCAATCGCTACGCTCTTCCGGGCTGTTGAATAGCGGAAAAGAAGAACGCTTCGATCGCCTGACCAGGCTTGCCCGTTCGCTGTATAACCTGCCGGTGGCGTCCATCAGTCTGGTGGGGGAAGATCTCCTGCATATCAAGTCCTGTGCCGGTCTCGATGTGGACACGGTGCCGAGAGATATTTCATTTTGCGCCCATACCATTCTGCAAACCGACCCGCTTATCGTCAACGACATGCAGCAGGACGAGCGCTTTCACGATAACCCGCTGGTCATTGAGGCGCCGTTTATCCGCTTTTACGCCGGGTATCCGGTGCAACTGCCGGATGGCGCGACCGTCGGGTCGTTCTGCCTGATGGATCACCAGCCGCGATCGTTTTCCGCCCATGAAATGCAGATCTTAAGCGATCTGGCGGCGATCGTGGAGGATGAGTTCAAGGTGCTGGATGCGGCAACCTCGGATGAGCTGACGGGACTGTTTAATCGCCGGGGATTCCTCACCCTGGCAGAGTATGCCCTGCTGACGGCCCAGCGCCGCCATGAGCCGGTGAGCCTGGCGTTTGTCGACCTCGATCGCTTCAAGCACATCAATGATACCTGGGGGCATGAAGAGGGCGATCGCGCGCTGATCGCCATCGCCGACTTGATGAAAGCGGCCTTCCGCGAGTCCGATATCCTCGCGAGGCAGGGTGGGGACGAATTTATCATTCTGTTCGCCAATACCAGCCGCCACGATGCCGCGACGGCGATGGAGACGCTCAGCCACAACGTGGCGCGTTTCAACCAGCAGGCGGCCAATCCCTGGCAGCTGGCGTTCTCCTGGGGCTGCGTCGAATATGATCCCGCCAGCCATCCCAGTCTCAACGCGCTGGTGGCCACCGCTGACCGCCTGATGTACCAGGCGAAGCAGAAGCAGGGACGCGAGCGCCGTTAATCCTTTGCGGCGGTGGCACTCAACAGGTACTGCTGCGCCTGCTGCCGCTTCTGCGCATAGCTGCTGAGCAGCGCCTGCTGCGATTTCCCTTCGTTATCGTAAAACAGGCCGCCTTCGTCGGCGATAAAGCGATAATGCTGTTCCAGCTGGTTTATCACCCAGTCAATGCGTTGCAGGGTGAGTAAGGTACAGGACTGACCATGCAGGTCGTCTTCAATATCCAGCACATGTGAGCGAAAGGCCTCTACGGCAAACAGCCGGCTCAGCGCGGCAGGGTCCGCCAGCGCCGACTCCCAGCGCGCCGTCAACTGCTGAAAGTGAGCCAGCACCAGCGGGTCAGCGCGCCGGGCGCGAAGCCAGACGAGCTTCCGGCGGTAGCTTTCGACCGCCAGCCGCTTCATCTCGCGATATTGCGCCAGCTGCGGTTCGGCGTCAGGGATCCTGGTCATCAGCCAGCTAAAAAAGAAGCGAGTCTCAAAACGTTCGACAAAGTGGAACAGCGGGTCGGCCAGACCATTGCTGTTGAATTCTCTCAGCGGGTCGAAGGGATACATATAGCCAAAATCGAACAGCCATAACTGCTCCTGCCGGTCCACCAGCAGATTCCCGCTACAGAGATCCCACTCCATCAGCCCCTGTTCTTCGCAGGCTTCCAGAGTAGTAAATAGCTGGGCGATCAGCGGCGGGGTCAACTGGTGTATCGGCTCGCCATCGATCCAGGGGGAGAGCAGGATGCCGAGGCGATAATCGGCATACAGCGTTGGGACGATGTGGGTGAAGCGCGGCGCGGTGACCGGGTCATCCTTCAGCTGTTGCAATGCCTGCCGACGCTGTACCTCATTTAAAAACGACAGCTGGCCGTTGAGGTTGGCAACGCCGGCGACGGCGCGACGTTTCTTTAAATTGTACTCCTTGCCGGCGATGCGCAGACGATAAACCTCGCCGGTCAGGCCTGAGCCGTATACCTGCACCACATAGGGGGAATCGGGGCCCAGTGCGGCGAGGGTCTCGGGCGGCAGCGGGCAGTGGCTGACGTTGCCGACGATAAGAGGTTCTCCGCTGCGATCGAACGCCTGCTGTTGCTGTTGTCTGAGGTTCATGGTGCCTCCGGGTATAACGTTAGACAGAGTGGATAATCCACGCTATCTCACCCGCAAACGGTAGTGAATTCATCCTACTGGCAGGCGCTTTTTCAGGCTGAGCTGGGGTGCGTTCACGGAGGACACGCGGGGCGTAGGGAGGCGGTAGGGAACGGCGCAGTAAGTCTCGGCGGGTTCTGGCTGTTGTAGGCATCGTTTAACAAGCTGACCCGGCTACCTGTCGTGGTTCCCGTCATCTGTGGCGGACACTTTGCGCGTACAGCAGTTTCACGGTTTCACTGGAGGAGGCGGGGACCAAAACAACAGGCGTTATTCGTTGCGACCAGCCCAGCACTATCGATATGGCGGCCCGGAACGGCAAACGTCTGGAGCGCATACCTGACGCCGTTGTCAATGAGGTGCTTGCCTGGCTGGATGCGATTCTGCGTTAAGGCCAGAGACGCAGAAAAGCAAAAAGCCTGCTCGAAAGCAGGCTTTTTAAATATGGCTCCTCTGACTGGGATCGCCTTTTCTAGTAACTAGCAAATAAATAGGCTAAACCTGAATTGCGATGCTGCCAAGACCACCAGAATGACCACCATTTCCTTCCATAAAACAGCGTTCAAAGCAGCATCTTTCCAGACTTCGACACATCATTATTTTAAAAAAGTTTTCAATCTTTCTACAAGAATAGTTGTTTCTTTAAGTTCGCACTCCCAGACTACCAATACCTGCCAGCCCATTTCGCGTAGTTTTGATAAATGCAGAGAATCTCTGACTTTATTTTTTTCCAACTTAGCAAACCAATATTCCTGATTTGATTTCGGCATACGATTACGTCGACATCCCTCATGACCATGCCAAAAGCAACCATGCACGAAGATAACTTTACGTTTTCCCCAAAACACTAAATCTGGCTTGCCCGGCAATCGCGGATCGCATAAACGATAACGATATCCAGCATGATAGACAAGGCGTCTAACGATTCGTTCGGGACTGGTATCTCTCCCTTTAACTCTGGACATAACATAGCTTCGTTTAGCGGGAGTAACTGTATCCATCGTAAAACCTCGCTATGTTATGCCGTGGAATAAAAGCGCTTCCATATTGAAAACGCCTTTGGTTAAAAACATCAACCAGAAACAATAAACGCTACAGCGATATTTTAACTCCGTTTAAGGTTCGCAAGCGCACGCAATGGTCGTCTTTCCAGTTCAAACGTATCAATGAATCGTAGCTGCGACTCCCCGCCAGCTAGGCCAAAACAGTCAATAAGGGAATCACGTTCGGCGTCCCTCCATTGCCATAATGGATGCGTTACGGCCGCTCGCCAAAGCTCTTTTCCATCCTGTATTTCGATAAGAACAGGTAATGAATGTTCTTTTGACAATTTGATTGTTCCTGGTCGTAGCGCCTCGACGTCTTCCGCTAACTCAAACGCTCTTTCTCGCCAGCCTTTCATTTCCGGCTGGTTCCAGTCGGCGGCGTTCAGGCCGCATGCGAATTCGGGCATAACCATCGCCCGTAAATAGGCCATACCTAAACGCCAGTCCAACAAGCCGTGATATCGACGGTTGCCATAGCGTTGTATGCACTTGTAACACGCGGTTTTGCATTGAGTTGGATGATCTTTTTTTAGAAAATCAACTATCGGCCAGTTGTTATTCTCTTCGAGAATCTCATGTAATAATGTGACTATCAAAGGTAAGCCGTCAGCAGATGCTGGTTCAGCAAGCCGTCTGCATAATCCTGAACCGTTGATTAATGCATCGGCGATTTGTAATATGGGTTTGCCAAGATGTAGTCTGGGTTCAAGCATTTCAAATTCATCTGGCGAAACATCTAGATAGAGCGCTGCCTTATGCGTTAATATCTGGGTCGCGCTGATAGCCGCCGCGCGCGTAGGTAAATTCATGTATTCACCGAATCTGGCGACCATATCCAGATTAAGGCGAGCATCGAATTTTGTTAATTCGATATGAAGCGATTCCGTCTCTTTGCTTGATACAAGCCCAAAACTTTTTTTCTTGCCGCTACACTGCCAGCGCGGGTTATTGTGCGATTCCAGCCATCCTGAATCGATAGCCTGCTCGCCTTTAACTGACGGACAATATGTAGAAAAGGGCATCGGTGCTTTTTGATCGGTTACCAAGTCGACAGTAAATCGTTCACCTTCCTTTTCTCCATTAATAGGACCATCGTTGAGGCGCAGGATGGTCACTTCGCCGCGTTGCACAGTGAAAGAATCGCATTTTGTTGGGACGCCTTCATGCAACACTGTCGCCGTGGTTTTCAACGACATGCGGATAAAACTATCTATATCGTCTTTGGGTTTGAAATCCGTGCGAAAAGCGGCGGGCGTGATATAAAGCCTGAATTCGTCAGGACTAATAGGAGTGCGGCAATCCTCGCAATTAATGTCGCTGTCAGGCTTATTTAACTCCAGCTTGGCGGAGCCACATGCCGGGCAAATTGCTACATGGCTGCATGACTCTTGCCAGGAGCCTACCGTCGATAGATCCGATATTCGGTTATTTTGAACCTGTGGTTCATGGTAATTGCCTGTAAAGCCTATTACCTCATGCTTTTTCTTATCCTTAATCAATACAGAGCCGGGAGCATATTCGAAAACTGCGAGATCAAGATCTCGATCCATCGTCGACCATTCGTATTCTTCTTGAGCATTTAGACCTTTTGTTTTACGCAATCCCAAATAAAGGTTGCGCACTCGAGTCGGCATTCCATACATCGGCAGTTTACCGTGTTCGGCCAGGAAACGAGCTAGCCCCATATCTTCTTCAGGGACGTAAGTGTTCAGTTCAGCGATTTCATAGATTATTTTTTCCGCATTTAATGCGGAATAAAGACGTTGTCTTTGCACTGGATCGAACGTTGCTGCTTCAATAAAGCGATCATGTATATTCTGTGTTGCTTTCAACGCTCCCAGTAATCGTTCAGACCAATTCGTTTCATCGTCACGATAGTAATCATGCGTAGAAACATACTCGCCATGAATATCAGGTGGGACAAGTTTATCTCCGGGGAAAGTTGTTCCGTTTTTATGATCCTCTTCGCGTAAAAGATTAAATGCAGCTCTAAGCCATACTTTCCGCATAAGTCTTAATGGAATGGCGTCGTGATCTACCGCCAGAAAGGGCGGCGGCGGCGGATCACCGGTGATCGCATGAGGATGGGCGAAATAGTAAGCATCATGAGTACGTCCGCGACAAAATGTGATAACGAAAGAAAAAGCTTGACCGCGTCGCCCAGCTCGGCCGACGCGCTGCTGGTAGTTAAACCGCTGAGGCGGCATGTTCGCCTGATAAACAGACTGAAGTGAACCGATATCAATTCCAACTTCCATTGTCGTGGTAACAGCAAGCATATCTATTTCCGCATCTAGCTTTTCAAGTTCACTCATCTTATCGACGAAAATACCCTTGAACTTACGCAGACGATCGGAGAAATCATCCGTTTGTCCCGTCAATTCTTCGACGTTCAGCCGGAAACGTTTAACTCCGTCTCGCTCTCCACGTACAATGCGCTTACCAAGAAAATTTTCTTCCCATAGCTCTTCGACAACTCCGCTGGGTTCAATGTCGAGCGGGTTTACGCACCGGGTACAATGTTTGAACCCTAAATGTAAGTGAATTCGCCCACAATTACCGCATTGCCAGTAATTATCGCCAAGTTTAGCAACTTTAAGAAACAACTTGCCGATACTAATTAATCCTGCTGGATGTTTCAAATCAGTAAACTGCTTTAAGATACGCGTCAAACCATCTTGATAGTTGTTATCACCGAATAAAACTCTGGCGACTCGCTTAATTTTCTCTTTTTCAACATCTTTCCCAACATACCAATCACGAGTACGGCTTGCATCGAAATATTTATTCTCTTTAACACGATAGGCACCGGAAAACACCCTTAGCCAAGCATCAATTTCCGGCATGTCATCTTTATCTGAGATACATGGGTATGCCAGTCCTGTTTCTTCCAGCGCGAAAAAAGTATTGGCGAAGATAACGTCATCTATCAGTTCAGATTGATCGTAAGATATTTTCGTCTTTATTTTCATTAGTTCATGAGAAGGAAGTCTTTCACTGAATCTAACCGATTCCTCTTCTTTAATGAAATTAGCATGCCAAACAGCACTATCATGCTCCTCTGAATTAGAACGATATTTATAGGGTGATATTCCCAACCCGACTAGCTCAGATGTGATTCTTCCGATTGAGTCGCCTTCAGACTCCAGCAATTTGTCTATTTTTACCCGTCGATATTTACAAAGCTCGGTAATTCCGACTTGGCTTTTTTGAAGGTCATGTAGTTTGACATACTCATCGTAGTCTCCAGATTGTTTAGCTTTGGCTTTCCTTTCTTCAATATCCTTGTCTGAAATATACCCGCTTTCGGCCTCGTTAATCATCGCCCTGGAAGCTGCGACCAATATTTCCCTGCGCAGATCGCGCAAGTGCAGCCGTTCGATTTCCAGCGCCATTGATGCCGCATCCTGTCGACTGTCTGAGAAAACAATACTCTTTGCTTCCGCGCCGATCGCATGCAGTAATTCAAATAGCTCCGTTGCTACCAGTTGGGATGATTTCGTCACACCGGTACGAAATGCGCGAATGGGTGTTCTGGAACGATTGCTGGCAGGCCGGCTGGAATAGTCAATGCCGCAGCTAGGGCAGCAGAAAGGTTGCGCAGAAGGTTTCTTCGGCGGCTCACCTTTTTTAGGCTTAACCTGATTCTGGAAATAGATATACCCGCGAACTACGTCAGTATTCGTCGTTGATGTTTCCTGCCCAATGGTCACTATGCCTGTAATAGGATTAAGCGCCGCTTTTTCCCAGACATCCCAACCTTTTTCGCAACCTACCGGTGGCCGATAAGCTATATCGACAGGCCAGAAAACCGCAAACTCATCCAGTGTCATATCATCGTAATATTCAGCGCCAGGGCGTTCTGGAAGATTTTCCAGATTTGTCGCTGAAGGTAATAATTCGATGATTTTACCGTGATTCTGTCCCTTCTGCCCCCCGATCAGTAACTCGCCACACGCTTCACAATACAACATTTCGAACAAACGGCGACCACGTTTTCCGGCTGGTGTTGATGGCGCGTGCGACAGCCCTCGCTCTAGGCAAAAATCTGCGAATTTCGCCTTTTGCTCTCCCGGCGATACGGAGGCAAAGAAACCTTCAATATTTCTGACGAATGTATGCACGCGAAAAGCTGGTGTGACGTTGGCGGTCTTCTCGCAAACCACTCCGCATTCCGGCAGCGCGCGCACCAGCATTAACCCGCGTAATGCTAATTCCAATTCATCTGGTTTATCCGAGTCTTCCTTCAGAAAAATCTTATCTATGATAAGTCCAGGAGGCATTGCTCGTGGCAACTCGCCGTCTTCTTCTATACAAGCGTTGGTCAATAGCGCAGCCGCTTTTTCCGCCGCTTGTTTAATGCCTTGCATATCATTTTTTGCACTCACGCTCAGAGCCAGGAAGACATCAGACAAAGCCTGACTCAGCGCGTCCGTCATGTTCAAATGGCGAATGACATTTCCCTGATTCTCAAGGGCAACCCGCATTAATGCGGCAAAAGGCCGCACGGCGATTTTTCCTTCTGGCTTCAACGGTATATAAGGTTTTCCCTGAATGACGCAGTTACGCCAGAAATCAGGCTTATCGCTACCGGGATCCAGAGAATCGCGGCAAGTGCCAAAGGGCGCAAAGAGATCCCGAAGGTATTTCCGTGATTGTTCTCCATCAGCTCCATCCATCGGCAGCGATGCGGAAGACGCCAGCAAACGCAGTTTGTAGCGATGTTTCGGATCGTCAAGCCCAAGTCTGATAATCAGCGACTTAATCAACATTGCGGTTTCGGTTCCAGCGGAACCGCGCATTAAATGCAGCTCGTCGAATACCAGATAGAAATACGCATCGTTGTTATTCATCAACCATTCGCGCGTAGCATCAAAAATACCGTCTTCGACTTCGCGCGAAAGCATAGCCCCTAGCATTGAGGCGTTAGTGACAAGAACATCAGGCGGGGCAGCCTGCATATCCCAGCGAGACATCATTTCCCCGCCGTCTGTCGAAGGAAATATATATCGGGTCTTTTCCGAAGCGTTTTCTTTTTCGTCGAATGCGCGCGCAGCCTGCTGATCGCTATCAATTCGCTTCAACGCCTTACGTAATTTTTCAAGATTACGGGCCCGGCGACTTTTTTCCGAGGTGGCTCCGGAAAGACGAGGATGGTTGGCATAGCCGGTAATCGGTGTTGCACTGGTATATTGCCCGAAGAAGATCCGATTTCCGGAGAAGCGATGTTCCATCACCTGCCGCGCGTCATCTGAATCCAATGTTTTACGTAAACGCGCCATTTGATCTTCAACCAGCGCATTCATTGGATAAAGTACTAACGCCCTGACTGCCGCCTGACGTTTTTCTCCTTCGCGACGAGAAACCCAGTTTGTTTTTTCGCTATTCCACCACCGATTTTGCAGATAGCCATTGCAAGGTGCGGCCCAGCTGACAGCCTCGTTCGATAATGCAGCCAGTATAGGCAACATAAAACTTTCCGTTTTTCCCGAGCCTGTTCCCGATGTCACAATGCCGGGGCAACCAGGGCTAATACCGCGCTCCAACATTTGAGTCTGGTGGCTATACGGCGCATGGACCGAACGACGCGGCCAGACTTCGTCGCCAGGTTTAGAATCGAACAGACCGGATAACGCTAGTTCGACGAACGCTTTACGGCCTTTGGGAGACAAGCTATTCAGCGGCCCGCCGTCCATCTCGGCCAAAGCTTCAAGCGTTTTATCCGAAGACTCATACCGTAAAACAGGTTCAATGTAGGGCTCCGCGGCAAATTCCCCGCTGCTATTCAAAAGATTGCGTCTTGAGTCCGCGACTGAAGGATCGGCAATTCGAAAGCTGGTTTCTATATATGAAATGAAGAAGTCCTGAATGCGGCGAAAACCGCCAATCGGATCTAACATGATTTCCTTCTCCTGTAATTTATTGGGCGTACAGCTCGTTATTCTGTAAATCGGCGTATAAATCGACTAAATGCTTCTGATGTATCGCTTTGTGTTCATCATCAAGCGGCGCGACTTCATGCGCCGTTCTCATCGCCCGTAGGGTATTTGCCAGATCCAGACGTCCAGCAGACATTTCATCAGCGATAGTGAGTTTTTCCGGGAGAGAACTTTGCGATGCCGGGCCGGGATCCAGCTCGCTATGATTTTCTAAAGAAAGATGTAAAGGGGACAGAGCAATCGCATTTCGAATGATGACGTTTTCCATCCGCAGGTGAAGATGCTGTTCCTTTATTTTCTCCGCTTCTTCACAATCTTCGTTTTCAATGGTACCGCAAATCAGAAAGCGTCGGGGCAAATCGCCGCTGTGCAATCGGTCTTTCAGCGCTGGCAGCCAGAAGCGCGCGGCGGAACATTCGACACGTTCAATAATGGCGAGGATCGTTCGGGGGCGGGAAGCCTCGCTCAACAATAATCCCTGATAAAGCGGCGTTGCCATATTATTTCCCGCACGAACCCAAAGATCTTCACAGGAAATCATCGTTGGATCGGCGATCTGTCGGATGGAGCGGCCCGAAGAAATCAGTGATTCGGCAATAGCAAGGAAATCCTGCGTTTCTGGGCCAGATAACAATGGACATTCTCCAGCCAGCATCAACGCCAGAAACTGCACCATCAACCTCTTTCCGTCAGGTGTTAGCAATTTGTTCCCTCTGACGCAACCACCGAACTCATTGCAGGACACGATTTTCGCTTCTGTCGGGAGGCGTACCTCAGGAATAGCTGAATACGCCATCCGGCGAGCTTTTTCAGCAATAGCAGCATTCATATGCCCGAGTTCGGCTTGCGCCTGAGCAGAATGTTCTTTGACGTCAGCAAGAGAAGCCACTAACGCTTCACGCTCACTGGTCAGAGAAACCAGCGTCTGACGTTGATGTTCGTTCTGAGCGCATAAATCCGTGATGACGTCTTTCAGGCGATCTATTTCCCTTTCGAGGCGCAATTTCTCATGTTTTAGCGTCAGCTCGATTTTTGCTTGTTTCTCTGTAAAATCAGCCTGTAATTTTTCTTCATCGCTTTGTCGTAATTGGGCGATTTGATGTTCGATTTCATTCTTTTGGGTTGCCAGAAAAGTAGCCATTTCCGCATCAAGAACATCTCGACGTTGCTGGCGTTCGGCGGAAAATTCGTCTTCGAGCGCTTTTTTTTGTTCAGCGCGCAACGTCGCTTGCTCTTCTTCAGCGATACGTTGTATCTGACGTTCGAGCAAGTCAGCGATTCTGCCGTCACTGAGTAGTGATTCAGTTAGCTGACGGGCCAGGCAATCTTCGTCTTCCAATTTCTTTGCCAGTTCGCCTGAGCGGAGTGATTGAGCGGTAGCCAGAAGATCATTGACGCCGGAGTTTAATTTTCCGCTTTTCTCGTCTGAATGCACCCGAAGCCATGAAGCGAGCTCCGTTGTCGAACACGCACAGGAAAGAAGTTGAATGACGTTTTCGATGTACTGCTTATCCGGCGTCCAGTCATGGACTCTAGCGGGTGAAGCATCAGTATCGGGCATATAAAATGCTTTCCCGCATTCAGATGTGTCGGATACACTAATTACACCGTTTTCGTTGAAAGCATATTCATAGACGCTCTGGTTTCTGGACAGCATCAGACAGCCTGATTTTGACTCAGCCAGATTCGCCAGAATAAATCCGTCAGGCCCGAAACGGATAGCCCATAGTCCCGGTTCGCCGTCTGCCGTTATGCCATCGAAACTTAATCGACGACGCGCCTCCAGTAGCGACAGCCCGGAAGATAAATCATAATAAGGATAAATACGACGGGTGTGTTTCGCCTGAGTCTTGTTTCGAGGGCCTGGGCCCACCTGAAAAGCAGCCCATTCTTGCGGGCGAAATTGTAAAATGTCAGTTCCGTTGAACTCGACTTCCCCTGTACGAGGAAATTTCTTCCTAGGATTGTCGATCACACGCCAGCCATCTAGGGTTTCCTGCGCGACAACTTTGAAGTAAGACTGATAATTTCTGCGGTCATATTGACCAATATACCAAGGGATATCTTTCATTATTCTTTTCCTTATTTCCCAGTCCATAACGCTAGAAGCCCGTTTCGCCATTGAAGACGCATTTTTCCGCCGGAATGGCGAGCTGCGGAAACTAACTGGCTGGCGCTATTATCGTCATCCGACGAGAGCGAATAGAAACATCCAGGAAGCAGTTGGTTTAGCCAACGGAAAGATATGTCGTCGAGAGGGTAAGCATATCCGGCTTCCGTCGGGCCGCCGTTTCTGAGCAGGTTGCGCCGCAATCCTGTCGCCAGTGCGTCAGGCAAGCCGCAATCGTTGGTAATGCAAATAAAGCGGTTATCAGCGATTTTCCTGAACGTAGGGCGGCGAGCATCCACGTTCGCGGCGATAATTGCGGCGGTTCGGGATAAAAAAAACTCCGTTTTTCGGTGGGTAACAACACGATACACATCATGATCGCGTCCACCCGGATGAACATGGCGCGTTAAACGCGTCGTTTCGCCATCTGAATCCACATGCGGCAGGAAACGCCCGGAATTCCAGTCCCAGATTGCCGCCTGAACGTGAAGTTCAGCGGTGCGGAGCGTTGACATAAATGCGAGAGGCATCATATCTGACTTCAACGGTGCCTCGACAAGTGGCCATTCCATAATCCGGGATAACGTGACAGGATCATCAATCTCCGCGCCGAATACAGGAGGAGACCAGACACTTACGCCGCTGCGACGGAAATATTTTCCGCCCAGTTCTGAGACCGCTTTTTGAAAATCATCTATAAGCCTGGCGCAGATGGCACCTTCTACAATGACCAGACTGCTTTTTCCATAGCGAATATGAAACAGCGAGGGTTTCACTAGCGTCCATACCCGACCTTTCCAGGACTGGCGTAAGCGCGGCTCAATCAGACCAGCATCATGCAGACTGCGAAGCAGATGCCATATGCTGATACCATCAGCAACGCTCTGGAGAAGTGAGACCAGTTCAACTTCTTCCCAGCCGCTGGCGCCGGTTGCGTAAATAGCCTCCAGAAGATGTTCACAACGCACATCGCCATCTTCCATTAACAAGGGCGATTCGGCGCGGAATACAGGGGTTTTCAGTTGCGAAATCTTCCATTCAGTAAGACGCTCGAGATGATATTTTGCGCTTTCCCCTAGCGCTGGATGTGGAACAGCGCGATCAAAAAAACGCACTCGCCGCCGCCATAGTGGCATTTTCTTGTCTGCTTCCAACTCAGGCTCAATAATAAACTCGCCGCTGAGTGGCATGGATGATATTAATTGCCCATCTATCTTCTTGACATCGATTTTTGCGCAATTTTTCCCCAAAGCATAAACCCTGTAATTTCGCGCGTCTGATTTGATGAATGGCATAAATGCAGGCAACCCCAGCCATCCCCCCGGTACTCTTATTCCGTCGTAAATCAGAGGACGGGTAATCTGTTCATCCGGCGAATCTGACGACGCTTTCATCACACGGAGTATATCCATTGCTAGATGACGGCTCTGAGGGCGTCTGGTCAAAATCCAGTCACCTTCTATAACTGCATCGTCAAGGTATTTGCTTATACGCGTGGAGTGCTTACAGGATAATGCGATGTAAAATTGTGAAGAACATTTATCGGGAACTGCGATTGCTCTCCAGCGTCCATGGCCGACTTGATGAAAAAAGATTAAGCCGATCTGCACGGCTTTTCCCAGGTTTTCACTGTGTCCAGCAGATGCAGAAATTAGCGCTTCGGATAACGAAGGAGCGAAAACACTATCGTTGTTCTCATCAGAGGAGCTGAAATAACACCGCGAATCGTCCAAATCGATCCGCATATCAATAATCGCTTTACGCATTTCAACATCGGGGAACTGCGCCAAAGCTCGCTGACGCAGGCGCCAGAAAGGCATATCGGCGAGCGTTCTACGTCCAGCAAACCAGGCGCTTTTAAACTCGTTAAAGGCCTGACTCATTGCGTAAGATGCGTTTTCTTTTTGAATCGCGAATTGGAAATAGTCGATTAACAGTCGGGGGCTGGATACGGCTTGCGGGTGATTCCTAAGAACTCGGGTCATCAAGCGCAAGTCTGTTTTTCCGGGAAAAGCCAGTCGTAAGGTGTAGCCGATGTGACTCCAACTGGGTGGTATTTCAGGAAGAATCAGACGACGGTAAGGCTCCTCTTTCTGAATCCGTTGTTCAAGCCATCCAGCTAGCGCTTCCCACATAGCGTTTACGCCTGCCAAATTCTGGTAGCTATGCCCGGTTTGCAACCAGTTCTGTAACTTCAGGCGGAAATCATTACTTTCTTCTTGAGCGTCGAATTGACTGCTGATAAGTAGCGTCATTACAAGATAAGTAAAATATCCGGGAGACTTGTCATTGGATCTTTCCATCATTCCACTTTCAAGGCGCAGCGGCAGATCTGGTATCCTCGACATACATGCCTGAAAAGCTTTTTCTATTTCATCCGCGCCGACGCCGCTGTCGGCGAATGCCGCTGCGAGCGTCGAAGGCGTAACTTCAAACCAGCGAATATCCTGCGCATCCCCGTCGTGACCGAACCGGAGAAAATAATCGATCAGCTTACTTTCCCAGCCATCGGGCGTAACAGGCGGCGTCCACTTCATTTGTGTTTGTCCTCCCTCCGGCGCTCATCATTTCGGACAGCTATCGCCAGCGGTTCCAGTATGCGTTCAGCCAGAAAACGGACTGCGGGAACAGCAAGCCCGTCGCCGATAACTTTAAATGCCGATTGATACGCTTCCGGGAGAATAAAATCATCCGGCAACCCCATTAACGCCGCCGCTTCTTTGACCGACAACAAACGCGTTTTCACCTGATTGCCGTTGACAACTATAATGCGAGGACGAGAAGCCCCGCCTTTCGGGGTTCTCAGGCAGCCAAGAACCGTCGAGAATGTAATTTCCGCCCGTTGCTGGTTGACGCCTTTTTCTTTGCGCATGCGTAAATAAAGGCTGCCTATCATCGTCTCGCCTGATTCCTGCGCCTTCGCCAAACGCGCCTGATTCGCAGGTGCCATCATATGAATAAGCCGTTGAGTTTCATCAGCAGAGTGCCATAGCGCATTTGTGTCTTCACAATCTATTATGTCAGTCAGTTCCTTCATTTTGGCTTCGGGCGTAATACCGGGTGACCACCAGACCCAGTCGTCATGAACTTCTTCTGCTATTGCATCACAGGCACGAATAAGGGACGACGAATGCCATTCAGGAAGAGTTTTTTCTGAAACCAGATTTGTGGGAATAGATATATGACGACTAACTGCCACAATAAAAACACGCGGTCTGGATTGCGGAAGAAAGTGTTTTGCATCAACGATTATTGCGCCATAGCGGTAACCCGTTTTACTTAGCTGATGGCATATCGCGGCGAAATGCCTGCCTTGATCCAACGTTAGCAATCCAAGCACATTTTCCAGGACAAGAAGTGGCGGCTTTCGGTTTTCTTCACTGAGTTTGCTTATCAAATCGAGAAACGGCCACACAGCGCCGGAACGCGTAATCTCGTCAGCGCTGGAATCTCTATCGCCGATTCCCAAGCCATTCCCAGCCAGTGATAGATCCTGACAGGGGAATGAGGCCCAGGTTAAATCAGCATGGCGCGGCAGGTCATTAGACGGGATTCCGCGTACATCGCGTATGTCGAAATGTTCATCGCCCCAGTTATCGATGTAGGTCGATGCTTTTATCGGATCCATGTCATTGGCGAAGAGGCATCGCCACTGCTTTCCCAGGCCTGCTCGTGCCATACCGCCGCCTGCGAAAAATTCGTAGAAACTAAATTCCGTCTCATGCGGTTCGGTTGAACGATCGTCGTCCGTGACGGCTTTACCGATCATGACCTGACCATAAAATTTTGTTGATGAATCGGGACATCGCTCAATTTCCTGAAAAGAGGATTCTTAACGGGATAGTCTATAAAATCATAAAGGTAATAGCTATATGTATAAATGGCCAGGGGCCATTTATCTCAGTACACGTCATGGCAGAAAACAAAGATAATGTTCGCTTTCAGCGGATGAGGTTGTTGAAACTGTTTCGAAACAGTTAATGTCTTCGCTGTAAGATATTATTCGTTTAAAAAATTGACTACTGGAGCGGAAAAGTAAAATGTCGTTCACTATTCACCCTTGGTTTGAACTCGCGCAACAATACGATGGGACTATTTTACTGGGCAACGGCGCAAGCATGGCTGTCAGCCCTCGTTTTGGGTATGGCTCTTTGCTTGAACACGTCACGCAAAGTCAGAGTCTGGCGGAAGATGCCCGCAGGCTGTTTGACTTTTTTAAAACCAAAGATTTCGAACTTATTCTGCGTATAGTCTGGCAGGCATCTAATGTCAATAAATCCTTAGAAATTGAGGATGCACGTACCCGCGAGGCCTACCTCCGAATTCGCGAATGCCTTATTCAAGCTGTACGCGACGTACACCCTGAACATCATGAAGTTAGCGAGCAGCTGCCGTATCTCTATGATTTTTTGAAAAGATTCGACACGGTTATTTCGCTCAACTATGACCTTATCGTTTACTGGACGATGGCACATGGCTTAGATATTCATGATCGCCATCAATTTAAAGATTGTTTTCTCGGTGGAGGCCTTTTTGAGCAGGACTGGCAGCGGCTAAGAGGGATGTATGGAAATGAACGATCGAATACGCTTGTTTTTTATCCACATGGCAGCCTTATATTATGCCGAAATCGTGTCGAACAGGAGCGTAAAATACATATCCGTGGAGCGGGGTTACTCGAATCCATTCTTCAACGCTGGCAAAGCGAAGAAGTGGTTCCGCTGTTCGTCAGTGAAGGAACGCATGAACAAAAGGTTAACGCTATTCAAAGCAGTTTTTATCTTTCAACCGTTTATCGAGAAGTGCTCACTGAGCCGCGAGACAATTTGGTGATTTTAGGTTGGGGAATGGGAGAGCATGACGTTCACCTGCTAAAACGCATGGCCGGGAGTGGGATACAGCGAGTCGCAGTATCTGTATTCAGAAGAGATCAGGCATATTGCAACAGAGCTAGCCTTTTGATTAAAGAGACTCTTGGGCGAAATACCCTCGTGGATTTTTTTGATAGCGAAAGCCCGGGTTGCTGGAACCAACATATTTAAAAGTAAATAATCCTCGTAAGACAATCCCTTGCCGTTTTCGACCGAAAGCGGCATCTTTTACCCGCACCTGCAAAATCAGGCGCCGGGATTGGAACCCCGAAATATAACCATACTGGCGACACGTGACGCGTCTGCGTCTTTTTTAAGTCGCGCGCTTAGCTACACCAAAATTATGGTGGGCTGTGCGGGGGCACCGTAAGGTGCGCCGGTTCCAGTATGGCCGGTAGTTCCAACCCCGTTCAGTCCGCCACCCATGAGATTGGAACCTCTAGTGGTTGTTTTCAAACTACATACTGAAGGTTGCCTCTATGGCTACGATCCCCACTCAAGCACACCCGCCACTTGCTGTTCCTTTCAGCGCCGCCACGGATTTCACCGTACTTGCCGATCACTGTGAAACCTTTGCCGAAACCCTGATTGAAAGCAACGATCCCACGCTGAAAATGGCGCTCTGCGGCAGACTAAACGCCTGTCTGACGCTGCTCCAGCCCACGCTGTTAGAGCCCGTCCCGCCCCATCTTATTGAAAGCCTGACCGTTGACACCCTCCCTGCAAATTCCCCCCGTTTTGAGCCTGAATGCACAGAGCTTTGCCGCTACTGTCTCTCCCTGACGCAGATGCTGGCAGGACAAAGCTTTTACTCTGAAATGGAAAAATACCTTAGCTGCCTGCTGTATGAACTGATCAAGTATTTTGCTGCGGAAATGATAGCCCCGCGCTGGCTGCGTACCGCCGATGGCGTTAAATTTATTGACGAGGTGACGGCATGATGCAACAGGACTGGCAACCCGCCGACATTATTTCGGCGCTGAAAAAGCGGGGAACGTCGCTGACGGCGGTTTCCCGTAACGCCGGGCTGGCGTCCTCCACGCTGACCAACGCCCTTAACCGCCGCTGGCCCAAAGGCGAAAGATTGATAGCGGAAGCGTTAGGCATCGCACCTGAGCAAATCTGGCCTTCGCGCTATCGCTGATGTTCCTCCAGCGCAACCCGGATACGGAAGCCGCGCCGCATTTTATTTATCTGATTCGCCATAATCCTTTGAACCCCAGAATCAGTTTTCTATTATCGCCTTCTTACAACGAAATCAGTTCTCGCCTGCACACAATGCTTCCTGACCTACGAGAAGTGCCCGATGTATCAGGATGGTCGCCGTTTTACGGGTCATCACACCGCTGAAAACTGTTGGATCTGTCGTTCGATGGATGACGGTTTATTACGCTAAGGAAATCACCATGAATCTGATGAGTAATTGTGCACAACCCACCCTGGATGTTATATTAAAATATAATATTCGGAGATTCTCTATGTATACAACTCGCCTGAAAAAGGTCGGCGGATCCATCATGCTGGCGGTTCCTCCCGCCGTGCTGAAAACGCTGGAGCTGTCGACGGACAGCGAAGTGGGTATGACCATTGATAATGGCTGCCTGATTATTGAACCCCAGAAACGGCCCCGTTATTCGCTTGAGGAGCTGCTGGCGCAGTGCGATCCGCACGCCGAAATGAGCGAAGAGGATCGGGAATGGATTGATGCGCCTGCGGTGGGCAAGGAGATTCTGTAAATGGACAGAGGGGAAATCTGGCTTGTTTCACTGGATCCGATTGCTGGCCACGAGCAAAGTGGAAAACGTCCGGTACTCATTGTATCGAAGGCATCGTTTAACAAGCTGACCCGACTACCGGTCGTGGTTCCCGTCACCAGCGGCGGAAACTTTGCACGTACAGCAGGTTTCACGGTTTCACTGGAAGAGGCGGGGACCAAAACAACAGGCGTTATTCGCTGCGACCAGCCCAGGACTATCGATATGGCGGCCCGGAACGGCAAGCGTCTGGAACGCATACCTGACGTCGTTGTCAACGAGGTGCTTGCCAGGCTGGATGCGATGCTGAGTTAACGTCAGCGACGCAAAAAAGCAAAAAGCCTGCTCGAAAGCAGGCTTCTTAAATTTGGCTCCTCTGACTGGACTCGAACCAGTGACATACGGATTTTGTTTCAACATCTCTCACTAAGGTCTCTCTTGAACGTCACCTCCGCCGTACGCCAGGCTGTCGAACGGACATCCTGGTTTAAAAAACGTCAGCGTTATCGTGTGCTGTACTGGCGCGAAATCAGCCCTCTCGCTGTGCCCATTCTGCTGGAAAATGCCTGTGTGCTGCTGATGGGGGTGTTGAGCACCTTCCTTGTCAGCTGGCTGGGAAAAGAGGCCATGGCCGGGGTGGGGCTGGCCGATAGCTTTAACATGGTCATCATGTCCTTCTTTGCCGCCATCGATCTGGGCACCACGGTGGTGGTGGCCTTTAGCCTCGGCAAGCGCGATCGGCGGCGAGCGAGGGCTGCCGCGCGCCAGTCGCTGGCCATTATGACCCTGTTTTCCATTTTGCTGGCGGGGGTGATCCATGCCTTTGGCCAGGAGATTATTGATTTTGTCGCCGGCGATGCCACCGCCCAGGTCAAGGACCTGGCGCTGACCTATCTGGAACTGACGGCGCTGAGCTACCCGGCGGCGGCGATTGCGCTGATCGGCAGCGGGGCGCTGCGCGGCGCCGGCACCACCAAAATCCCGCTGCTGATCAACGGCGGGATGAATATCCTCAATATCTTAATCAGCAGCGTGCTCATCTACGGCATCTTCTCCTGGCCGGGGCTGGGGTTTGTCGGCGCCGGGCTTGGGCTGACCATTGCCCGCTATATTGGCGCGATAGCCACGATCTGGGTGCTGATGGTGGGCCTCAATCCGGCGCTGCGGCTGTCGCTGAAGGGTTACTTCAAACCCTTTAACTTCGCCATTATCTGGGAGGTGATGGGGATCGGCATCCCGGCCAGTATCGAATCTGTCCTGTTCAATGGCGGCAAGCTGCTGACCCAGATGTTTGTCGCCGGGATGGGCACCAACGTTATCGCCGGCAACTTTATCGCCTTTTCGGTGGCCTCGCTAATTAACCTGCCGGGCAACGCCCTCGGCTCCGCCTCGACGATCATTACCGGCAAGCGGCTGGGAAAAGGGCAGATTGGTCAGGCTGAATTCCAGGCCTGGCACGTATTTTGGCTGTCGACGATTATTCTGACGCTGATCGCCTGGGGCAGCGCCCCCTTCGCCGGCTTTATCGCCTCGTTCTACACCCATGAAGAAGATGTAAAAGAAGTGGTTAAACAGCTGCTGTGGCTCAACGCCCTGTTTATGCCGATCTGGTCGCTGTCGTGGACTTTACCCTGCGCTTTTAAAGGCGCCCGTGACGTACGCTACACCATGTGGGTGTCGATGCTCGGCATGTGGGGCTGCCGGGTGGTGGCGGGCTATACCCTGGGCATCGTGCTGGGGATGGGGGTGATTGGCGTCTGGTTAGGGATGGTGCTCGACTGGGCGGTGCGCGGCGTGCTGTTTTATTTCCGCATGGTGAGCGGCCGCTGGCTGTGGAAATATCCGCGCGTGAAGGCTTCATCGGAGGAAAGCTGAGCCGTTTGCGAGGCTAATCGCCATTTTTTGCGCAAAGTGAAGAATAATTCGGCAAACGATTCATTTTATTGAAAACAGGCTTTGACAGCGCCGGGCGTCATCGATAATATGCGCCCCGTTCACACGATTCCTCTGTAGTTCAGTCGGTAGAACGGCGGACTGTTAATCCGTATGTCACTGGTTGCGAGTGCATGTGATCTCCCTCGGCGCGCAGCAGGTCAATCGCCCGGATGCCTATCTGCAGATGCTCGGAGATAGCGCCCTCGTAAAAGCGGTTAGCCTGGCCGGGGAGCTTGATTTCACCGTGCAGCGGCTTGTCCGAGACGCAGAGCAGCGTGCCGTAGGGGACGCGGAAGCGATAGCCCTGGGCGGCGATGGTCGCGCTCTCCATATCGATAGCTACCGCCCGGCTGAGATTAAAGCGCAGCGCCGAAGCGGAATAGCGCAACTCCCAGTTACGGTCGTCGGTGGTGACCACCGTCCCGGTACGCAGCCGCTGCTTAACCTCTTCGCCGGGCATCCCGCTCACCTGCTTGGTGGCGTCGTAGAGGGCGCGCTGCACTTCGGCAATGCTGGGGATCGGAATATCTGGCGGCAGCACCGCATCCAGTACATGATCGTCACGCAGATAGGCGTGGGCCAGCACATAGTCGCCGATGGCCTGGCTTTCGCGCAGGCCGCCGCAGTGGCCGATCATTAACCAGACGTCCGGCCGCAGTACCGCGAGATGATCGCAGATGGTTTTGGCGTTGGCCGGGCCGACGCCAATGTTAATCAGGGTGATCCCTTTGCCGTCGTGGGTGATCAGATGCCAGGCCGGCATCTGGTGCTTCTTCCACGCCAGATCGGAAATGGCCTGTTCCGGCGCTTCGGTCTCGGCGGTGATCCAGATCCCGCCGGCGCAGGAGAGAGCGATATAGGGGCTGTCGGGATCGAGGATCTGGCTGCAGCCCCAGCTGACGAACTCATCCACGTAGCGGGTATAGTTGGTGAACAGCACGTAGGGCTGGAAGTGTTCTGCCGGCGTGCCGGTGTAGTGACGCAGACGCGCCAGCGAAAAATCGACGCGGCGGGCGTCAAAGTGCGACAGCGGATAGAACTCGGTGGGATGGAACAGGCCATCCGCGGTCTCATCGCCAATTTGTGACAGCTCGGTGGTAGGGAAATAGCGCGTCAGACCGGCGCTCATCGAGCGGTCGAGTGTCAGGGTGGAACCATCGATCACGTAAGGATAGGGGATCTCATGCTGCGACAGCTCGACGCTGATATGCGCGCCATAGTCCTGATACAGCAGGGTCAGCTGTTCCAGCAAATAGTTGCGGAACAGTTTCGGATTCGTAATGGTGGTGGTATAGCAACCGGCATGGGTGAAACGTCCCCAGGCGCGCGTTTTGAGGGCTTTATGATCGGCGCCGTCCCAGGAGACCGACAGCTGCGGATAGACAAAAAGACCTTGCGCGCGGGCTTCGGTATCGGGGAGCGTATTATGGTCGATATAGTCGCCGATGGCTTTGCGTAACGCCGTGACCGAGGCTTCATAGCGCGCTTCCAGCTCGGCAAGCGCTTGTTCCGGGGTCAGACTGGCGGCCTTGATATTCATGATTCGCTCCTTGTTTCAGGTCTGCTGACATATCCGATAGTATGTCACAGCGGGAAAAGGGCGAAGGAGAATTTATCTGTCAAATGCGACGATACTCAGACCATAACCAGTAAAGGGAGCGGGCTCGTGTTATTTGCCGGCGTTTGTCCAACGCTCGCTGCTATAATGAGTGGCGTTGCGGATCTTCAAAGTTTGCGTCGGATTATTATTCAGACAATAGCGCGCATCGGCCAGCGGAGTGAGTTTATCCCCTTCCCGCAGGCGGAGGCGACAGGCTTCAATCTCTGCGATCATCTCCAGCGCACCGCTCTGAAGCACGACGCGGCAGAGGCTGGCCGAAGCGTTGTCCTGTACTTTTTTTACCCACCACTCCATCTGTTTTTTATCCTCTCATAGCGACATGTGCGTCGATAATTCATGTTTCTTAAAAATCTGACAATAAGATTATCCCCTTGGTTTATGCAGTGTTTAAAAATACGCAACCGATTGTTGATCTGTGCGCTAGGTTTTTTTATGCCGGGGGGCAATGATCTGCCAGGTTTAATTTGCAGGAAGCGATGACTATGCTGAAAAGCAGTCCGTGAGAATAGCCTGTCAGGAAGAGGGCTGATAAGTCCGGCTACGCAATAAATATAAGAGAGAGCGTCATGAAGCATCTATTTCGACACTGGCGAACGTCGGGCGCCGTTATCGGCTCACTGCTGAAAAAAGGGAGCATTGCGGTACTGGCGCTGCTGGTGGTCTTTCTCGCCGGGCGGATCTATGAGTCCCAGCGCGGCCCGGCCCTGCATCGCTGGCATACCTGGAGTGGCAACGAGATGTCGGCCGAAGAGATCGACCAGGCGACCTTTGCCCAGTATCTGGCGCGGGAGAAGACGATTTTCGCCGATCTCCAGCGTGAGGTGACAGAGGCTTTGCCGGAGGAAGATAAAACCCCGGTCAACCGCTTTTATCGTCACAGCCGGGTCTGGCCGGGGCAGTTTAAGCAGGACTGGAACCGTTCTTTTGTGCTGCTGCCGCTGGGCAAGCCGCGCGGCAGCGTGGTGCTCCTCCATGGCCTGACCGATTCGCCCTACAGCGTGCGCTATCTGGCGCAACTCTGGCAGCAGCGGGGTTATGTGGCGGTGGCGCCGCGTTTGCCGGGACACGGCACCGCGCCGGGGGCGTTAACGGCGGTTGACTGGGAGACCTGGCTGGCGGCGACGCGTCTGGCGGTACGCGAAGCGACCCGCCTTGCCGGGGCGGACGTGCCGCTGCATCTGGTCGGCTACTCTAACGGCGGCGCGCTGGCGCTCAAGTATGCCCTCGATAGCCTGGAGGATAGCCACCTGCGTCAGCCGCAGCAGATTATTCTGCTGTCGCCGATGATCGGCGTGACCGCGTTTGCCCGTTTCGCCGGCCTCGCCGGGCTACCGTCCGTCTTCCCGGCGTTCGCCCGCGCGGCCTGGCTGAACGTGGCGCCTGAGTTTAATCCGTTCAAGTACAACTCCTTTCCGGTCAAGGCGGCGAGACAATCGTGGTTATTGAGCCAGGCGCTGCAGCAGCAGATTATCCGCGCGGCCCGGCAGGGCGAGCTGAAAGCGCTGCCGCCGATCCTCACCTTTCAGTCGGTGATGGATTCCACGGTCAGCACCCGCGCGGTGGTGGAGTCCCTGTATCGCTATCTGCCGGATAACGGCAGCGAGCTGGTGGTGTTCGATATTAACCAGGCGGCGGATCTCCGGGTCCTGTTTCGCCCTGCGCTCTATGCGGCGGTGAATACGCTGCTGCCCCCGGCGCCGCGGGCCTATACCACCACGGTGGTGACCAACGCGACGGCGCACACGCTGCAGACCGTCGCCCGGACCACGCTGGCCCAGGAACGGGAAGAGCATCGTTATCCTTTACACCTGGCCTGGCCGGCGGATATGTACTCTTTGTCGCATGTGGCGGTGCCGTTTCCCCTGAGCGACTCGCTGTATGGTCGCGAGCCGGACGAGAAGAACCGCTACGGCATTAGCCTGGGCACCATTTCACTGCGCGGAGAGACCGGGACGCTGAGCGTGGGGCTGGAGACGTTAATGCGCGTCACCTCCAATCCATTCTTTCCATGGATGATGACGCGCGTCGATGAGCGCATCGTCTGCGGCGAACAGGCGGCGGTGGCGGCCTGCCTGAAAGCGCAGGCCAGAGCAGAGGCATTAAAACAGGATCAGGTGCAGAACGGTACGCAGCAGGATACCGACGATCGCCGCGGGAGCCACGAAGCGGAACAGGCGGACAAACCGTGAGCTGATGCCAAGAAAAATGCCAATACCGGGAAGATCAAAGGTCTGGATCAGTAGACCTGCCGAGGCGTTGACCTGGCCGACGGTGACTTTGCCCTGCTGGATCAGCTCGGAAATGACGCCAAAGTAGGCGGTGCCCCCGGCAACGCACTTCACCAGCGCCGGCAGCACAAAGTTCTGCGGGATGTGCAGCCAGCTAAGAAGCGGCTTCAGCAGCTGCTGCAGCAGGTCGATAGCCCCGGCGCCCTGCAGCAGCCCGACGATGGTTAACGACAGGATCAGCATTGGCACCGCGCCGAGCGCCAGGCGGATGGCGTCGGAGCCGGCGCTATTAATCACGGCCAGAATTCCCTGGCTGTTCTGCTCGGCGTTCGGCAGCGCTTCCGCGCGGGGGTTCTCGGCGACCGATAAGCGCCGTCCGGTGACGTGCCAGGCGACGGCGGCCGCGCACAGGCCGCCGACCACCGAGATAACGATCGAGGCCAGCCAGTGCAGACCAAAAGGGGTAAGAGGATAGAAGACGTTGCCTTGCCCCATGGCGAACACCATGGCCAGCGTGGCGGCCATTTGTCGGTCCGAGACGCCGCGTTTATCCATAATCGACAGCGTGGCGAGCGGGGCGGCAAAGCTGACAAAGTTAATCTGGATCAGGGCGAAGGCGCTCATCCCGGTTAAGCCGAAGGGCTTCAGCAGCGGGGCCACCCAGCGAACAATCACATCGAGGATACCGCGGACCTCAAGGTATTTCATGATGATCAGCATGATCACCATGATCGGCAACAGCGTATACAGCGCGACGTCAACGGACGACTTGCCCGCCGCCATAATGATGCTTATGACATCCATTTACTTTTTTTACCACTCGCAGAGCTATTCGTTCGCGTCATCATAATCCCGTGGGGAAGGAAATGATATGCCTTGATCCCTCTCGGGATCCGGCGCCGCACGGGCGCCGGGAGAAGAGGATTACTGGCCGATATTGACCAGCGTCCGACCATGAATATTATTGCTGAGGAAATCTGCGGCATACGCTGGCGCCTGCTCCAGCGTGATTTCAGTGGCCGCCTGCTGGTAGTAGCTCTCCGGCAGAAGCTGGGCCAGACGCTGCCAGACAGCGTCGCGTTCAGCGGTCGGCACCATCACCGAATCCACCCCCTGCAGACGCACATTGCGCAGAATAAACGGCATCACGGTGGTCGGCAGATCGAAGCCCCCGGCCAGACCGCAGGCGGCGACGCAGCCGCGATATTGCGTTTGCGCCAGCACTTTGGCCAACACCGGGCCGCCAACGGTATCCACCGCGCCCGCCCACAGCTGTTTCTCCAGCGGACGGGTCTCCGCGAAGTCGCTGCGCGGCAGGATCGTATCGGCGCCCAGCTGGCGAAGGTAATCGTGTGTCGATTCCCGGCCCGATACGGCCGTCACCCGGTAGCCAAGGGCTTTGAGCAACACCACGGCGGTGCTGCCGACCCCGCCGCTGGCGCCGGTGACCAGGATATCCCCGCTATCAGGGGTGACACCCGCACTAACGAGAGCATCAACGCATAGCATCGCGGTAAAGCCGGCGGTGCCGATGATCATTGCCTGGCGCGCGCTGAGCGTCTCCGGCAGAGCAACCAGCCAGTCGCCTTTAACGCAGGCTTCGGTGGCCAGGCCACCCCAGTGGTTTTCGCCCACGCCCCAGCCGGTGAGGATCACGGCCTGGCCGGGAACAAAGCGCGGATCGCGGCTTTCTTTCACCTGACCGGCAAAATCAATGCCCGGCACCATCGGAAACTGACGGATAATTTTGCCTTTGCCGGTGATCGCCAGGGCGTCTTTATAATTGAGACTCGACCAGTCGATGGCGACCCGGACGTCGCCTTCGGCAAGAGCGGGCAGGTCGATATCTTTGACGGTGGCGACGGTGCGGTTGTCGATCTGGTCCAGAACTAATGCTTTCATGACAGAGTATTCCTCGTCGGAAGGGGGTTATCGGCGCTAGCGCCGTCCTGTGCAGGTGTTTTTGTTGTCATACTGTGCGCAAAAAAATCCCAGTACTGGTTAAGCGGTGCGGCAGACTGGACCAGCCTGGCGCGCATCACCGCGCCTTCCCAGCCGATCCAGAACACCTGGGCCAGCGCCTGCGGTGAGGCGTCGCTGGCGATGGCCCCGGCTGCCTGCGCTTCGCGCAGACAGCGCGCCACGCGCGACTCCCATGCCGCCAGGATAGCCATCAACCGTTGGGGAAACGTCTCGGGTAACAACGGGGCTTCCTGCAGCAGGTTGCCCACCAGGCAGCCGCGGCGAAACTGGAATTTCTCCATTCCCTGACCGGCATGACGCACAAAGGCCGCCATCCGTTCCAGCGGCGGCACGGCGTCGTCCAGCAGGAATTTATCTAATTTATGCGCAAAGAAGTCGCCATAGGCGGCAAGCACGGCGAGGCCAAAAGCCTCTTTGCTTTTAAAGCAATGATAAAACGACCCCTTTGGCACGGCGATATTCTTGATCACCGCATCAATACCCGCCGCGAGATAGCCCGTTTCGGTCAGCACTTCAAGGCCTGAGCGAATCAGCGCCTGACGCGTATCGTCAAACTGGCGATCGACCTTGGGTGGACGGCCGCGGCGGGGCTTCAGGACGG
>PPYF01660354.1_pt1 | contig 38881 bp, 65 predicted proteins | sample 1559871 | NCBI WGS metagenome assembly PPYF01 (sample SAMN08240021, study PRJNA423297) | Human gut metagenome, whole genome shotgun sequencing project.
GATTAAGCATCTGCCGGATTGGAGATAAGCTCCACATGGACGGCCTGGAGAGTAAGCCTATCAAGGAAGCCAAGAAAGCCATCGTTAAGAAGGTGCTTCCTTCAATGAACCTGGATGGCAAGAGTGATGCCTACGTTGATGCTGCTTATGACATGGCGGTATGCGAAGCCAATAAGCGGAAGGATGTAACGTATCAGAAAAAGCAGATGACCGCCACTCCTGCAAAGAGGACAGACGGGCAGAGCAATGTATCCATGGCGGCTTCTGCAAGACAGAAGATGATTGAGAGAGAAGGAGGTAAAGAGTAATGGCAGCTCAGATGAATTACAATTATGGCACTCCGAAGGGAGTTCCTGGAGGCAAGGTAGATATTTCCTTTGACGAGGTGATTACCAGGAAAAATGAAGCTGAAGACGGTATTCTCAAATTTGGTATGGCGGCAGTGGTAGGTACGGCCCCCGGAACCGGCGTTACCATACCGGAATCAGGAGCTACCGCAGAGAAGATTGAGGGCGTTGTCCTGTATCATCCGAACACCGAGCAGGATATGAAGGGTAATGTGGTAATCAAAAAAGGTGCGTCAGTTGGCATCATGAAAAGAGGTCACATTTGGGGAAGGACCGCAAGTGGTATCACCCCGGTATACGGTGAGAAGGCGTATGTATCTGTGACTGGAGATGACGCTGGCACATTTACCAATGCGGCAGACGGTGCTTTGGACATCGGCGCCACTTTTGGCAACGCAACCGATGATGGTATCGCCATCATCATTCTGAAATAAGAGGAGGTAAATAAGAATGAGCAAACAGTACGATCCCGATACGCCTTCCAGCGGATATGACCAGGCTGACCTGGCAGCACTGAAGGCGTCCAACATCACTCCTGCACTTGTGGCTTTTAAGCAGTGCAGATTTGACTCCGCAGAAGATGCGTCTATCTTCTTCGCAAGAGAGCTGGACTACATTAAGTCGAAGTCCTATGACAAGATTTATCCGGAGTTCACCGCCCTGAATAACTTTCCAATCACACATGAGGTTCCTGAGGGCGCAGAGTCGACTACCTATTACAGCTACGAAAAGACCGGCATGGCTGCTATTATCAGCAATTATGCCACGGACCTTCCGAGAGCTGATGTAAAGGGGAGGCCGTCCACTGCACACGTAAAATCCATCGGTGCTTCCTATGGATATTCTGTGCAGGACATGAGGGCAAGCCGCATGGCTGGCAAGTCTCTGGATACCCGGAGAGCAGAAGCTGCTCGCTATGCAATCGACAGAACCACCAATGTTATTGCTTTTGTTGGAGACAAGGAGCATAACCTGATGGGTATGCTGTCTCAGGACAATAACATTCCACTGTTCACTCTCAGCACAGTAGAGGTTGGGGGAGTTCAGTATACGGACTTCAAACATAAGTCTGCTTCTCAGATTTTGGATGATGTCAATGCAATGTTCGCATACCAGTCCAAGATTACAAAGAATGTTGAGCGGTCGGATACTCTGGCACTGCCGGCATCGGTATTCATTGACATTTCCACTCGGCAGATTCCCAACACCGGATATACGGTGCTTCGGTTCCTGAAAGAAAACGCTCCGTACCTGAAGAATATCATTTCTGCTCCGGAGCTGGAGGAAGATGCCGAGGAGACTAATCCTTACGGAAAGGGAATTATCCTCATGTATACCAATTCCGCTGATAAGTTCAGCCTTGAAATTCCGATGGCGTTCTATCAGTATCCGCTTCAGAACCGCAACCTGGAGGTAATCGTTCCTTGCGAGGAGCGTGTTGCCGGAATTATTATGTACTATCCGCTTTCTGCATTGATTGCAGTCGGAGTCTAAGAAAGGAGACACATGGCTATGAAGATTGAGAATATCTCAGATGGTAAGATTATCGGTATTGGCGATGTAACCGTGCTTCCCGGAGAAGTGAAAGACATCCCGAAAGAATATGAGACCAGCCCTATCCTGGAGGTTTATAAAAGATGTGGTTTGGCGAAGCTCACTGGCAAGGCATCCGCTCCGGTTAAAACTGACGAGGATATTGCCGCAGAGATGAAGGCCGCCGCAAATAAAGCCGCTGAGGAGGAAGAAAATCTCAGACAGGAACGTCTGAAATCTCTGGAAGGCATCAGTGAGGAGGCCCTTGCCAAGCTCGCCAATGAGTTAGGTATCAATCCGGCTGAGTGCAAGGATCAGGCTGATGTCCTGAAGAAGGTAAAGGCAGCTCTGAAGAAGTAGCGAGGTGAACAGTATGAAAGCGCTTGAAATCTTTCGTCTGGTAGCAACAGAATTTTCCGATATGCCAGACGATGATATTAAGGATTCGGACACCGGAAAGACTGTCGGATATGGCGTAAATTCATTCTTGCAACTGTATTCCGACCAGATTTCGGAGAAACGCTTTGGCAGCTCCTATGAAAAAGCACTTGCTTATCTGACCGCCCACAAATTAAAGATGAACGGTTATGGAAATAGTGAGAATGGCAAAATTGCCGACTCTCTCCGGGTAGGTTCGTACTCGGAGGGAGAAACCTCCATAAGCTACACCACGAACCAGCAGACGAACCTCCAGGTCGATGCGGAGTATGCACTTACCGTATACGGCCTGGAGTTCCTTACTCTTAGGAGAAATGCAATCATTCCTATCGTATCTGCTGGAGAAGGTCCTGACTATGGGGGCTAGGGTATCGGACAGGATGACTGCCGAGGGAAGAAAGCTTCAGAAAATGTTACAAGACATGGCTGAGTTAGAAGTGCGTGTCGGCTTCCAGCATGGCAAGGCTACGGAGGAGGACGGCACTGATGTCTGTGATGTTGCGGCGTGGAATGAGCTTGGAACTGTCAATATGCCATCCCGTCCGTTTCTCCGGAAAAGTGTAGATGAAAACGTAGATAAGATTAATTCGTTCCTGCAAGCGAAGAAAGATGACCTGGTAAACGGAGTCTCTGTTGAACAGGTGCTGAAGGAGCTAGGGATATTCCAAAAGGACCTGATACAGGAAAAGATAACAGAGGGGGGCTTTGCTCCCAATGCGGAGTCTACCATCAGGAAGAAAGGCTCCAGCAAGCCTTTGGTAGACACAGGCAGGATGCGGCAGTCGGTGAACTATGAAATCAAGAAGAAGGGAAGTGGTGACTGATGAATTTTCTGAAACGACCACATCTGCTCAGGCGCTATTCTAAGCCCGAAATTGTCCGAGGGTATTCTTCTATACCTTACGAAGATAAAACGCTCCCTATGGACATACAGACGCTGGAGGACATGGTTATTACGACTGCTGACGGAAGTAAATCTATTCAAAAGCTAAGGGTGTTCTGCGACAGCATTATACTGGTGGAGAATGAGGAAAATCAGCAGAAAGCAGACCGCCTGTGGTTTCAGGATAAATGGTTTGAATGCAAGTCGAGCAGGCTCAGTGAGAACACGCCGCTGAAACACTGGACGGCTACATTTATTGAATGCCTGGATGCTGAAAAAGGACCAGAGGAAAATACCGAGGAAAGTGAGGGCAACGAAGATGAACCTGGAGGAAGTTAAAGATACTCTCTATGACATAGCGGCTATGTTTTTTACCGGAGCAACTGTGATCTGGACTGAGCAGATAAATACAAAGCCTCCGTTGCCATACGTCACGTTGAAGCTTGGCGGCATACAAAGAACCTCATTCCCGGTAGTTGGCGATGATGGAAATAGATACTATCCTTGCCGGACCACAGCAGAAGTAAATTTGTTTACCAAAGGAAAGCCAGTCACTGTGAAAGAAAAGGTGACTGGCAATTTTGCCAATACAGCAACATCTGACATGATGGACTTTTTTAATTTTGTTGAGTCCGAAAGAATTACGGATTTACTAGCTGGAAAAGGTATGGACATATCACTGCTTCCCCCGGTGAGAGATTTGACCGATTTGCAGAATGACAGCAGATACCGATACCGCTCTATGGCGGAAGCGACTGTATTATTTTCCGAAGAAGCAGAAGGTCCTTATGGTATCGGTGGTATGTCGTATGCTCCGAACAGTAGTGGAGGCGGCACACCTGAAAAGGTAGAAGCAATCTCAGATACCATAGAAGAAGTAGAATTAACAGAAGGAGGTAATGATTAACATGAAGAACAATCCATTGGATGACATCGTTAAATGCAACGTAGAGATTTCCAGTCCTGCATCCAACGATGCCACATTCGACAGTATTCTCTTGGTGGTTCCCGGACCTGAAGCGTCTGGTAAAAAGACTATGAGCAAAGTCACTGCAATCGCAAAGGCAGATGAACTGTTGGATTACGGATTTACGGCAAATGATACAGCATACATTGCCGCAACAGTTGCATTTTCGCAGAACCCATCACCTGACGAGTTGTATATCTGTATTCGCAATTCCACCGTTGATGAAGCGACAGACACAGTGACTTATGAGGGGCTGGCAGCTACTCTCGCAAGGGCAAATGGCGAGGCGCCATTTTACGGTTTCCATATCACAGAGTTTAAAGACGCTGCTGACGTTGCCGCTGCTGTTTCATGGGCGGAAGCCAATGAAAAGCTGTTTTGCTTTGAATATGATGATTATGCAAATTGCCCTGTGAAGAATTTTTCGTACTACCGCAGTTACGGAATGTACTCTGGCGATGCAGATGGTTATGAGGCCAGCGAGCAGCCGACAGAAAATGACTATGCAGCACTTGCGTTAATGGCGAAGTGCTTTGGCTATGATCCAGGAACTGAAACCTGGCATTTAAAAGAACTGGCGGCAATCGTTCCATCTGCCTTAGATACGGACCAGAAAAAGAAACTGGAGGAGGATCATATCAACACATTCCTCCGATATGCAGGAGCCAACGTTACAATCGGCGGTTACACGCTCTCCGGAGAATGGATTGATGTAATCCGTTTCAGAGACTGGCTGAAGGTAGAAATGCAAAGCAATGTATTCAATGCGCTGAAGGCGAATCGTAAAGTGCCGTTTACTGATAGCGGTATCGGCCTGATTGAAGGCAAGATGGAGGAAACCTTGAAGAAGGGGCAGGACATCGGCGGCATCGCTCCTACGGAGTATGATACTGATGATAATGAAATCCCTGGATTTACCGTTACCGTACCGAAGGCATCTGACCTTACGGAGGCAGAGAGAAAGTCCAGGAAGTTGTCTGGCTGCCGGTATACGGCAAGACTCGCTGGTGCTATCCATGCAACAGAGATTGAAGGATTTTTGACATTCTAGGAAAGGAGGATAATAGAAGATGGGTAGAGTAACAACGTATAATCCAAAGAAAGTTACCTGTTCGCTCGGAAACCATATCGTCACTGGATTTGCAGATGACAGTTTCATCACTGTGGAACCGGCTGGCGATGGCACATCGTATGTGGTAGGTGCAGATGGGGAGATTGCAAGAAGCATTGATCCGTCTAAAGTGTATACCGTAAAGCTCGCCTTGTTACAGGCATCCAGAAGTAATGCCTATTTGCAGAAGATGTATGATAAGGACCAGAAGGACGGAACCGGAACCTTCCCTGTGAATATCAATGATCTGCTTGGAGTGGAGAAATTTACCGCTGGTGTTGCATGGGTAACGAAGCCGGCATCCTGGGCAAGAGGTAAAGCACAGGGAAACCGTGAGTGGGGGATTGTAGTAGGAGAAGGCACATTCAAATAAGGAGGAAAATGAGATATGGCACTGAGACAGATGGAGCCAACAAAGGAGAAAGTTGGCGGATACAGTTTTTATATTACACCGTTTCCTGCTTTCAAAGCAGCGAACCTTACTGGGGAGTTAGCATCCGTGCTGGCTCCCCTTTTAGGTGTTCTGGCACCTTTAGTTGGAGACGGTAATCTGATGGATGTTGATGCCGGGAAAGCGGCAGAAGCTATGATGAACTGCACGGCCATTAATGGCGACAAACTGGAGAAGCTTATGCAGAAGTTACTGCTAGGCGGTCATATTGTTGCAGAAGTTCCCAATGAGACAGGAGATATCGAACCGCAGAGGTTAGATATGGACATTGCAAACGAAGTGTTCTGTGGGGAAGTACAGGATATGTTTGTTCTCTGCTTCCATGTGATTAAGCTGAATTTCCAGGGTTTTTTCAAGAAATTCGCCACCCTATCTGGCAAAGCAGAGTCGGGAGAGGCGAAGATTCCGAGAAAGATATTGTAAAGTATGGTACGTTCGACTACTCGCAATTTAGTGAATTGGAACTCCGTTGCTATATCCTCATAAAGGCAAAGCTGGCTTCAATGTATGAATTGCAAGATGTATACACCCTGGATCAGGCATTGAAGTTGTATGCGCTGTACGAAATGGAATTGGATATAGAGAAAGGAAGGTCTGAGGAGCTGGAAAGGAGGTCTGATAGATGACGATACGAGACATAGCGGTGGCGTTTGGGTTCGAGGTTGACAGAAACAGTGAAAAGCAGGCGGAAAACAGCATCAAAGGTGTAAAAAATCTTGCTACGAAACTGTTGGGAAGCATTGCCGTTGTGTTCTCTGTTGCAAAAATTTCTGGATTTCTGAAGGACTGCTCCGAGGTGGCATCCAACGTCGAAGAGATGCAGAATAAATTTGATGTAGTGTTCCAGGGTATGACGGAGGAAGTTGAGACATGGGCCGATTCATTCGCAAAGTCCATAGGCAGGAACAAGAATGACATCAAAGGGTACTTGGCCGACAATCAGAATATGTTTGTCGGCATGGGAATGACGAGGGAGCAGGCAGCTGGCCTATCGAAGGACCTTGTTTCTGCCGCACTTGATTTGGCATCGTTTAACAATTTGCAGGAAGATCAAGCCATAAACGCTATGTCAAAGGCTATCATGGGAGAATCCGAATCGGCAAAGACTTTGGGGGCGGTTCTGAATGATAATACTAGGGCAATGGCGATGCAGCAGATGGGGCTGTCAGGTACGTTCCAGGCTCTGGATGAAGCAACAAAGATGCAGGTAAATTACACGGCTATTATGTTGCAGTCTCAGGATGCAATCGGCGACTGTGAACGGAGTCTTGATTCATACAAAGGCAGGCAAATTCAGCTTAACTCTGCTATTGCCGAATTGAAGGAATTTATCGGCGGCCAGTTACTTCCTGTATTTGCTATTTTTATCGGATGGCTTACTACGGGCGTAAAGTGGTTGACGACATTTACACAGAAACTGCTTATGACAGCAGATGGACAGAACCGTATATTGCTGCTATTTGAACGGATGCACGCCCTTGTCAAACGGTTGCAACCGGCGATAGACAGGATGAGTCAAACACTCTCCCGGGGAATATCCAAAGGAATTGAAGTAATAAAAAGCATAGTGGATAAGCTGGGTGGTGTTGAGAATATCCTAAAGGTAGCTGCAATAGCGGCAGGAGTCTTTATTGCAGTAATGAGCGTTGCAAAGATTTTGAAAATGATTAAGGCCGTTGGAGGACTTGCAGGAATAGTAAGCAAGTTGTCAAAGGCATTCAGTCTCGCCAATTTGAAGGTTCTGGCAATTATTGCTGTTGTGGTGATTCTTGCGCTGATAATTGAGGACTTTATCAATTTTATGATGGGGAATGATTCAGTTATCGGAACGCTGTTTGACAAAGCCGGTATTGGGGCGGACAACGCACGGCAGACGATCATCAATGCCTGGAATAAAATTAAGGATTTCCTGATTGGCGTATGGGATTTCATCAAGCAGGCTGCCGGAATGTGGATAGATGCCGTGAAGGGATTTTTTGAACGGCATGGCGAAAGTATCCGGAAGAATTTTGAAAGAGCATGGGGGATAATTAAGACATTTCTCAATGGAGTATGGACCTTCATTTCTCAGTTGGCAGCCACGCTGTTCGGAAATACGGAAGATAATATTGACGGCTCCACTTCCAGCACGAAAGATAATCTCCTTTCTGTATGGGGAGCAATTTTAGAGGCACTGTCGGCCATATGGGATGTCCTGTATGAGGTCGGAAGTGCTATTTTTAATGCATTAGCCACAGTAATAGAAACCGTATTCGGTTGGATACAGACGTTTTGGAATAACTGGGGCGAAAAGATTTTGTCATGGTTCAAAGTGCTATGGGATTCCGTAGGAGGAATACTGAATGGTTTTCTTGAAGTAGTAAAAGGTATCGCAAATTTCATTGCATCGGTATTTACCGGAGATTGGCAAGGAGCCTGGGAAGCAATTAAACAGATATTCACCGGTATATGGGATATGATTGTTAATTACATTACCGGAATATGGGAGACAATAAAGCTGTTGTTCTCTATGGCTTTGGAAGCAATCAAGGCGGTGTGGGAGTCCATCTGGAATGGAATTAAGTCGTTCTTTGAGATGCTCTGGAACGGTATTGTTTCTTTCTTTCATGGGATTTGGAATACTATCGTTTCGGTGGTCACAACTTTCCTGAGTATCATTCAGGCAGTATGGAATGCTGTATGGAGCGCAATCAGCGTTTTTTTTCAGGGGCTATGGAATGGCATTGTATCATTCCTGCAAGGCGTGTGGTCCACGATTACCGGTGTTATCTCTGGAGCGATAAATGGAGCCTATAACATCATTGCATCGGTCCTTACGGCCATTCAGAGTTTTTTCAGCAACATATTTAGCGGAATCGCATCATTTGTTAGTAGCACGTTCTCAAATATCCTCAGTGGTATTACAAGTACGGTAACAAGCATAAAAGACGCAATCTTAAATGGATTTAATGCAGCCATTGACTTTATCAAAGGATTGCCAAGCCAGGCTATTCAGTGGGGCAAGGATTTTATCGGCGGTCTGAAGGACGGCATTTTGTCTGGTGTCCAGGGGATTGTAGATGCGGTAAAAGGTGTCGGAGAGAAGATTAGATCATTCCTGCATTTTTCGGTTCCTGATGAAGGGCCGTTGACGGATTATGAATCATGGATGCCTGACTTCATGGAAGGAATGGCAGAAGGAATAGCAAAGAGCGAGGATACAGTCCTGGACAAAGTGAAAGGAGTGGCAAGCGGTATTTCCACGCTCATGAAAGGTGCTACTGCCAGCGCTGCTACTGCTGGGGCCAGCGCTGTAAATAACACTACCTCCAGTGTTGTGCAGAATGTGAATATCGACAACACATACAGCGGAGGAAGTGCGGAAACACAGAAGAATGTGTCGAGAGCAATGAAGAAATCTGCTGTTGATGCAACAACTCAGATGGCGAGAGGACTCGCTTATGCAAGGGGGTAGGAGGACATGGTGAAAAAGAAGCAGCCGGTAACGATATGGGGCATAGAATTTGATGCTTTAATTGACGAACAGAAAACTCTGTCCTCCACGATACCGACATATCCAGTTGAAGAAGGCTTCCCTATATCTGATACGATTATCAATGAACCGGTCAGCGTTAATCTGTCCCTGTATGTCAGCAACACGCCAGTGACATGGCTGTATCGGCATGGAACGGCTGCTGACCGGGTAATTAAAATTTGTGATCAGATTGAGAAGAAGTGGCTGGAGAAGAAACTGACTAAAATTGTAACTTCCGATACCATCTATACGGACATGGGAATTACGAGCATATCCATCAAGAAATCAAAAGATATTGGGTATGCCAGGGAGATTTCGGTGACTGCACAGAAGGTTCGGATAACTAAAACAAAGACCGTCACAATTCCTGCTTACGTCATGAAGGCAGGTAAGACAAAGGCGAATGCAGGAAAAGCATCTACATCAACTTCCTCCAGTAAATCCGGTGCTGGTTCCGAAAGTTCATCTGGTGGCAGTTCTGGCTCTGGAAGCTCTGGTTCCAGAGGCGGCAGTTCTGCAAAGAAGAACCAGTCTCTTTTGTATGGAGCGGCGAGCGGTCTTGGACTCATATAGGAGGGGATACAGATGCTGTATATAGCAGTGCCTGATATGAATGACAGTATATCTACGTTGTCGATTGACGGCAAGGAATATGGACTCCGTTTCACCTACAATGATAAGTATGATTATTGGAGCTTCGGACTGTACGATAAAGATGATAAGCCAATTATTGCCATGACTCGTATCGTTCCTAATTTTCCAATCCTTCATTTTTACACTGACTCAGATATTCCTTATGGAATTTTCGGGTGTGTATCTGATCTTGAAAATGTCGGAAGGTATGCTTTTGTCAATAAGACGGCAGAGTTCATTTATATTCCGAATGTAGAATTGGAGGAATGATAATGGCAAATGAGAATTTCATGCGGAGATATACGCTGAAGGCTGGGAGAATGGGAAAGAAGGGGTTTGAGATTGGCAACATTACCAGTGCTACCCAGGAGGCCCTCCATGTCTGCTTTAGCATAGAAAAATCCAATGCTGAAAGTCCGAATGATGCAAAGGTACAGATTTGGAACCTTTCGGATACGAATCTGAATATTGTCGAAGAAAAGGACTGCATTGTTGAATTGAAAGCTGGCTATGGAGACACCATGGCACTGGTGCTTGTCGGTAATGTTTCTTCCGCAATCACAACGAGAGACAATGCTGATAGAATGACGGAGCTTCAGGTGGTCGATGGTATGGTGGAACTCAGGGATAGTGTGATAAGCGTATCGGTGAATGGAAAGGTGAATTGTAAAGAGGTATATGAACGTATCGCAAATGCTATGGGGATGTCGATAGTGTTTGCAAATGATTTGTCCTTTAATATACTGCCTAACGGATTTAGTTATGTCGGCAAGGCAAAGAACGCATTACAGAAGCTGGCGAAGTGTTGCGGCCATCAGTGGACCATACAGAACCAGGTTATACAGATTACATGGCCTGGAAGGTCAGTTGCTACAAAAGGTTATCTGCTGTCGAGTGAGACTGGTTTGATAAATATACCCAAGAAGATAACCATAGGCTCAGGAAAAGAGGAAAAAACCGGTTGGGAGGTTGAATATCTTCTGAACGGCGCTATTGGCGTAAATGACATCGTAGAACTCCAAAGTTCTACTGCCAGTGGTTATTTTCTTGTGCATAAGGTCACGATTGACGGCGATAACATGGAAGGCGACTGGATATGTACTGCACAGTTACTGAAGATTGCGGCAGCGCCGAAACTGGATAAAAAAGCCGACACCGGAGGAGAGGGCAAAGCTTCAGAAAGCAGTAGCTCCAACATAAAGAAAGGCGACAAGGTAAAGGTAACACGGACCGTTAAGGTCGGAAGCAAGACGAAGGGATACCAATATGCCGGCGGAATGTTCGTCTGCTGGTATCCTGTTTATGATGTCATCCAGGTAAAGGGAGATAGGGCAGTAATTGGTATTGGCAGCACAGTAACGGCTGCCGTCAATATAAAAGATTTGGCAAAAGCATAGGAGGTGGTAATGTGCTTCAGGAATTTACACAGGGGATTGAGGACACCGCCCGGTCTGTGGTGAATGAAATCCATACTGCCATGCCAGGTGAAATTGTAGCTTTTAACGCAGGTAATGGCACAGCGACAGTAAAGCCGGTCGGAAAGTATGTGACATCAGATGGAAAAGCGCTTGATTATCCGGTGATTACAGAAGCGCCGCTGGCGTTTCCGTTTTGCCAGCAAGCAGGAGTCGGGATTGCTTTCCCGGTGAACAAAGGAGATAGCTGCATCATCATTGTTTCCGAAGTAGAGCTTGACGCATGGCGTAGCGGAGCGGAGTCCGAAGGTTCTCTCCGGTTTGACCTGACAAACGGGATGGTTATTCCTGGCCTGCTGGATGGAGGGAGCGACCTTGTGGCAAAGGCGGCGAAACTGAACTCTGTTGTGATTGGCACATCTGGCGCCGAAATCATTGTTGGAGGCGATGGTGTTCAAGTTGATGTTGGAGGCACTAAATTAGATGTCTCAGATAGCGGTATAGCCATAGGGGGCGATTTAAAGGTGAAAGGCAATATTTCTTACACTGGAAGCTGTCAACCTGGCTAACGAGGCAAATACGAAGCCAAACAGAAGGAGGTACTGATATGGATATTTTGCTGGACTCCAAAGGAGATTTGTATATTTCTCCGGAAGGCGATATAGCGTTGGGAAATTCAGTCGCTCAGAAAATTCGTATCAGGCTGTTATGGTTTGAAGGCGAATGGAAGTGGGATGTCGATGAAGGACTTCCTTACATGAGTGACCTGCTTGTTAAAAATCCGGATGTCGATACCTTTGAGAGCATCGTCCGGGCTAAGATTTTTGAGGTAGATGAAGTTACAGATGTTAAGGCGGTTCTTGTTGACTATGACCGCCAGACAAGGATCGCTGTCATTAGATATACGGCGCTGACTGATTATGAGACCATAAAGGAGGAGGTGAAATTGAATGTCGGATTACGGAGTGACTGATAAAGGCTTTGTTCTGAAAAGAATGGACACCATTTTGGAAGAAATTCACAGTGATTTGACGGAAGGCTTTGGTTTCGATACGAGACTCCAGAGACCTTCCTTTTTAGATGTTTTGTCAACAACTTTCGCAGGACAGATTGCTGATTTATGGGAGACAGCACAGGACAGCTATTATGCAAAGTATCCTGCAACGTCTACCGGGATTAACCTTGACAATTCTGTTCAGTACGGCGGCATCCGGAGAGCTGCTAACAAAAGAACGGCGTATCCATTGCATTGCACTGGAGATGATGGAACATATATCCGGGAAGATGCAATAGTTGCTACAAACACGAATCCAGAAATCAGGTTATATGCAGCAGAGGAATTTCAGATTACCAGAGATGCTTTCAATTCAGTTGATATTATTGTGGCAGCAATTCAGATTGGTGTGTATACAGTCACAATCAACGGAAATCAGTACAGCTACTCCAATAACACCGGAGATGAGGGTGGGATTGTTGAAGGTATCCAAAAAGCTATCACTGATTCGCAGTACACCGTTACGGTTGAAAAAGGCAATGTTCTGAGAATTGTCGATACGGTAAAGACCAGGAGCAACGCTCTTGTGCTGTCTGATAATCTCACTACAAGCAAGGTGACAACCATTGTGCAGTTCCTTACAGAGAAATATGGAAAGATTACCTTGCCTTATGGCATTGTTACAAAGATGGTGAATAACATAACCGGCTTTGATAGCGTTACGAATTTGCTGGAACCTACTTATGGGAGAACAGCAGAAACGGATATTGAACTAAGGCAGTCATACATCGCCAAATCTGCACTGAGGTCCAATACGATGATAGACAGCATTGTTGCCGAGTTGCTAAACAATATTGAGAATGTCGAGTCTGCATCTGGTTATGAGAATGACACTGATTACGTTGATGAGAGAGGACTGCCACCCCATAGCGTTGAAATAATTGTTGAAGGAGGAGACAATACAAAAATTGCGCAGGCTATTCTGAGAAGGAAAGCTGGAGGCATCCAGACACACGGAAGTGTGGTTGTGAATGTACCTGGCAATTATGGAGACTCAATTCCAATCCGGTTCAATCGTCCGGAATACTTGAACACCTGGTTGAAGCTGGTTCTGCATGGCGACCCTGGAAAACTTCCGATAAACTATGCACAGCTCACGATCCAGTCATTGCTGGAAGATAAAGCACAGTTGATGGCCGGGACAAATCTTCTCACTCAGTTATTGACAGATGGAATTTACAGTAGAGTAGCCGGTCTTACCTACATCGAAATTTATACAGCGTATTCCTCTGATAGCATCTATGTACCGAAAGATGGAGATTATCAACAGAAGAATATCATTGTGACATCAAGACAGAAGGTGCTGATTGATGAAACGAGAATTGAGGTGACGTTCAGTGCTGATAGTTGACGAATGGTTCAAAGATATACCTCAGCAATTTCTCGGAAAGAAAAATATAGAGGTACTGATAAAAGCGTTTGCCCGGCAGTTGCAGGAGCTTCAGCAAGTATTTGATGATATGAATACTAAGCTGGATCTCGATGTCGCTACCGGGCAGAACCTTGATTATGTCGGTACAATTATTCCTCTCAGCAGAAAAGAGGCTGGCGAGTTGGCAGGAATTGATGTTGTCGATCCAGTTATCTCGGATGACAGATACAGGCAGTTCCTGCGGTATAAGAATTTGGTAAACACAAACGAATGCACTTACTATGATTTGATGGACGGTCTATCCCTTCTGTGGGATGTATCGCCCATTTATTACATTGAGGACCCGGCGCTCCCGGCAACAATCATTCTTACAATGCCATTTCTGAAGCCTGGTGGAGAAGTTGTTACCCTTGGAGAAGTTCCAATGGTAAAGCCAGCCGGTGTCCGAATTGAGTTTGAGTACCGTATCCGAATTGCTATTGAAGTGCTTTGCCGGTGGATATTCCAGGGATACCCGGTTCCGCTCTGTAACCAGTTGCGGTGCGGACAGCATCCACGGAGAGGTTCACTCGGCCAGATAATGTATGTTGAGATTGATACAGAAATCGAACAGATATGGAAGATATTTGACGTGCAGAAAACCGGAACAATCCGGGTAGGTGGCAGGCTGTATGACTCCACGACAGGAGAACTTGTCACGAAAGATGTCGAAGTGGTTATCAACTCAGATTACGCAATAGAGGAATTGGTTCTTGCTGGACAGGTGGTGTCTGGTACACATCCTTTCCAATCGGTGAATGGAGTTATGATGGGAAGCAGTATAGAGGCCGGCAGTATTATCACAAACGCCAAGGCATTACTTCCTTTATCTGGCAAGTTCATCACCGGCGGAGGGGAGATGGAGGCAGCCGCATCCCATCTTATTTTTGAAGATGTCGGCATAAATTCAACAGTCCATGTCGCCGCTGCGCAAGCCCCGGTATGCGGAGGCGGACAAGTGAGCGTGGCAACACCGACGGTTGTGAACGAAACCGTTAGCGTTGAGCCGACCGTTCAGGTTGTCAAAGCCAAAGTAAAACGGTGCGGAACCAGCGTGTGTGGAAAATAGATTAAGGAGGTAGAAGGAGATGTCATTTTGGACCCAGGATTTTATGAATGACCGCCGCCAGCAGTTTCTTAATGCTTTGGTGAAATTCGAGTTCAGAGTTGATAATGTTTGGCATGATGCCAAGATTAACACAAAGCGTATTAACGGAATGACTGTGGAGATTATTGTCAGCTTTCCTCGTACTTCATCTGGAAAGCAGACAATTACGGCTGTCCGGATTATTGATGTTACCGGAAAACAGTGCGGTTATCAGGAGGTCAAGGTTGTAAGGGCAGCAAGTCAGGGAGTCCTCGCTAAGTTCGAGTTCCCTATTTACGAGAAAGAAGGTGATGCAAAATGATTGGCAGAGATCAGCCGTATTTGGACAAAAATGGAACCGGAACTTATGAGCCTACGCCATGGCTCGATGATGTACCCGGTATCCAGGAAGGTACTCCGCAGGATGAGCAGCACTTCAATAACATGGAGTGTGGTATCAATTCGGCAAATCTTTTAGGGGAGTTCCTTGCAGAAGTAGTTAAGAAACAGGGAGATGCAATCGGGAATGTCGATGGAGAGGTTATTTCAGTAACCCTCACAAATACCCAGGGAGCATTTTTCAATAATTCTACCAAGACAATCATACTGCCTGTAAAGCGTGATACGCTTGATTACACGGTAGATTTTGAGGTTCAGGGAGATGTACACAATGTGGGGGATGTTGTGGTGTTTGATAAGCAGGTGAATGGCTTCAAAGTGAAGTACACCGGTAGCGCTGCCACAGTCTCCCTCAAATTATATGTTCACGGAGGTAATGCAGCATGAGTGTAGGTATTATTACAAGGAGCGATGAGCGCAACAGGCAGAGAGATCAGGCATTGCGTGAGTATGGGATTGATCCGGCGAGAGCGACCGCCCATCAGAGAGATATGGCAGACTGTATCTCCCAAAAGACAAATGAAGCCTATGACGAAGCCAGAAAGGTAAGGAGGTAAAGGAGAATGAATGTAGTAGAAGTCAACACTGGAGAAAAAATTCCGTACACCGTCAGCAAGAACAAGATTACGTTCGATGATGAACTTATGCTGAACGTGCAGAAGCTGGAGAGGGATTTTGATGTCTGCATTGACATCTGTATCGACAAGTTCGGCATGGTGACGACTGGACTCGGAGTAAAGTATGCTGCTCAGATTGAAATTCCTGCAAGGCAGTATACGGAGACTTCGACAGCCAATTTGGACTATAATCCGGAGGACGAAACTAGCCAGGAGACAATCATAACAAGAGACCCGGTTCCGTTCAGCATGGCGAACGTGACACTTAAATTATACGCAATCTAAGGAGGTAGATGAAAGATGGCAAATTACGATCAGTTTGCTGCGGCAGTAGCAGAAATTTCCGGAGGGAAGAACGTTGTTTTACTTGATGATTTAGGGCTTCCCTCTGTTTATGTACCGTTTAACAAAATAAAGAACTCTGAACTGGTGGCCGGATTGAGCGAGAATGTTCACCCGGCTTTTTCTGTTGATGGAGTTGAGAAATCCCGGTTCTTATATTCCAAGTATCAGAACGTTGTCATCAATGATAGAGCATACAGCCTATCTCACCGTGATCCGAGGGTATATGTCACTTTCGATCAGGCAAAAGCGGCCTGCGAAGCAAAGGGCGCTGGCTTCCATCTGGGAACCATGGCAGAATGGGCGGCAATCGCTCTCTGGTGCAGAAAGAACGGCACTATGCCGCATGGTAATAACCAGTATGGGAGAGATGCGTCGAATACTCATGAGAAAGGCCAGGTGTGCTATAAGTACATGGATAACGGCAATGAGTATGATGGACGTACCTTCACTGGCTCCGGGCCTGCAACATGGGGGCATGACTGGACTCAGTTCGGCATACAGGATTTGAATGGTAATGTATGGGAGTGGACTGGCGGTATGCGTCTAAAGGAAGGAGAAATCCAGATTATTCCTTACAACAATGCCGCTCTCGGCTCTGAATGCGATATGTCTCCTACATCTACCCTGTGGAAGGCAATCAAGAATGACGGCTCCCTTGTTGCTCCCGGCACTGCCGCTACACTGAAATATGATTTCGTGTCTGGCAAAATCCAGTTGACTACCGGAATTACCAGTGCCGTAGACCAGGGCAGAGGCGGACAGTACAAGGACATGACTCTGGCTTCCGGCCTGACTGCTCCGGAGATTGCCAAGATACTGCTGATTTATCCGGATGAACCTGGTGGTGATTACGCTGGTGATTATCACTGGATGAATAACACTGGCGAGCGTTTGCCGATCTGTGGTGGTTGCTGGAGCAACACTTCCTATGCCGGTGTGTTCGACGTGGACCTGTCTTACCCCCGGTCGCTCTCCTCTCGCAATGTGGGCTTCCGTTCCGCTTTTGTAGAACTGTAAACTGAAAACTGTTTTCTGTTTGGCGAACGGTAGTGAGCCTATGTTGGAGAAGTGACGTTCTCTTCCGGACAAAAAGTGACCTGAACCATAGAGAAAGCCGCTGGAAAAGAACGCTGCAATCAGCGGCGTAATTTTTCCAGCGGCGTAACGGTCTGAAAAATTTTCACGGCTATGCCGAAATTTCATCAGTATTTTCCTTGACAACGGAGGTGTATGTGTTAGAGTACGAACGTAATCAAACAATACATATTACGGGAAGGAGGGAAAGGCAGATGGACAAAAAAATAAGCAAGCTGGTGAAGGTTGTTCAGGCACTCACGCAGCTTGCTTTGGAGATTGGTACTCTCTTAGCCGTCATAAAGATGGTGATTGAGAGCATCCAATAAAGCGGAGGGGAGGGAAACCTCCCCGAAGCCTATTCCATTATACTAAAGTCTGTCTGCAAAATCAATATGCCGAAGCAGATTTTGAAGCTGATAGTCGCCGTTGTGTGGCTGGTGATTGTGGTTGTCGGATTATTTTTGCTGTTCACCTGAAAGCAGTCCGGAAAGAGATACGAAACTGAATAAGGAAAGAGAAAACGTCCTATGGAACGTCTGTGGAAAATCCGCAGATTGTCCGTGGGACGTTTTTGCATGGAGGAAATTATGAGTGATGCTGAAAATAAAAGCGAAAGTCGGGACCGGACCTTGCAGAAGATTGAGGACATGATTCAGTATGCGTTTCCGCAGATAGACAAATTCCCAAGACAGGAGAGAAGTTACGGCGGAATGGCAACGAAGCTCCGCATGGTAATGATGAATATGGCGGATAGGTGTCTTGACACGAAGAAATGCTATTATGCCAAATCGGTCCTGAAGGAACTGAATGAGCTGGACAAAGAAATTGCGTATGGGAAGTTTTATATGAAGGTGGCATACGACATGAAGCTGCTTCCGTTCAAGAAATTTGAAATCATCAATGACTACCTCGAACAGATAGGAAAGATGACCGGAAGGTGGATAAGCACAATCATGGAAGCAGAGAAAAAGAATAATTATGGAAAGAAATAATTGATATGATTTTGGGAATAGGCTATCTACGTTTGCCGATCTGTGGTGGTAGCTGGAACAACACTTCCAATGCCGGTGTGTTCAACGTGAACCTGAATAACCCCCGGTCGATCTCCAATCACAATGTGGGCTTCCGTTCCGCTCTACCCTCATATGCCGGATCAGCAGAATGTTTAAGGATGTTCTGCCAGTGCGAGGGGATAAAGGAGTCTATTTCCACTCCGGGCTCTATGGCAGGAGAAAAATTGCTGGCTGGTAGTGGGAAAATACGCCAGACAGTTTATCCTCGAAGAATACCCACGGTCTTAGAGGAAGCATGGAAACCGCAAGTAGCGATAGTGAAAGCCGTGAAACATGAATAGTGAAGGTGGATTAAAAGATGAAGATAAAGAATGTCTATGATTTGATTTTCTCTATGAAAAACCTTTACGAGGCTTATGAAGATGCGGCCAGAGGAAGAAGATATCAGAAGGATGTGCTTGCGTATAGCTTTGATACCTGGTCGCTTCTCCGTGAGTTGAGAGAAAGAGTTCTTAGTGGTAACTATGAGATTGAGCAATACTTCATCTTTTATATATACGAACCAAAGAAAAGGATGATAATGTCGATTGGCTTTGAGCATCGAATTGTTCAGTGGGCAATTTACAGAGTGATCAATCCGATGTTGGTTAGAGGATACATAACAGACACCTATGGCTGCATACCTGGGCGAGGCGGGTTGAGTGCCATGCAGCGGTTGAAAGGCTGGATAACGTATGTTGGTCGCAAGGAAGATACTTGGTATTATCTGAAGCTTGACATAAGTAAGTATTTCTACCGCATCTCCCACCGTGTGCTGAAGAAGATACTGGTGAAGAAAATTAAGGATGAAAGACTGCTTGATGTCCTTTTTATCATCATCGACTGTAAACATACGCCGTTTGGTCTTCCTCCTGGAAAGTCTCCTGGAGATGTTCCGTTAGAGGAAAGGTTATTTGATGTTGGTATGCCGATTGGCAATCTCCTGAGCCAGATGTTTGCAAATATCTATCTTGATGCTCTGGATCAGTTTTGCAAACGAGTACTTGGTATCAAATATTACATCCGCTATATGGATGATGTGATAATTTTGAATAATAGCAAAGTACAGCTACGGCACTGGAAAGATGCAATCAGCACTTTTCTTGAAGCGGAGCTTGAATTGCAGCTTAACCAGAAAACCTGTATTCGTCCTGTTAGCCAGGGGATTGAGTTTGTAGGATACCGTATTTGGGAAAATCATGTTGTATTGAGGAAATCTACCACATTACGAATTAAAAGGAGCTTAAAGGGTATACGGAAGAAATATAGGGATTATGAAATCCCCTTTGAGAGAGCTACCGATACCTTTATCAGTTATATAGGAATGTTAAAGCATACAGACAGTGAAGCATTGCTTAACAAACTGTATGCCGATATGGTTTTGTCGCATGAAGGAGGGAATGACAGAGAAAATGAGCAGGAAGAATTTGTTCGTATGCTCCCACAAGAGGACTGGCATCTGCTTTATGAACTATGAAAAATGTACGCCGTCTTGCCGCTTTTATGCGGATTGCAGTAGTTGCCTGAATTACCACATACCAGCCGGTCAGTATCCGTGCAGGAAGTGTAGTAATTTGAACATAAACATACCGTCCGGGCAGGGCGGTTTTTCTTATGAAAGGAGGTGAGATGTATGGATTTAGCCACACTTATTGTCGCAATGAGCATACCGTCAGCGTTTACCGGCTTCTGCTTCTGGTGTGTTGAAAGGGGAATTTCTAAAAGACAGAAGGAGCAGGACAAGAAGGATGAAGCGAGAAAGCGCAATGAGATTATTGTTCTAAAAGGGATGAATGCTGCGATTGCGCTTGGTGAAGCTACCGCAAAGGCCGTGCAGCGTATTCCTGATGCACACTGCAACGGCGATATGCATCAGGCGCTGGAATATGCAGAGAAAATCAAGCATGAGCAGAAAGATTTCCTTACAGAACAGGGCGTGGAAGCAATTTATTAGGAGGTGGACGCTGTGAAGAAAGTTAGAACTATGGATGTTGTATTGGTTATCATCGCCGTATTTGTTCTTTTCTTTGTCGGGCTTATGATATGGCTTTATTGTCAGACCGGCGGCATCCCGGATACGTTATGTACCTGCGTATTTGCAATTTGCGGTGGAGAGTGTGGCGTTATGGGTTGGATTAAGACTACGAAAGAGAAAAAACAAATCGGTTCCTTGGATGATGGAACTGAAGAATAGGAGGAAATTATGGAGTTTTTTGTTCAGAACTGGTATCTGATTGTTGCGGCAATCGCCGTTGTGTCGGTTGGAGGGTACTGTATCTATGTGTTTGCCAAGAAGCCTACTGCATCACAGATTCAGTGCGTAAAAGAGTGGCTGTTGTGGGCTGTCACCCAGGCAGAAAAGGAGTTTGGCTCAGGAACCGGCCAGTTGAAGCTGAGATATGTCTACAATATGTTTGTTGAGAAATTCGGTTATTTGGCAAACATCATCACATTTGAAATGGTAAGCGGCCTTGTAGACGAAGCGTTGGATGAAATGAGAGAATTGCTCACTACCAATGCTGATGTAAAGAACTATGTGGCCGGAGAAACAGAAACGCCAAAGGAGGTGTAAGGCATGGCTCTTAATGGCGCAACGAATGAGGAGAAAATTTGGAATTTTCTGATATGTAAAGGCATGAACGCCTATGGAACTGCTGGTTTGATGGGGAATTTATATGCCGAATCCGGACTGAATCCGAAGAATTTGCAGAATTTCTTTGAGAAGAAGTTGGGGATGACGGATGCGGCCTATACGAAAGCTGTTGACAGTGGCAGTTATGACAATTTCATAAGAGACAGTGCCGGTTACGGTTTGGCACAGTGGACATTCTGGAGCAGAAAAGAAAATCTACTCCAGTTTTCTTTATCCAGAAAAGTGTCCATCGGTGATTTGGAAATGCAGCTTGAATTTCTGTATAAGGAGTTGAGTGATTGCTATAATGGCGTTTTGGAAGTGCTGAAAAATGCTTCCAGCGTAAAGGAAGCGTCCAATGCGGTTCTCTTGCAGTATGAGAGGCCTGCTGATCATGGAAGCTCCGTGCAGTCAAAGAGGGCAAGTTTCGGGCAGAAGTATTATGACAAGTATGCAAAGAAAGAAGAAGGAGGCAAAATCAATATGACAGAATCACAGTTAAGACAGAAAGTGATTTCCGTTCTCCAAGGATGGATCGGGCGCAAAGAGAGTGACGGAAGCCACAAAGAAATCATTGACATTTACAATGCTCATAAGCCGCTTGCCAGGGGATATGCCGTGAAGTATACGGATGCCTGGTGCGCAACGTGCGTATCTGCTGCGGCTATTGTTGCCGAACTTACAGACATCATTCCTACTGAATGTGGGTGTTCTGCCATGATTGAGTTGTTTAAAAAGCTCGGCTCATGGGAGGAAAACGATGCCTACACGCCTGAGCCTGGAGATTGTATCTTCTACGACTGGCAGGATAATGGCATTGGAGACAACACTGGAAACCCGGATCATGTTGGAGTTGTTGAAAAGATTGTCGGCTCCACGATTACAGTCATTGAAGGAAACAAGAACAATGCTGTCGAGAGGAGAAACCTCCAGGTGAACGGTCGATACATCAGAGGATATGGTGTTCCTAAGTATTCCTCCAAAGCAGATGAAAAGGACGAGCCTGTTGTATCCGGTAATCTGAAAATCGGCGATGTTGTAAACTTTACTGGAAATAAGCAGTATACAAGTTCCTATGCTGGAGCGAAACAGGTATCTTGCCGGGGCGGCAAGGCGAATATTACCGCCATGAGTAAAGACAAGCCGCATCCGTATCATTTGATTGCTGTCGGCGGTAGCGGCTCCAATGTGTACGGCTGGGTGGATGCAGATGACATTGAAGGTGCGAACGCCGGAAGTCCTGAGATTAAGGTTGGTGATGCTGTTGAGTATTCTGGAAGTGTCCATTATACGAGCAGCTATGCTGGATCCAAGGCTGTTGCCTGCAAAGGAGGTGCCGCTAAAGTTACTGCCATTAGTAAAGGAAAGCCGCATCCCTATCATCTTGTTCATACCGGAAAAGGCTGTACTGTCTATGGCTGGGTAGATGCCGACAAGGTATCCAGATAGGAGGCCAGCGTGAAGAATTATATCGGAGTAAAGATCGTAAAGGCAGAGCCGCAGGAAAAGGAAGGCAAGTCAGGATACAAGGTAATGTATCCTGATGGCTATGTGTCATGGTCTCCGAAGGATATGTTTGAGAAAGCATACCGGGAGTTGGACTGTGCTGATTTCATCAACGATAAGCAGTAGCCGAATATTGAAGAACCTCTCTAACAGTGATGGTAGGGAGGTCCTTTTTTATTGCTCATAAATGGAGCTGGTGTCTATAATAAATTTTAACAAATCTAAGATTGCTGTTTTAGGCAACATTTCGTTTTCTGTTCAAAATCAACTTCCCCATACTTTATACCGTTAAAAAGTAAAACGCCGGAAAAATGTAAATAAGAGGCCATATGAGATAAAGGCTTGCAGAGCTATGTACTCATGCGTCCGCTGGACAATCCTAGGACTGTCCAGCTATATGTCCAGAAAAAATCCATCCTGCATATAACGGACAGATACAAATTCGCATCATAAATGAAAAGTCATATCAGTTATTTTGTGAATGAATTTGAAGAACTTTCTTCCTATTGAAATATACCATCGTTTTTTCATGCGTCCATGGGACTGTCCATGTGACAATCCTGTGGAAAGTCCTTGACCATACCGTAACCGTTACCGTAACCGTAATCATTATATTAAAACAGATATGTTCATTGTGGATGATGTGGATAAGTCTGTTGATAGAATTGGAGATTTCCAAAAAAATATTTCAGTAAAACTATTGACAATGGTGGAGGCAGTGTTACGATACGTCCACGCTAAATAAATGCTTTATCTAAGCGAAGAAATAGCCGGTCTGATGGTTGTATCAATCGGAAGGTCGGTGAAAAGTAGCAAGAAAAGCTATTGGATATTTCCAAAATATTTTCAGTAAATCTATTGACAAATTGGAAAATTCCAGATACGATACGAGCAAGATAACAAATCAGTAAAAACATTGATAGGAGAAAAAGAAATGGTAGAGAAGATTTTGAAAGAGCTTGAACAGAAGATAGCAGCAGACAATGCAAAAGGGTACAAAGCTTCTGGTTCGGTTGATATGGAAATGCCGAAAGACGTTTACGGACATTATAACGGAGAATACACTGATGGACTTATCATCTATTATCCAAGCCCGTACAGATATTCTAAACAGTACAGTGTTTTGGAAGATACGGCAGACCTTCATTTGAAGTTTGATACATTGATGGAAGTTGCTGAGTGGATTGACAAAACATATTACCAGTAGGAGGTGAATAGGTGATTCACATTTTTATTGAGGAAGAAAAAACCGGATTTTCGGTAAAAGTAGGTGACATGGCATTCCATGTAAGTACATATGAGCAGGCTATTGATCTGGCAATCAAAATCGGGCAGTCGCTTGGAAAGATTGGATTTTAGGAGGTGTGAGGATGGCGAGAGGACTCATGGGAGTTGGGATGTTTGGAGAATTACTCAGTTCTGAAGAAAGGAAGTTGGCTGAGAGGCTGGCAGAAATTGAACAGGAGGATGCAGACAGATGTGCCAGTTGTGGCGGCGAGGATTGTATCTGCTGCGAGTATTACCTTGACAGACAAAAGTGGGTGGAGCCGGCTGAGTTGTTTGGCTGGTAGAAAGGAGTGCGAGTTGGGAGAAAGTGATATGAGAGTTTGTCAGTGTTGCGATAGGGAAGTTGAACGAGATGAGATGGACTTTACCAGAGATTGCCATGGCATCACGTTCAGATTAGTCTGCTTAGATTGCTATGAGAAGTTGATGGCAAAAGGCTATGATGGCGAGTATTACACAGAACATGATGAATGCTTGGATGAAGATTGGTAGGAGGAGATAGAAATGGCAGCAATGACAAGAACACAGTTTATTGGAAAGCTTGAAGGCATGGTAGAGAAGTTGAAGGTAGGCAGATATGAGTTCATCGACCTTGAAGCAGGTTTCATTTTTGCTAATCAGCACTATGGAGAAGTTCAGATACAGCTTGCCGCAGGAACAATGCTAAAGGCTACGCTGTTCAACGAGAGCGATGAAGAAAGCAAGTGCAGTTCAGAAGAAGGAGACAGTGAAGATGTTTAAGTATTACAGCACACAACGTCCGGTTATGCCGGGTGGTATTCTGAAAAGCAGAGAAGCAGTAAAGATTGAGAATTTCGATACCAGGAAATTCTGCGAGGAGATTGGCAGAGATGCTTGGGGATACATAGAATACCCGGAGGCACTTACCAAAGAGGAGGTAGATGCTTATGAGTTGGTCCTCGGAGGAATGAAAACCTATTACTGCGTAACCACATCGATAAATGACAGCGGAAAGGTTCTGGCGGCTATCACAAGCGTTGTCGATGCGGTTTGCAAACCGGAGAATAGCTTCCAGAGCCTGAAGCGGAGAGATGTTTACCATGATTGGTTCGTTGATCTGGAGGAGGCAAAGAAATTTGTGGAGGAGGCGAAGGCTGCATGAAAAAAGGGGATTTGGTTAATACACCAAGGTTTCTGAAAGTTGAAATTGAAGATGTGTTTGAAAGCGCTTCACAGGCTTATGAGGCTGGATATAAGGAGCCGACTCATTACCGGAGCGAGGAATATGATGTGCTTGGTAAAAGCCTGGATGGATACCATATGGTTTTTGCTGCGGTTAAAAAGCAGAGAAATTATTAGAGGAGGTTGCGTTATGGAAAAGTATTATTTTACATTCGGGAGCCGGGAGAAGTTTCCCTACAAGAACACATACCTGGTTGTGGTTGCATCCAGCTATGGCGATGCTGTCAGAGGTTTCAGAGAGAAGCATCCGGACATTAATCCCGGCTGCATGAATTGCAGCGATTGTTACGGTGAAAAGCAGTGGGAGGACGTTGGACAGCTCTATGCGGATCGGAGTCCGGCAGAGGTTATCTGGACTGAGACCTGTTTTGGGGAGAAGCCGGAAGGTTACGATGACCTGTTTGTTTTTGTTCCTGAGATGAAGCAGATTATCCGGATTGCTGAGGGAAGCGGAGATAATTTGCTTCCGGAAGATACTGATGCTGGCTATGTGGACTACATTTACTATGAGCAGCATGAACTTAGCAATGGTATGCCGGATGTTGATGGCGGACAGGTCCTTCTTGAAAAGCTGTTCAGGGATAAGTACAGGTGTACTGCTGACTGCATCCAGGATGTGTTAAGCATGGCATATGGCAGCTACTTTGTTGATTGTACGATTTTAGCATAGGAGAAAAAGGCATGAGGGTGAAAGTTTTTAAATTTAGAGTTAGTAATGCCGCCGCCAGTCCATGCGGTGATGGCGATAAGAAGGAACAATGGTTCAAAGAAAGAGCGTTGGAGCTTAGAAGTCCTGAATACATAGAGGACACAGTGAACGGTTTCCTTGATTCGGTAAATAGAGTTGTAGGAATTTAGGTAAGCACCGTTGATGTGAATTATCACAACAATGCCAGAGGAAATACTGTTGACCTGATATACACGATTATGTATGAGTAGGAGATTTATGTAGCGAAAATTAAAGAGGAGGAGAAGACTATGGCAGTTAAGAATACGCTGACAGATTTGAATAACCACTTATTTGCGGAGATGGAGCGGCTGGGCGATGAAGAATTAAAAGGCGATGAACTTGACAAGGAGATAGAGAGGGCCAGAGCTATCACCTGTGTTGCATCACAGATTATCGCCAATGGTTCCCTGGCGCTGAAGGCAGAACAGTTTAAGAGTGATGTAATTTCTGCAAAGGAAGCGTGCGTTCCGGCGTTCTTGGAGGCGAGAAACGATTGAGGAGAGAGTACAAGGATGACGAGATTGCCTTCTTGAAGGCGATCTCGCCTGGAAAGACATATGCTGAAATAGCAGACGCATTTAATGCTCGCTTCAGAGATAGAGATTATGTAATGCCCTGGCAGGTAAAATCCGCTATGAAATATCGGAATATTCCGTATAGCGGTTATCGGCCCGGAGTAGGCACACGCCATGTTCCGGTTGGCTCAGTTGAAATATCGCCGTTCGGAACAAAGAAAAATGGAGATCGGTATATGTATGAAATGGTAAAAGTGGCGGAGCCGAATGTATGGAAAAGAAAAAGCGTTGCTGTATGGGAAGAACATAACGGTCCAGTTCCTGAAGGCAAAGTGATTATATTCTTAGACGGAAACACGCTGAATTGCAATATAGAAAATCTTTATGCAGTCAGCAGAGGTGTGAATTTCAGACTTACAAAATATAGAGTTATGAAGCCGAACAGGGAGTATATGCTGGCTGCTATAAAGGTTGCCGAAATCGAGGATGCCGTAGAGCAAATCAAGAGGAACAGAAAAAAGAGATAACATTGTAATTTTGAAAAACATTCAGTTTTTCTATTGACACTCGGAACGTAGGTGCTATCGTTCGCTGCACGATAAACAAATAACCAAGGAGGTAGATGATATGAGCAGACCAGCAGCTATGAAGCTGACAGAAAAACAGATTGAGGAGTTGGCGGCAGAAATCAGAGAATTTCTTCTGGAACATGAAATGTGGGTTGATGTGAGTATTTATTTTAACGGCAAGTGCTTCACTACCCACGATAAAGTGACTGGGAAATTTTATTACAATGACCGGGAGCATCTGGTGGTGCTGGAGGATGAAGATCCTCGGACATATTTTGAGTATGTTAATCCCGACCATATCCTCAGCATGAGTTTTGAGGGGGCGGTGTGTGAAATGCTCTATTACGGTATGTACCAGGGAATTAGAGATAAGTTCGATGCTATTTTTGATAGGTACGGACTTTACTATGAGTTAGGACATCATTGGAATTTTAGTTGCTATTACATTTGAGGAGGATGCTGAATGAAAATTTATGCAGATTTGGATTTGATAAAAATAAGAGATGAATGTGGACTGGATTTCGCCAGACACACATACAGCAAAGGACAGTGCAGTTGCTGCTACGGTCCGTTGGATATGCCGGCAAAGTATTGGGCTAAAGGGAAAAAACCGAAGAAAATCAACGTAACTCGTAATGAAAAAGGAATGGTAACTTCATACCAGTGGGATAGAGATACCAATGAAATACCGTACATTCTCTTTAAGAACGCCAACAATGGAAGCGGGAGGATAAAGTCGCTGGATGAACCTGTGAGAAACTACACCTGCGTTGAGTATCATTTCGTTTCTGAAGAACAGAAACATAAAGTTTGCCAGATGTTGCAGGATCAGTTGGGAACTGAATATTTGGTGGTTGAACCAGAGAATGAATATTCCTGTATTGAAATTCTTCTTGGAGAAATTTTTACCGTTGAACAGGTGCTGGAAATGCTCAGGAATAGAGACTATCGCTTACTCAAAGGTGAATGGTACTACATGACAGATGAAAGCGAATGTTCCAGGCTTAAAGTATCTTTTGATAGTACGTTAAGGACTGCGAAATACCAGAACATAATTTGGTTTAAAAGCAGAAACTAATTTAAGGAGGCGGCGCAGGTGGGGCGGCATTACAAGGATGTAAAGAATGGCAGAGGAACAGACCTTAACATTGGACCTGGAAAGTACATATCAGTAGGTCCAGGAGGCACAGATATTACCGTCAGAGGAAATGGAAAGGTATTGGCATTTGATAACTGGAAGGATTTTGTTGATGCAATCGACCAGGAGAAGTCAGCTTATCATAGTTCCGATTATCCTGGAGGCGGAAAATTCGGAGAGTGCATCGTCAATTCCGATGGTTCGCTTATGGTACTGAGAAAGATGTATTTTCGCCAGGGATTTGTGTTCAAAGATTACCATGCTTTTCATAACGAACCTAAGAGGCCCTGTTATGTTCCTGAACTTGATGATGTCATCTATACAAGAGAAGATTTCATTATTTTGTGTGATGGACAGGAAGATATAGCAGAGATGATCTTCAATGCTGTTGATTGGCAACATCCAGGAACCTATCTGGACGAGCAGTATAGGGATGGCGAACTTTATGTATGTAAAAATTGCGGAAAAATTTTTGAGAGCTACGATGCTGACAAATGCCCTCGCTGTGGAGCCGCTTATAAAAAGGAGGAGGATTAGATGGACACAGTGATTTTTAAGGTGGAATTAGAAGTGGTTGTCACCCAGGAAAATATTGATGACATCATGGCAGGAGCTTTGGAAGGCGGCATCAATTATTGGTGTGACGAAGCTACGGTGACCGGAAATTACCTTGGAGAATATGCAAGTGAGCAGATTTCCAGAGGGGGTCAGTTGCTTCTGCATGACTTTGAGGAGGAAGAAACCTACACGCTTGATAGAGAGAAATTCATAAAAGGACTGAAGATGTATTTTGAGAAGCCGCATCCGTATAACATTCTGGAGGAAATTGACACTAGATTTGTGGTTGATTGCTGCAATGCGGATGCGACTGTATGTGACATGATTATCCAGTACGCATTGTTCGATGATGTGATTTACGGATAAAAGGCTGTATTGCCCTGGAGCAAACATGAACCTATCAAATATACCTTTGTAGCCGGGAAAAGGTTGCATGAGGCTAAAAACGAGTTTAAGGAGGGATTGAGATGATTGTAATAAAGTGCAATTCCTGCGGCAGATGGATTGGAAAAGAGGAGATGCTTGGAACGGTAATGGAAGGCATATGCAGTATTGAGTGCTGCCCGGAGTGCAAGTGTACTGAGGCACTGATGGACGTTGATTACGGATGCAATTTTGATGATACAGAGCTGGAGAAGCTGTGGAATCTGTTCGGAGAAGTTTCGGTAAATGATGATGACGAGACCGAGGAAGAATTTCTTAAATTCCCCGAAGGAACGGACCGGCTTGAAATCTGGCACTGGTTCGATGAACTGTATTCAAAAGGAGTGAGCGAGTTGATGAATTGTGAAGGATAATAAGGTTTCCCAAAAGTTAGGGGAAAGCATAGCAGACAGCCACCGGAGATGGGAGCATATCTATCAGTTCGGTGCAGGTGATCCGTTTTGGGAAGATGGCTGTAATTTAAATTTGGTGAGAAACCACATTATTTACTACCGGATGAAATGCGAGGAGGAATTGCAGCCGGAAGAATTTCCACCAGAGTATTTTAGGCCAATACCACCGGAGGTAGATACGAAGTATATGGCTCTTAAAGATGAAATCAGAGAGGCGGCTAAAAAATCTCTGACTGCTTACACGGAAAGCGAGGATTATAAGTATTTGCTTACCTCTTTAAACAAGCTGGACAATAAGCAGAAAAATGAAATCAGCATCACGAATATCCTTGGATATGTAAACGGTCTTCGGCATTCCATAGAAAGCGATGATCTGGTTTCCATGAGAAGGCACAGAAACGCAGAGACATATCTGGACTCCTTCAAAAGTTGCAGGCGTAAAGTAGAAGCGATGTTTGGAGCGAAAAAGGTGTTGCCACAAGGACAGCTATCTCTGTTTGATCTGTATGATGTGTAAAAAGCAAGAAGGAGGAGAGCAGGTGTGTTGGTAAAAGCGGATAGAGATAATTTTTGGGTGATAAATTGGATGGATGAATTTATGACCGGGCATAAAGGCTTCATTTGCGGAGGCTGCTTTAAGAATGTATTCAACAAGGAGAAAGTAAAAGACCTGGATATTTTCTTCCAGAACGGCTCCGATTATGACGATGCTGTGCAGTATTTTGACAGCATGACACCCGGATATGAAGGCGATGATAAGCGGAGCGAAGATTACATTTTCTGTTATGAAAATGACAATGTGAAAGCCTACAAGCATAAGGGTACTGGCATCCGGGTGGAGCTGTGCTGCAAGATATTTGGAACAGCAGAAGAAATTCTGAAGCACTTTGATTTCACGGTAACAAAGTTTGCCTATTACAAAGAAGATGTTCCGGATGATCCGGAGGTTGATCCGTTTGATTTTGACGGAATGGAGGAACTTGCGGAAGGCTATCGAACAAAGAAACCTGAAACACATATTGAGTATATGATTTTGATGGATGATAAGTTTTTTGAGCATCTGCACATGAAGCGGTTGGTAATTGATGATGAAATACCGTTTCCTATGAGTACGCTTGAAAGGATGTTCCGGTACGCAAAGTATGGATATTTCCCTTGCAGAGAAACGAAGATGAAGATTGTTCGAGCGCTCAGGGAGCTGACCGATGAGCAGGTTGAACTGTCTGAGAGTCTTTATGATGGAATGGATTAAGGAGGATTTTTATGCTGATTTTATCGCAGAGCGGAGAAGTGATGGTGAATGTGGAACGTATCCACACACTATCAATCTACAAGATCGCAGATTATAAGCGAGGAGAAAGGATACAGGAGAAATTCCGCATTCTTGCCTGGTATGGAACTACCGAGGATGATTGTCGGGGCATCGGAGATTACGAAACTGAGAACAGAGCTAAGGAAGTGCTTGCAGAGATTTGGCGGAAATATGGAGAGTACCTTCATCGTCCTGGAGGGCCTGCCGTATTGAGAGGTTCATCTGACGTTCCGGAAGCCTTTTGGGTGCTTCCAAAAGTTTATGAAATGCCGGAGGTGTAGCGCGAAAAAGTTAGAAAAATTAGAGTTGGAGGAGAACAAAATAATGAAAGGCATAGTAACAGAGCATGACACAATTTGCTTCATATGCGGCAGAATTTCGGAGGCGGAGCATCACTTGATTTTCGGAACCGCCGGCAGAGAACTCAGCGAGAAAGATGGTCTGAAGGTTCCAATCTGTAACAACTGTCACAATATGGGAGAAGTCACAAAGAGGATACATGGAAACCCGATGGCGGAGAGGATGTCAAAAATCATCGGCCAGCTTGCGTGGGAACGACAGTGGATACTGAAAGACGCTATTCACGATCCAGACGAAGAGGATGAAGCCCAGGCACTTGAAGGGAGAATTGCGAGAAAAGAGTTTGTAAGAAGATATGGGAGATCGTATTTGTAAGGAGGATGATTAAGTGAAGAAAGCGGCAGATACAATAGTTGGATGCCTGGAGGAAAAGAAAATGTCTCAGCGGCAGTTGGCGACCTGCATGGGGGAGGATGTGAGGTATCTTAACCAGCAGCTCAACAGGCAGAAGGACATGAAGGTGGAGCGGTTCACGGATGTTCTGGACCATATTGGATACAGAGTCGAGGTTGTTGACAATGATGGGATCAGAAAGGTTTGCAAGGAATATGCAGAGGCGGTAATTGAGGCCGGCGAGCCTAAAGGTCTTTTCTGGTACGAAGTTGAAGGCGAGTTTACGGCTATCGACAATACGAAGTCGGAGATGTTTTGCGAAGATTTTCTCTCAAAAGAGGAGATGTTTAAGTGGTTCAGATGTGAGAAATGTACTGATGCCAGCGGTCACGAACATTTTGACGAAGTTGAGTGAATGTTGGAGAGAATTAAAATTTGATGTAAGAAGGAGTAGACCAATGGGTAAAGGAATTGTTGTATTAGATATGCCGGAGAATTGCCAACAGTGTCCATTTGTAATTAAGGACATGCGTTTAAAAACTGGATTGTGTGCTGCTTGGGAAAGTCTACATGATGATATGCATATTATTCCACCGGATTATGAAAGACCAGATTGGTGCCCGGTGCAGGAAATGCCGGAAAAGAAAGATATTGCGCCGCTGGCCAGCGAATCGTGGGTATCTGGTTGGAATGATTGTGTAAATATGATTAATCCACAAAACTGACATTTACTCAAAAAACATCAGTTTTTCTATTGACAACGCAGGTGGTGCTGCTACGATACGCGCACGATAAAAAACACCTGGGAGGTAAGCCAATATGATGAAATCAGAATTCATTGAGAGAGTCGGATTTGAACCGACAGAAGCAGAATATGCTGACATCGAAGCAGAGTACATAGGAACTGATATTGATAAGGACCAGTTCTGCAAAGAGTGGAAGAAAAACGGTGGAGTCCAGCGATTGATGCGGCTGAGAGCCAGACGGATCGAGGAACTGGAAGCAGAGATTGCTATGAAAGACCGCCAGTACAAGGAGATGGATACCCGGTATTGCAGAAAAATCAATCAGCTTCAGGCTGACATGAGAAGCAAATTGGACGAAGCTGTTACGGCATACGATCAGCAAAAAGAAGAATTGCTCCGTATGAGCAGACTTTATCAGGAGGCAATGACAGCGAAGGAAGAAGCTGAGAAAAATCTGGACACGGTTAGAGCGGCATTAAAAATCCTCGGAATTGGAAAGGAGGCGTAGAGATGTACGAACCGGATTATGAAGGCGATATGGCGTTTTATCAGGATCAGCTCCTGAAGAAAGGTATTACAAAGGAAATGCTCAACATGGATAATTACGCCGGACTGACTGCCAGGGAGTTGCAGAGCATTGTTGACAGCGTACAGCTTGTGAGGAAGGAGGCGACAGCATGAGAAGAAAGGGCATGACGGTTGGAGAAGCCACTGAACAGTGGGTATTAGAATTTAGCCGTTTTCCGTATAGCATGATAGAAAAGCTGATGGAAGCAGACCCTTACTCATGGAGTGAGGTTACGGTTTCCGCTCCTGGAGATAGAGTTTATGTTTTTGACCTTCCTGATAATGATGTGGATGGAAATGAACTTGATGCCGCAGAGCCTACTGGTGAAATCAGAGAATACAGAGATGAAGGAGATGTATACCTGATTGAACTTGATAGCGGAGAAGAAATCCTTGTTGAGGATGGAGATTTTGAAGTCGAGAGAGATGGTCGGCTTCCTATGTGGGGTACATTGTGGCAATTTGGAGATGGATGCGATGATTGGTGGCTTGATGAACAAGACGGCATCCGGATTATGTCTGAATGTGGCTTCAGAATTTATGAACATGAAGAATGGGGATATTTCTTCGGAATTGACGGATGTGGATACGATTTTTACGAAGCGCACTGGATACCGCTCTACAAGAAACGTGGATTACAATGGCACGATGAACGGACGGAGCATACGGACGATGACATCCGAAGAATGTTGGAACCGGCAAAGTTGCCTGAGAAGATTGTCGAAAAGCTGCTTTCCATGGAACCGGATCAGGAGAAACGCTTCGGAGGAATGTACGGAGATTACATATCTCCTGATGGAATTAAAGCCATAGAGCAGACCGGGCATTTCTCCAGCAGAAATGGACATGAGAAGGTTTTAGAGATGTACGGATATGAGGACCATGACTACGTTGTGATTACGAGGGAGGTGTGATAGATGCAGAAGATTTATAGAAAACTGACGAAGGAGCAGAGAGAAAGAGGGATTGTCTTTTCTTCTTGCCTTAGTCTTTGTAGATATGAAACCGGAACTATCCATGAGGTAAAAAGAGATGATCCGGAGAGGGAAGAAAAAGAGCGGCGGCTGAAAGATGACAAGTTCTTCAATGGCTCTCAGTACAAGTACAACATCATCCGGCAGTAAAAAAATTCAGTAATTCTATTGACAACGGTTACGGAGGTTCTATCGTTCGCCGCACGATAAAATAAAGGAGGCAAAAAGAAGATGGAAGAAATTTTAATGGTTCTGCTGGAGTGTGGTAGCTTGGACCTTCATATTCTGAAAGATGTCGGATATGACCTCGGAGAGATTGTAGAAGATTTACAGGCAGAAGGAATAAAACCGACATTGAATGTCATTACCGGAGAGATATTCCGGAAAGGACAGAGTGAATTGGTTGACGCTGTGAATGATGCTATCAAGGAAAGAAAAGAACAGCAGTTAGAAAGTGATGATACCGATGAAGGAGAAGCTGAATATGATCGGCTTCAGGAGGAAGTTGATGAACTGGGATGCCTCAACCCGGAAGAAGATATGGACTGGTACTGTAATTGTCTGGACACCTCCTGCTGGTTCGGAAACAATGAGGAGATTTATCGCAAGTATATTCCGGAAGCAATCAGTAACATCGAAAACAATATGGGATTTGAGTTTTAGGAGGTGGCAGGCAAGTGAGTGAACAGAGATATTACAGAGGACAGATTTATTATGTATATCCGACCAATACAGTCGGAAGCGAGCAGAATGGAGGAAGGCCAGCAATCATTGTCAGCAACGATGTTGGAAATGAATTTTCCAGGGTGGTTGAGGTTGTGTATCTGACTACGAGGGAGAAGAAACCGTTACCCACACACGTTCAGATCGGCACTACAAACCGTCCGTCTATCGCATTGTGTGAACAGATTGAGACCGTTGACAAGGAACGGATCGGGAGCTACATAAATGAGATTACCCAGGCTGAGATGAAGGGGATTGAAAAGGCCATTCTGATAAGCCTGGATATAGCAACGAATATCCGAGGAAGTAAGGCTCTGGAAGAATGGCGGAAAATGATGGTAGATTTGGCGAAAGAGAATACCAAAGAGGAAGCCACAATTTTATCAAGCGAATGTGAAAAAGAAGCTTGTAAAGGCATGGAGACAGTAGAACTTCCTGCATCCACACCGGGAGATAGGAAAGTGGAATTGGATGTGGCTCCGGAGTATATCCGGATGAAGACGGAAAGAGATATCTATAAAGAGATGTATATGAATTTGCTGCAAATGAAAGCGGCGATGTAAAGGAGGAACATAGAATGAGAACAAAATGTGGAGCGAGATGCATCGCAAATGAAAATGGGTACTGCAAGAGACCGGAAATTGAGATCCTGGCATACGGAAAGTGCGGAGATTTCATAGCGAAGCCAGAGTTTGAGGCTTTTCGGGAAGACAATGTTGTGATTTTTGACAATGCTGGATTGCCTTCCATCATGGTTAAGTTCACCAGGAACCCGGACAAGCCGGTACACCCAATGTTCGTGATTGGCGGAAAGACCTATGATGAAGTGTATATCTCGAAGTACCCAAATGTCATCATCAATGGCAAGGCATACAGTCTTCCTATGCAGGAACCATCGGTAAATGTCACCCAGGAAGATGCCGAGAAAGCCTGTTTCAGCAAGGGAGAAGGATGGCATCTGATGACTGCAATGGAGAGAGGATATATCGCCAACCTTTGCTATGATACCGGAATATTCCCTCATGGTAATACGGATGGAGGAGTATATCATGCAGACCCGAAGGAGAATGGGGTCACCTTCGATGTCCGTGGCAAGACGCTTACTGGTTCCGGACCGGAGACCTGGACCCACGACCATACTGTATTTGGCATTCACGACCTTTGCGGCAATGTTTGGGAAAGGTTTAGAGGACTCCGACTTAATAATGGAGTTCTTCAGGTGACTGAAAATAATGATGCTGCCATGAACATTGACTTATCAGAGGAAAGTGATAAGTGGAAAAATTTATTATCTGATGGGAAGAGCGTCTGCATAAATTGCTCCGATGGAGTGGTTTTTGACAATGATGTGGAACATGATGTTGGTGGCGAATATGATGGGCGTTGCTGGAAAGACGTTGAATTCAAATGCGAGATTACAGATGAAATGAAAGCGCTTAGTCTTTTTCCGGGAGAACCCAATGCTTACATTTACGCTGATACCGAAGGCGAGCGTTTGCCGATCTGTGGTGGAGGCTGGTCCGACGCTTCCAATGCCGGTGTGTTCTGCGTGTACCTGTTTTACCCCCGGTCGCTCTCCAATCACTCTGTGGGCTTCCGTTCCGCTTTTTACCGCAAACTGGACACTGATAACTGATGACTGCACAGCGGCTGTTAAGCCGCCATTGTAAAAGGAGAGAGCAATGGGATTTAGGAATGGAGCCTATGCTACGGTATGGGAAGTCCGGAATGGAAATGGCAACTGGATGGATGTGAAGCTGAGTACCAGCAAAAAGAACCGCCAGAGTGGAGAATATGAAACAGACTTCAGCGGATATGTGAGGTTCATCGGTGATGCGGCATCGAAGGCTGCATACCTCGGAGAGCGGTCCAGGATCAAGATTGGAGAGTGCGATGTCACGAACCATTACAACAAAGAGAGGGGCGTGACCTACACGAATTTTGCCGTGTTCAGTTTTGAGGAAGCAGATGGAAGCAGTTCTTCTGGAAGCACTGGCAACCAGCAGAGCAGTGGAGATGGCTTTATGAGTTATCCGGACGATGATGAAGGATTGCCGTTCAATTAAGAGGAGGAAGAATAATGACGACAAGAGAAGGAGCAGTAATTTCAGCATACACGGGGATTTTGGTATGCAATGATTTTTCGCCTGTGCATGAGTACATTGAAGAAATCATCGGCAGACCTGTTTTCACTCACGAAATCCCGTCTTTAGAGACAGAGATTAAGGAGAAAAGCAAGGCTGAGTTTGAGAGAATTATCAATAATATCGGCATAGATGAAGGTAGAGATGCCGTATTCAGAAGATGTATCTGCGACTACGGAAACAATCCGCAGATCGACATGGCTATCGAGGAAATGAGTGAACTGACGAAGGCACTACTGAAATGGAGAAGGGCAGAAGGCGCAGGACTGACGGCTGCCAGAAATTGCATTGTAGATGAACTGGCGGATGTCCGGATCATGGCAAGGCAGATGGAAATTCTTTTCCAGTGCGAAGATGAAGTGGAGAGAATGATTGACTTCAAGGTTCAGCGTCAGGCTGACAGGATGGATAAGTGGGAGGCGGAGCATGGGGAAAATTAAAGGCTTCCTGTTGAACCGGAAACAGTATGAGCGCATCCGCAAGATGGATCATTGCCAGATGACTTTATGGGCGGAGTCGCTTTATAAGTCTGGATATGCAGATGGACAGAAAGCCGCCGAAGGATTGACGACTCCTGAAATCAGAGATACGCTTCTGACAGTGAAAGGTCTTGGAGAAAAGAGAGTAAGTACCATTGTTGCCGCACTCGAAGCTGCCATGAATGAGAAATCGAACAAAAAATTCGATTGATGTACGTTCCGCCAGATGATATAATGGTGGCTAAATAAGGCAAAAGAGGTACAATATGCGAAATGTAACATACAAATGTGGAGTTTTGTGGCGAAACCGGCACATAGGGGATGCAATGTTTATTGCATCAAAGCCGGAACAAGATTAGAACGTTGGGAAAAGTGAACGGGGACATCGGGAACGGTGTTCCCGTTTTGACAGATTCCGGGAAGGAGGCAGCATGGATTTCAAGTACCTGCTGGATACGGAGGAATATGATTTTATAAGGAACAATAAACGCCTTGGCCGGCATGTGATCCTGCTGGCGATGGGAGGAAGCTACTCCTACGGCACCAACAATGCGGACAGTGACATCGATATCCGGGGAATCACTTTAAACAGAAAATCAGATCTGATAGGGATGACACAGTTTGAGCAGTATGTGGATGATAAGACCGATACGGTTATTTACGCCTTCAACAAGATGATCAGCCTGCTGCTCAGCTGCAATCCAAATACCTGTGAGCTTCTGGGGATTGAAGAGGGGAAATACCTGTATCTGAATGACATAGGCAGAGAGCTTATAAAGCGCAGGGGGATGTTCCTTTCCAAAAAAGCGATTCAGTCCTTCGGCGGTTACGCGGATCAGCAGCTTCGCAGGCTCCAGAACGCCCTGGCCAGGGATTCCTACGGTCAGAGCGAGAAGGAACGCCATATTTTAGGTTCCGTAAACAGGGCCATGCATACCTTTAAATCGCGATATACAAGGTTTGAGGAGGGCAGTATCCGCCTGTACATCGATCAGTCGGAGCGGCCGGATATGGATACGGAAATTTACATGGATGCCTCACTGACCCATTATCCACTGAGGGATTACAAAGGGCTGTGGGCGGAGATGAACAATATTGTCAAGGAATACCAATACCTTGGAAAACGAAACAGGAAGAAGGATGACAATCATCTGAACAAGCACGCGATGCATCTGCTGCGCCTCTTTATGATGGCTCTCGATATTCTGGAAAAGGGAGAAATCAATACATACCGCGGAGCGGACCTTCCATTGCTGTTGAGCGTGCGAAACGGGGAATACCAGAGGGAAGACGGAACCTACCGGGATGAATTCTATGAGATTCTGGCAGACTATGAGAAGCGTCTTGATTATGCCGCAAAACATACGATGCTCCCCGACGAACCGGATTACAGGGCGGTGGAGGAATTCGTCATGGAAGTGAATGAAAAGGTGGTCAGAGATGAAATATAAAGACTTTGAGGGGACAATCCAGGCGCTGGTGGACAGGAAGCTGGACGAGATAGAAGAAATGGAGGGGGTGAAAATCCTGCATGCGGTCGAATCGGGCAGCAGGGCCTGGGGCTTTGCCTCCCCCGACAGTGATTATGATGTCAGGTTTGTATATGTAAGGCCAGAACAGTATTATCTGAGACTGGATGAGAAAAAGGATTTTATCAACTGGGAGCTGGATGAGACGCTGGATATCAACGGCTGGGATTTATCGAAGACGCTGCAGCATTTCCATAAATCGAATGCGTCCCTGTATGAGTGGGCCAATTCACCGGTTGTATACAGGACGACGCCGGAATGGGGGGAAATCAAGGAGGTTTCAGAGCGCTTTTTTTCCTGCAAAGCCGGCATGTACCACTATTATGGAACTGCCAGAAAGAATTTTATCGAATATCTTCAGGGGGAGGATGTAAAATATAAAAAATATTTCTATGTCCTTCGTCCG
>PPYF01219305.1_pt1 | contig 38861 bp, 58 predicted proteins | sample 1559871 | NCBI WGS metagenome assembly PPYF01 (sample SAMN08240021, study PRJNA423297) | Human gut metagenome, whole genome shotgun sequencing project.
AACCATCTTTTGCCAAAATAGAAGTTAGTGGAATGAACGTAATTGTTACAGCACAATACACGCACATCTATAGCCTTGTGAAAGTATCTTAAATAGCAAGGCTCAGATTGATACTTCAACAATATATTATCAAGACTCGGAATATCATGCTCTTGGTGGAGTTGATGCATGTGTAAATGATGCAGTGACTAAGAACAGATTTCCAAAAGACGGAACGTTCTTTAAAAATTTTATAGCCGGTTCGAGATATCTTGCCGTTGGATATAGATATGTTAAGGGTACATACGGACTGATAGTATTATATAGATATGGTCTGAAACTTGATAGTCGATATTCAATCGAAAATGGAATTTTTTCAAAAATTTCTTAAACAAAATAGCAAGGGCAAAATTCGTACTGGAAAGAATGAATTCAAAGGAGATCTTGATACTATCCCTACTACAACAGGAGAATTGTCATTGTATTGGTTTTCCCGTTCGAACATTACTAATGGAATTTCTGGTGTAGAAACCAATACGAATTATGGAACAATATTAACTATTCCATCAACATCAAATAATTATGGAGTTCAGTTTGCTTTCTTCAATTCGTCTGAGAACTCATTTTATTTTCGTAAGAAAAATGGTGGTACTTGGAATACTTGGAAGAAGATAAGTTAAATAGCAAGGCGAAAATTCTCCAACAAATTAAAACTGGAATTGTCGTCAATGTAACTGCCGGACAATACAAAGGTGGATCACTTTTGGTGTTTGGAAGAAAAAATCCGAATGGTGTTGCAGCATTTCTTGTGAGTTATTTTCGAAATGAAAGTTCGGATAATCTTGTCGCAGAAATTGTTCCTCTGGACGGAAAAACATACACTGCCGTTTGTGACAATGCGAAAATAACCATCACGGGTGGCAATCTTGCGATGTATTCAAGAATGAGCGCATTATCCGGAGACGGATTTATACATTCTTCTGTAGAAGCACTTTAATGCGTCTTCCCATTTAATGAAGTAACAGGGTGGAGAATTTCCCCCTGTTACTTCACGTTAATCCTCAATTTAAATACATCCCATTTTTCTAAGGATCATATCCATAACATTCCTTCCGGCCACTTTGTCGTTGTTGAGACCGGTATCATTCTGGAATTTATCTACTGCCGTTTCCAACCCACCGCCGAATATTCCTGGCGCTTCTACTGCTCCGCTATAATATCCAAGTGCTGTAAGTCCGATTTCAACGAATGTAACAAGATACTGCTTTATTAATATGAATCTGCGCATTCTTCATGGATTGATTGGTTGGATTTACTGCAGGAATTGGTGCGGGTGCCGGTTTTGCGATAGATGTTCCAGCTCCGGCCGAACCGCCAGCATATTTGTCCCATGCAGCTGCATCTCCATAGAATACATCTAAATCCAGATGTCCAGGCCAACCTGTTAATTTTCCACTTGAAGTATACTGATACATTGCACAACTTCCCCATGCTCCAAGTCCTCCTTTCAGAGGTGCTTTCGGAGTGTATCCCATTTCTGTATATCCGTTGTAATAACCAGCGTTCCAAAGGCCATAGTCTGCATTTTTGACCGCCGACCAGTCGTAAGCATTGATGCAATTGTTGTAACTGTACAGCATCGGCTTAATTCCGGTCTTCTCCTGGACGCGATCTAAGAACTCTTTAGCATAGCCGACACCTTTCTTTACTGCGTCTCCTTCCCAGTCCAGAATCAGGATTGCCTTGCCGATGTATCCCTGTATATTCTTCAGGAAGAAATCAGCTTCAGCTTTTCCGGTTGTTTTACCGCTCGCAAAATGATACACGCCTACTTTTTTGCCAAGTTTCATGGCCTGTTGCACGAAGCCGTCACAGTATTTATCTACGAAGGTTGTTCCCTCTGTAGCCTTAACAATTACAAAGTCGCAAGTTATATCCTTCAGATTGAGTCCTTTTTGGTGATTACTTATATCTATTCCGTTTAATGCCATTTTGATCTCCTTCCTGTGCGATGTCGCACATAAATAATAAGAGGACGATTATTCGTCCTCTGTGTTACATTCCGGTAATCCAGCCACACTTGTCAGTAAGGACAGGATTCCGGCCAGTACTGATGCTGAAATTACAAGCTTTGCATCCACCTGTCCAAGTGCCGTTGCTGTTCCGATCGTTGCTACTGCAGTTTGTGCTACGGTTTTGGTTGCTCTGATGCGTGCTTTCTTCATCCATTTTTTAGTATCTACCGATACTTTAAATACGCAATTTTTAAACATAATTATTCCTCTCTTTCATGTTGTGGTTCTGTCGGTAATGCCATGAGCGCATTATACATTTGAGTACCTACACCATTCCCTTTCAGTGTGTGGTACTGCTTATACTCATCTTCTAATGACTGCTTGACGTACAACGGGCAATATCCGTGATCGTCATGATACTTGTTGTAGAGCCGTATCAGATCCGCTCTTAGTAGTGCACGTATTCCTTTTCGCATAGCTATCACCTGATAATATATGTATGCGATAGCTGATACTGTGAACGAAAGTAATGCCCAATTTTCTGATAAAAATTTAATCATATGTGTCCTTTCCGTATTTTCATCGTATAAAAATAAGACCTGCTACGGTCTTGCTCTGATTTCCATATTTTTTCTCCTTTTTCATGTTTCTTCCTGTATTAAATGGGAAGACCAAACTCCATCTATCGGATTAATACTAATTGCCGGATCATTATTATATTCAAATCCGTCAAAGTAGAATGCAAAATCCCCATACGGAGATCCAGTTGTAACAGTAACGCTAAAGTATAATAATTCGGTTATGTTTTTGGTTCTCATCTGCTTGCTATTTTGCTATTTAATTCATTAAGCGCACCGATAACTGTCTGATTCTGCGTCTCTAATTTCGCAAACACTTTGTCTGCAAGTTTACCTAATACATAATCTGCCAGCTTCGAAAGTAATGTCCTTTTGTTGGCTTTCGCAGACGTATCCAGTATCATAAGTTCGTCAGTATCGTCAAGATCTGTGCTGCTTGTATACTCATTCCATCTTTTACTTCCGGCGGTTTCTGCAACTTGGCTTGCCGTTGCTCCGCTTACGGTTGTGGCCTCATTTGCTTCCGAACAAGAGGTATTTTCGCTGGATTTTCCCGGCTCTTCATCAATGCTGTAATCAGCATCGATATCCTCCGTTGTACCTGCTGCTTCGTTTGTAGATATGTTTTCGCTTTTGTCTTCTCCGGATATCGTGTTCGTATCAGTAATTTCTTCACAGGTATCTGTTTCATTCTGATCAACATCAATAATGTTTTCATCACTCATATTATTTTCCTCCATCTTCGAGATCTGCCATTTTTTCTTCGAGTATCTTTATTCTTTCGTTCTGCTCCTGAATCAGCTTCAGCATAGCCGGAAGCATAATTTGGCTGTTCCACATTTCCGGTTTCCCGTCCGCATCGTATTGGCAAGCTTTAGGATATATTTTATCTACATCTTCAGCGATGAAGCCGATCATACGTTTTCCGTAATTTGTATCTTCTTCAGATATGTAATCCGTGTTGTATGTATAAGATTTCACCGGAAGGTTGTATAAACTATCCGGGTTCAGTTCTTTGTCTATATCCGTAATGTCATGTTTGTATCTTTTGCTGGACGACGATACTTTTCTAAGTTTTGAATCTCCTGTCGGTCCTATATATACATTTGCGGCAGATGTCGTTGTGTCGCTTAATGTCCCCGTAAAATGTGATGGCAGTTTCCATGTTCCTCTTAATTGTCCATATTCGTTGTTTCTATCACTCCATACTTCTATAGGATTCATAGACGAATTTCTATAACCAGCGATGAGAGATATGTGTCCCTCAAATACTTCCAAACCTCCCCAGTAATCAGATTCCCCTTTTCTTGCTACGATTTGTAGATTTCTGTTTGTATAGATTTCACTTACCGATTCATCGGCTCCCGCAGAGATATTTTCTCTCGGAGCCGGATAAATTACGATAATTCCCTTTTCATTATCATTATATTTGTTCTCCACCAAAAACGCGCCCGCTGTTGTTTCATATCCATATGAATAATATGTCGCTTCGCCTAATTTAGATGAGAATTCTGTGCCATCTATTTCTTTGTGGGATTCTATTTCTCCCTTAATTACGGCATTCATGCAAGTCAATGTTCCGTCTCCAGACATGCTGCTGTTGTCAGACTCCCACATGATTTTTTCAGCCTTCATTCTTATCTCATTTGCCTTTTTGTCAACGATAAGTTCGCAGTCTTTTTCTGTCAGATCTGTATATTTCGAAGCTTTTTCCCAATCTGACTCCGCATAATTTCCGCTCTCTCTCGCTTTAATACAGCGCATCATATCTCCGTCTGGTCCCTGCGCCCAAAGATCTCCTTTCTCATATGGTGGCTTTGGAGTTGTGGTAAACGTTGTCCGTTTCCCATCCGCAGTATCTTGTGCAGCTGCGGCTGCTTCCATCGCTTTCTGTATATCCGGATCTTTATCTAATAGCCATTGCCATTTTCCATCCACTTTACAGAATATGTATGTCGCTTTTTTAGAAAGCCAGTAGAACGTGTCTGCATTGTGTTTTTGCCGTTCCTCTTCCGTTGTCCACCCACTGGCTGGCAGATTGTCCATCGTTGGTTCATAGTCCTTAAAATAATTTTCAAGTTTTCCATCTATCTGGCTTTGCAGATCGTTAATCTTTGGAGTGTATGTATTCTTTATGAAATCGTTTACCGCACTGTCATCGGTATATCCATCTTTTTTGCCCCAGTCATCCGTATTATATACTCCTGCAGATCGCGCTGTTTTGCACACAAGTATCGTGGATCCGTTAAAATATACATCTCCTTCTTTATATGGCGGGACTGGCGTATTAATATAAATTGAAGATTTGCCGTCTATTTCCTCGAATATTTTATCCGGGATATCTTCTGGCACCCAATTGCCTGACTGGTATATCCATTTTTCTTTTGTGACCGGGTTATACCACAAATCTCCCTCATGCTCCGCCTTGGTTTCTTCGCACCTTACGATAATTTCATTGCCATCTACATCCAGAATCGGATATCCGTCTATATCTCTCCATACAATCTCCGTGATTTTGTCCCATGCAAGTGATGGATCTTCTTCTTGGGTCCAGGTTTCAATTTTGTTACTGATCTGCTCTTTTAGCTTTTCGATATCAATGTTATAGACTTTATTAATGAAGTTTTGTAATTGTTTTTCGGCTATATCCGCAACCGATTGTCCTGTTATAGCTAATGTTTGTGCATTTATTCTTACAGTGCCCGTGTCGCAGTTTACGTAGAAGACTTCAATTCCATTTTCATCTACAACTTTAAATTCTCCAGTATTGATCCAGTTCGCATTGATTCCACGGGCTGTAATAGTATTGAACAAAGCGTTCCCGTTCCGGTCAATCGCCCATGTAGTTCCACCATCCAGTGATGCGATAATTCCATTAGTTGTCCAGTAGCAGGTATACCCCGATTCTTTCAGTTCTGGCTTGTCGTGCATGTAGTAGATGGTGCTTCCGTCTTCCTGTTTTACTCCTGTAATGTACATGCCGAATCCCTGGCCGATGAGTTTGGTGATTTGTTCTACTTTCTGATCATAATGTTCAACCTGTTTCTTTGCTGCTTTGCGTGCAGCAATTGCAGCCTGTGTTGATGCGCTGTAACGTTGGCTGCTGTTTCTTTCTGCGCTTTTAGCATTACATTCTATCTGCTGCAGGCATCCAGGTTGTGTCGTCACCTGTGTCAAGTAGCTCTTCTGTAATTTTCCGTTTTTATCACGTACAAGTACAGGATCGCCGGCTTCATATGCAATGTCCGTGTATCTGTTTGCTTGGAACGGGCGGAATTTCATGCCTACACATCTTTTCCCTATCATTGTTGCGACAGCATCGCCGCTTCCTTTTGGTATCAGTTTATTTCCCGTTATTTCCAGGATATATCCGTCATCCCCATACATATAAGTTCCGGCTTTATCTTCTTCCGTAGATGCTTCCAGATACTCTGTAGCCTTTATTCCAGTTATCACTACATCTTCAAGATTGATGGTGTATCCATTCGTTTGGGATATTTCTTCCGCCTCGGCTTCTTCGTCATACCAGTCAACACATAACTCTCCGTATTCATTGCACCTGAGCCACTGACAGCCGATTTGAGCCGTCCAAGCCAACACTTGGCGGAATGTAAGACCCTCGTCATCCGGTCGCTCAGATACGATATAGTCATCGTTGTCGAACGTCTGTGTATGCAGTTGTACCCCACATACATCGCATGCATCTCTTACGATCTGCGCTCTTGTAGCAGGGTACTGCAATTTGCTCTGGCTGTAGTCTTTATCGAATTTTCTCAGATTATCCTGGCATGTCAGGTTGATTATAGAGTCGTTCTGATATGGAGCATCCACCACTTCCATGGTGCACATCCGAATCTTTTCTATGTATGAATCATCATATTCCAGTAATATTTCTGATCCATTTACATCGAGTATTGATGTTCCGTCTATGTCTTTCCATGGAATAGTCTTCGTTGCTTCCAGACCTGACGGCGATATTCGGAGCCCAACATAGCACACAACTTGTGCACCTTCGAATACGTAGTCCGAAAATTCGTTTTCAATATTGTTGATATTGATTGTGCACTGGTTTACTATCGCTGAACCAATTTCAAATTCTGTACTGGAAGATACTGCATCTTCCAGTTTGAATCCGTTATCCCACAGATCATCATTAGTAAGATGCAGTTCCGTTCCATCCGTCAAGGTGATGTCTATGTATTTCAGGTACTTTGCCACTCCATTATTCTGTTGCTCTTTGAATGCATTTGACAATTTTCTCATGTATGATCACCTTTCTATGACATCAAAACTAACTGAAGAGTATCGTTCTCTTCCTTTCGCCCACCATTTTACTTCAGCTTCCATGTCACCCGTGTAAAATGTTTTTGTTACGTCCGTTCCAATCAGTGGGTCCCAGTATGTCACATTTACATATTCTGGCGCGAACGCCTGTAAAACTGCTGTTATCTCTGTCTTTTTCAGCTGTGTCCACCCTAAGGAAAGAGTCCTTTTTTCGCCTTTTTTATTCTTATGCATCGTTATGCCGTCATCTCTTCCAGCATCGGATCCGCTTACGTCGCCTTTTTTCCATTTGAACTTAGACGGAGCTTTGAATACTTTTCCGCCTACTCTTATGATTTCATCCATAAGCTCCGCCTCCTATATGGTTTCTACGATCATGTACCGATCGTTATATTTTTCTTTTCCTCTTCGTACCACTTTATACAATGTTTCTGTATCGGCTTTAATCGTGAGTTCTATAACCGGTGCCTGTTTCGACGATGAATCGCTTTCCAGGATACCGCTTGCCTCAAATGCATCCATAACAGCTTCAAATACACCCGCCTTGATACCGTCGACGATCTGGTCATTGTTTGCTACGGCGCTCTTCTTTCCCATTCGTCCTACCATCTCAGGTCCCGACTCACGGGCAACGAACATTTCTCCCGTTGCTGGGAAGCCACCATTCGCATACCACCGCAGATTAAAGCTCGGAACGCTAAATCTAAATGATCCCAGATTGAAGTTATTCCAGTTCCATCCAATATGCGGCATTGGAATGTGTACGGAGCTGAAGCCTCTGGCAAATGATGATATTGCATTTTTTCCTACGTTCCACAGATTCCCGATTCCGGATGATATCAGGCTTGGTATTCCAGATACCGCACTTCTGATCTGACTCTTATTGTTTTCATATCCCTGTTTGATTCCTGAAACAATTTCAACTCCACGGCTATGAACTTTTGATTTCACATCACCGATCGAAGAATATACATTTTCTTTCAGTGTGGCCACTTTTGAAAGCAGTCCGCTTTGTTTGCTGTTTTCATAGCCCTGTTTTACTCCGGCGATCAATTCTGATCCTCTTGATTTTACTTTTCCTGATATGTCTCCAATAGCAGAGAATGCTTCATCTTTCATTTTCCGGACATTACTTAAGAATGCGCTATCTTTTACGGCTTCATATCCGTTCTTGATTCCTTCAATCGCATTCTTTCCTTTTTCTACGAGCCATTCTTTTGCATTTCCAAGCGCATCTTTCACTTTATCCGGCAAGTTCTTACACCATTCAATAACACTGTTGAGATTATCTTTTAATCCTTTCAGTAGTCCGAATATGATATAACCGCCTTGCTCTGCCATGACTGTAGATGGACTGTGAATACCGAACGCCTCTTTGAATCCGTCAATAAATGGTGTGAAGATGTTATCAACTATCCATTTTCCGATATTTTTCAGTCCGTCCAGAATTCCATTTTCAAATCCAGCTACAATATTTTTCCCGCATTCAACCAGTTCTTCGCCGATATCAAATAATGCCTTTATAGCGGCACCTATTAGCTCTCCAGCACTTTTGAATAATCCTTTCCAGTCGTATCCGATCAAAAAGTCTTTGATTCCTCCAGCGATATCTCTTACAAGCTTTCCCCAGTCCGTTTCTTCTATAAAACCGGTCAGGAGATCAAGTATAGCTTTCGGAACTTCTACCAACAGTGTGAGTGTTTTTGTTATGATTCCGCGCCAGTCGATATTATTTAGGAATGTAGCGATCGCAATACCGATCTGTTTCCAATCGGTTGTTGCAACTGCCTGCAGAGCCGTATCCAGAAGTCCTTTAATGCCTTCGGATAATGCTTTTCCGGCTTTCGCCCATTCAATCGTTTTTATAGCGCCGTTGATCAGATCTCCAATGGCTTTACCGAATTTCTTCCAGTCGAATGTTGTTACAAACGTATAGGCAAAATCTATTGCTACATTTAAGCCATTTCCGATCGTACTTCCGACAAGAGTCCAGTCTACCGCTGCTATAAAGCCATTCAGGAATGTGGCAATCACTTTTGCGATTTTACTTGATGTTTTTCGAATCTTATCCCACGGAATACTTTCCAGTGCCTGGTTGAGCTTTTCGCCTACTATCCTTCCAATTTCTGTAAAATCTCCTGATTTCCAGGCTTCCTTCAGCTTATCGGCAAATTCTTTTATCTTGTTTGGAATGGATGCCTCTTCGAACATATCGCTTGGGGATAGTCCTCCGAGGTTTCCGCTGCTCGGCGAACTGTCCGAACCATCCGACTTCGAATCCATTCGGTTGATCTGGTCGAAGCCAAGTAATGTTCGCTGCAGAGTCTTATTTGCCGCTGTTGCTTTTTTTGCACTGCTCGCATTTTTGTCCAGGCTGGCCGCATAGTTCTGCTGTACCTTTGACGCCTTCGTGAAGCTCTTCTGCCCCGTCAATGATGCGAACAACATTCCTACAGCTGTAACTGCCTGTGATACTTTCTGGATCAGTGCATTCAGGATCGGCGCAGCAACATTCAGGATCGGTGCAAATGCTGTTGCCAGGCTGTTCTTCAGCTGTGTTAAGCTCGACATCAGCATCGACAGACTGTTGTTTGTCGTGCCGCTGTACTTCGCCAGGTTCTGCATTCCTTCCTTTGCGCCATTAAAAGCTCCGGATATCAAGAAGCTTGCGAACATGAATCTGGCCGTAGTTGCCAGTGATTGGAATATTCCCCCGAGTCCTCTTCCGGTGTTCCCGAGGCCTTTCATGGAATTCTTCGTCTTATTCAGATGAGGGATTCCTGTGGCGAACTTCTGGATCAATGCGCCATAAGCTCCACCGGCTTTCTTTATCCCGCCGGTTACAGTTCCGAGTACAGATTTCATTCCGGAAAAAGCTTTTGATGCTACTGTTCCAGCCGCACTTTTCCCACCTTTGAATTGAAGATCCTGACCTTCATATTCCATTCGTGACATTTTATTTTTATAACCTTGCACTCTTCGCTCTGCTTTTTCAATTGCTTCAGCATTCTGAAGCCAAGCATCGCTCAATTTACTTACTCCGTCAGCTCCCAGATCTCTCTGTTTTGCCTTTAGATTATCTACCGCCTTTTCCGCACGTTTCAGATCGTCTTCTACCTGCAAGTAATCATCAGTTTTTTCCTTAATTCCCGAATTCAACTGATATCCTTTCAATGCATCACGGATCTTTGTCTGTGCTTCATTCACTTTTCCGTATATCCCTTTGCCAATTCCAGAGGCAATATTTCCATTCAATCCGTCCTTAAGACTGTTGGATATCAGATTTTTCATGTTCTGAAGCTCCGGGCTCGATTCCATCATTTTCTTGATCGGATTCTTAATCCTGGCAATATCTTTATTCACAGAATCCGTCATTTCCTTCGTCTTAGCTTTCGCCTCGTCAATGGTCTGCTTATATGGATTCGCATTACCTTCAATGATTACTTTTAATTTTTCTAATACACCATTATCCATTCCACATCCACCTCCTTCCTTTTTAACCAAATAACAGCAGGATTACTCCCGCTGCCGTCGTCTGTTGAATTCTGCTGCGTATGCTCTTCTTGCTTCCTTGTATTCCTCTAATTCTTCTCTTTCTTTTTCTTCTTCATAGATCTTTTGGTCTTCTTTGAATAGATCCGGATAATATTCCCACGGATGCGGCGCATCGGCTTTTTCATCCCTCGTCATATATCTCGTGACTACTTCAGCCAGCAGGAATATACTCCGTACCTTTTCTTTGAACAATCTTCGTTCTTTTTTCCGATACCTTCTGATCATCTCTGTGATTTCCGTAGGGGAAGAATTCCAAAATACATCTTCCGGAATCTCACATTCTGCAGCGCATTCATATAATGCATCTATGTGGCTTATACAATCTCGTCCATCTCCTGCAGGCTCTCCATCATCGACTCTGCCTGTTTCTCTGTAAAAAAACCAGATACAGCCATGGTCGGCATGATGATCTTTGTGAAGAAGTCCATCTGGTTTCCGCCATCTTCTGTCCATGAATCATATAATTTCTTTACATCCTGATACGTAACACCGTGATGCCATGTCACCATTGCCTGCTGCGTGATCGTAAGCATTACTGATAACGGCGGGATTCCGTCGTTTCCAACCAGGTTTACAAGATTGGTACGGTATTTGTTTTCCAACCGTTCAATTGTGGCTGTAATAAGCTTCAGCTTATATGTTGTATCTCTTACTTCCCAGTAATGGAACGGTCTTCTTTTTGGCTTTCTGTCGGCAATATTTGTAATATTATCCTGTTCCATCTCTTCTTTTCCTACTTCTTCGTCAATTCCACCTAATCCCATATTTTAATTCTCCTTTCCTTATGATGGATCTTCGTAATCCAAATCACTCTCTACTGTCATTTCCAGTTCGAATTCAATAACACCATTTACACCGCCGCCTGTTCTTGTCACACCTACGGTTGCATCATATTTTGTCACGCTTCCGTCTTTGAGAGTTTCCTTAAACTGCAGCAATGTATTTGCTGCCGCTGCTTTTCTCATCACTCTATATGGGCTGTTCGCTTTTGTGTTGTCATATTTAAACTTATATGTCATTTCCGGCAGATCGCCGATTCCGCTTTCGTACTTTTTGTTCGGATCTGTTAAGCATGTGTTATCTGCTTTTTCTTTTTTGATTCCAATACTCGGAATTTCTTTCAGTCCAGGAAGGTCTGTATATTCTGTGGCATCCGATCCTGCACCATCTTTTTTTTCTCTAAATGCCAGTGTTGCGCCATTTGCTAACATTTTTTTCATCACTCCTTTACGTCCAATAGACCATGTCTGAATTCATGTCTATAATGCCTTCATATCTCATCACCTTATGTTCCATACCAGATGGATCAGGTGTATCTGTACATCCTGTTCGAGTCAATCCGATCTTTTCACAAATTGTTTCATCTACCTTTAATGCCGCAGGCGACGTAGAACGGTTGTTCCAGACATCAATTTTATACCGGACATACGCCTTTTCTTCTTTGTCCGTTCTTTCATACACTTTGTTCTCTTCTTCCGTAAGCTGGATTATCGGCACCTTCTTCCAGTCGCTTGGATAAGACCTTGTTACATTCTCAAACTCTTCTTCCAGTGCAGAAAAAACCTTGTCTTTGATATTTTTCATAATTGTTTCTTTAACTCCTCACCGATGATCTCTGTAATCCTATCTTCGTTGTTCTTCAGAGCCGGATACAGGAACGGCTGTGCCGGCTGTCCGGTGCACTGATAGAACCTTCCGTCCTTCGTGTCTATATACGGAAAATGGTAGTGTTCCGCAGTAGCTCTGTCGATTTCATCTGTCCCAGAGCCTTCGTGGATCCACCATGGGGACTGTGTGTAGGCTGGGGATATGTTTGGAGATATGCCGTTATGAGAGGCCTGTCCTTTCGGACCAGTTCCTAATTCCACACACCTGTCATGTGCTACATTCGCCCAGCACGTCCCCCTTACTGTGCCATCTTCCAATTCTGACACATCCGTCATGATCTTCTGGCGGAGTTCGCCGTCATGCACCGGTGCAATATGCTTTGCATTCTCTTGCACCAGTGCAATTCCTCTTGCGATTCCATTTTTTAGATTTACCTTCGCCATTTCTTCCAGTTTCTTCTGGAGCTTATCTGCACCTTCGATCATAACTTCTCAATCTCCATTCTCAGGAATCTTAACGGTTTAATTGAAATGATCTTATAGTCTGGTTCATCTTCCGTGAACAGGCATATTCCATCACCTTCTACCACATCCAGCCCCGAGTCGAATACATAGTGTGTGATTCCGTCTTCGTCGGTCTGGACATGGTATTTTCCATTCATGCGAAGATTGTAGATGTATGAGAGTCTCTCCCCGTATATCTCCGCCTGGATCTTTCCTCCTGCCGGCCATGCTTCTCCGGAGAACTCAAAAAGCGAGCTATACTCTGTGTACGTCCCGCCTTCACCATCTTTTCTTACCACTTTTTTCTTCAGATGGTACTCTTTTACATTTTTAGTTCTCATTCTCATAGGTTCTGCCTCCCACTCTTACCAGGCGGAATCTATTCAGTACCGCATAAGTATGCTCCGGAATATCATTGAATGTATACGACTCTCCAGCTTCACTCCTTGCGCTTTCTCCTTCGGTTCCATCCCTGTTGAATGCGATGATCGCAATCTCTCTCTGTACCGGTTCCAGTGCGGCCGGCAAGCGTTTTCTGTTCGTATATCCCAAGATCCACGCTTTTGCGTCTTCTAACAGTTCTTTTGCAGAATCTTCATCCAGTCCGGTCTTTTTCATGATTCTTTCAACCGAGTTTGCCATTTACACCATATCCTTTAACACTTCTTTTAACTGATCTTTGTTAAGAGACGATACTCCTGACATTCCTTTTTCTTTCGCAAGTGCCTTCAGTTCTTCAAGGCTCATGGATTCCAGATCCGGTTTAGACTCATCTTCTACCGGAGTGCCTTCTACCTGAGCGCCTTCTGCCGTTTTATCTTCTTCCGGCGCACTGGGTAATTCTTTAAACCCTTCTTTCTTAAGAAGGGCGATCGTTGTCATCGATTCTGTTTCTCTTTCCACGTTTCCTTTCACTAAGATCATAATTTTGCCTCCTTAATGCTTAAGAATACATGTTTGATCTGGTTATCCAGTGTCCACAGGTCGTGGAACCGTCTGTAGTCCAGTAACCATGCATTTGCCTTCTGGTTCGTGTTTGGATCAAAGATTCTCATGTTGTCCAGCTTTGTTACAGCAATCGGTGCTGTGCTCGGTGATACAAAGAAATTGATGTCTTTTGCAGATGTGCCTTTTTCAAAACCTCCCTGCTTCTGCCCTTCTGTTTTTCCGTCGTTGATCTTGATTGACGTAACCATTCTATCAGATGATGTTTCAATGATCGGAACCCCATCCACCATCGGTACTTTCGTTACGATTCCGCCTTTTGCGAAATCTACAACTCTGATCCTGTCAGAGAGCTCCATTTCCAGTTCAAGGATGAAATCGCTTGTCGCCTGGCATACCAGCGGACCTAAGTAGGAGTCTCTTGATGCCTTAATCGCTTCTTTCAGCTTTCTCAACGCAGATGTGTCTGTTGCTCCCGGGGTATAGCCGTATTCGATCATCCCGGCTTTATCTGCCGCAATTACATCCGTAGCAACCTTAGAAATACGGTAAGCGTCAATTTCCGGGATTACGCGGGTTCTCTGGAATTCACCCATAACCCTTGAAGCTTCTGGGACAAAGTTTGATTCATCCACTTCTCTTGGATCTAACTGGAACGATCTTCCTCTGTCCTGAGTCATTTCTCTTGTTTCATATTCGAGTTTTACAGATCCTCTTTCGAATCCGTTGTCCATGTCGTAGTTTCCGAGTCCGTCCAGCTCCATCTTAGGGATCTTGACCTCTTTTCCACCACTGTATTTCACCTGGCCGGCATTCTTGTCCATCCAGCCTGTAGTCAGTTCCTGTACCGCCAGAAGATCCAGCGATTTCTGGAACAGGGCAGCTTTTTCTAATGTGTTAATCGCCATGTTTTATTTCCTCCTTACATTTCTCCACGCATATATTTAAGAATCTTCTCTTCTTCCGACATGTCGTTGCCGGCCGCCGGCTTCTTTAATGGTTCTCCACCCTTCAATCGTTCATTTACAGCTGCTTCAACTGCTGCCCCGAACGCTTTCTCTACAGCAGCAATAGACTTATTGCAGCTCTCTGCATCTGCGTAATTTAACACTTCCGCAAGTTCAACCGGGAGCTTCTTCTCTGTCAGTGTATTCTTTGCCTCTGCCATCAGCTCTTTGCGTGTGATCTCTGCTTCTCTGTCATCAAGCTCTTTTTTCCTTTTATCGCTGAGATATTTTTCTTTCTCAGCCGATGTCATTTTTGCCAGCCTTTCAGCTTCGGACAGTTTTTCGTTTGAAATATCTTCCCATTTCTGCCGCTCTGTCTCGAGTGCCGCCTGAATACGTTTGTCAAATTCTTCTTTATTCCCTTTCTCTTTCAGGAAATCATCAAACGATAATGGTTTTGGATCGTTTTTGTCAGGTTCCGGATCACCGCCATCCGGTTTCCCGTCAGGGTTTGGATTGTCACCATCCGGATCAGCGGCAAAAAACTGCAGTTTTAACTGCATTTTCATGTTTCTTTTTTTCATCTTTTTCCTTTCTGCCGGATGATCTTCCGGGCTTAGTTATTTCTGTTCTTTACCGCCTGCAGAAAAAGGCATAAAAATAAGACGCATAACCCTGCGTCTCAAAGGGAGATAATTGGATCACCGCCTTTCTACTGATAGCCGCTTACCATTGAAACATACCGTGTCACCGATTTTTGCAAATTCATGGTTTATTCTCACTCCTTTCAGTTTTGCTGTCCCATCGTCAATTACGTAAATAAATTTGATCATGTCATCATCGATCCGGATCGCCAGCCATTTTGGTGCCATTCTGTCCGCATCTGATTTAACTGTGTATTTCCATTTGCGTTTCATATTCTTGATATAAAAATACCACCAGTTATCAAACTGATGGCATTTATTCCTTATGGTTTTTACATCTCATGCATATGTCTTTATAATCCGCTGTATCCAATACCTCTTTCGGTATTGTCCAGTTCGGTGCCAGCCCTTCCACATTCATATGGATGTCATAGCACACAGCATCGTCAATTTCCTTCTTTAACAGCGGACACTTTATTCTTTTTACTCTTTGCTGCATACTTTTCTGCCACCTCCCTTATTTTCAATGTGTTCTCATCGAACTCCTGACTTGTAAATGTTGTCCGGATGTTTTTGTTTTCCACATCAACATACGTAGCACCATCCTTGCTGTAGTAATTCACAAATCTGCCGTTCCATCTGGTAAGCGATATATCGGCTTCTTTTATAAAGCGTTCTGCCTCAGCTCTGCTTACCTGATGTGATCGCTCCGTATTTATATGACTTTCATCGTATGTGTATTCCGATGTATCGATTTTTTCCGGTTTAATCTTTGCAATACCTTTTATTCCAGCTTTGTCTAGTGCTTTCTGTGCTTTGTAGTCTTTCTTTGTGTTTCCTGGATGATCTGTCAGATATTTCTTATAACCTTTCAGATCTTTCCATTCCTCAGGTTTATTATACTTCATTTCCTGGAATGCATCCAGTGTTTTACCAGCATCCTTACCAACTACTTTTCTATATTGCTTATATTGCTTCCTGTCCTCTGCAACATGTTTGATTTTCTTTTGTTCCAGCTCCGCATTCGGTTTTCCTTGTACGTATTCTTTGTACCACTTAGCATAAGTCATAGATGCCGGTATCTTTATCCTCTTCCCGGTTTCAGGATCTAGTGCGCTGCGCTGCAGTCTCTGGATATCCGCTTCATCTGTCACTGCTGTGACGGTGCATCTGCACCATGGGTGCATCGGTGGACAGTTTTCTGCAATCTTTCTTTCGGATATCAGGAATATCTTACCGTCCAGCGGTACGCAGTGCGTTTCACAAGTCCTTAAATCGAGAGTGGCAAGGTATCTATACTTTTTAATCCCGCAAGCCTTATAGCTTTCAAAATTCATTTCCGTAAAAATATAATTACTCTCTGTTCTTACAAGGCGTCTCGCCTTGCTGGAGCCCTGTGCAAATTTGTAGGATATAGCCTCAGCGGTTTCCCTGTCCGGTCGTCCGGTCATCATGCTGACCAGCATTTCCTCTTTCAGAGATTCGGCCAGTTCCTGTGTGTTATTCCATATTCTTTCCGAGTAGTTCTTCCCGGACCACCTGCTGTTTAGCAGCATATCTATCTTTTCTGCAGATACGTGCGCAAACTCAAATGCTGCATCTGCTTTCTGCTGAATATCGAATATGCTTTTATAATATGATTCCTGCGCCAAGTTTGTATAAAATCTTTGGTTTTCTATCAGCTCCTGGTTGTACACATTTGTCATGATCGTATTTATCTGAATCTGAAGCTGTCTGAACTTGTCCAGACGTGCCGCATATGCCGGAGCTTCCAGCTTTGCCAGGAGATCTTTCTTCGATTCATCCTTATCGTCTGCTTTCAGCTTCTGTAGGAGCTCATCCAAGGATGTCCGGTCCTGCATAAGGTTTAACAGAGACATTGCGTCTGTTTCTGTCAATCCATGTTTTTCCTGGTACTTTTCAAACACCTGATCTGCTGCCAGCTGCAGATATATGGATGCCTTCTGATACGCCTTTGCTATTTCATCCGCCTTTTTTTCTGCGTTCTCAAATACTTCATAAGCATTCTGTACCTGCCGTTTTTCCCAGTAGCCGTTATTCATCCGTTAAATCCTCGTCGCTTTTATCCTTGGTCTTATCCTTTTTCTGATCCGGATCTTCCGGTTCATCCGGTGAATCTTCCGGCGGATCGTTCGGATGATTCCCGAACAGTTGCTGTTGCTGCTTGATATTCTCCGCTGTTTCTTTTTCCACGGCTTTAAGTTCTTCGTCTACATCATCGACAAAAGGAATCTGTGCCAATAAGGTTTTTTTGCTGACCTTGCCCCATAAGTTGGCCACATACTGACTGATCTCCAAGAGGTTTTTTGGCATCGATCTGGTAAATACCGGTGTGATGCCTCGCGGATCAATTTGAATTGTGGACCTCGTGAACATATAGCTGGTGAATATCCGCATTCTCTTTCTGAGTCCCTTTTTGTAGTACCTCGTCTTGATCTTGGTAATATTCTCCATTCCCAGGAGCTTGAACTCCATGGCCACACCAGAAACATTCCCGCCGAAGTTTTCATCTGACATGCATGGAATGTGGCTGAATTTATGGATATCCTGTTCAATTGCTTTTTTTAGTATCTCCACACCGTTTTCATCATATGTTCGGACCAGATATTCTGCTTTTGCATCTTTCGGTAATTCTACATACTTATCTTTTGCCAGTCTTTTCATGGCTTTTCTTCCATTACCTTCAGATTCTTCATCCATTTCATCGTCATCATCTGCCAGCATTGCTCCGTAGATGGCCAGTATCGCATCGATGAACTGTTCTTTATCCGTTACACGGTCGCTCATCAACACATTGTAAGCATCAATCAGCGGTATCTGTAGTTCAAAATCTCCAATGGCGAGCTTATTATTCAGGTATTCAATCACAGGTACCTCGCCTTTATTGTGTGGTTCCGGCGTTTCGTACAAGCTCTGTGGATCGTCATTATTGATGATATTCAGCACGTATTTGTAATTCTGCGTCAATATGGTGGCTATGTATTTCGTTACCTCCCAGTCTGTGTCATCTTTCTGCTCGTAATAATATACAGCGAATAATTCGTTTTCCTCAATGGTGTTGTCAATAACCATGAACGTGTTTTCCGGAGAAATATTCTTGACAACTAACGACGTTTCATCTTTTTTGGTATAGATGTATTCGTACGCTCTGCCATAGATCGACAGGTCAAGCCCATTATCTCCATCCGCCTCATCCGCCCCTGCATTCTCCAGTTCGTCCGTCAGCTCAGTAATATCATTATTGCTTTTATAACTGACCGGATTCCCGATAAAGTAAGAAGATGCGGTATCCGAAATATCTTTGGCGTGATTGCATACCAATTTATTCTCTCTGTCCGTTTCTTCGAGAATGTCATGTTTGCCTTCATAATATCTTTTTAACTTATTCAGTCTTTCATATCCTGATCGATGTTTGAGGATCAAATGCCGGATTGCCTGCTTATTCGGATTCATTTCATCCCATTCCTCTGCAGGCATAACAAAATTATACATATCTTTCTCACCTCCTTAGTGGAATCCTACTTTCGCTTTATTCTTAATTCTTGCTCTCTGTACATTTAAGATGGTGTAGCAGAAATATCTCACTGCATCCATTGCATGGTCAAACTGTTTTACCGGTTTGTCCTCTCCTCTTTCTGCTGCCTTTTCATCCCATACGTAAGTAGCAAACTCTTTTCTTGTATTTACGCATTCATCGCTGAATTTGATTTTTTCTCTGTTCAGGCATGTGCCTACTACACGGATACCATCTTCTACGTCATTCTTGGCTTTAATGACGTTGTATCCTCTCTTCTGTAATTCCGTTATGAATGAAGCTGCTGCCGGATCCACGATGATCGCTTTTATCTTCGTTCCTTCCAACCACTTCTTCAGATCTGTAGCATACTCTGAATCTGTTTTCTGCTGTTTCCTTTCTCTTCCGGAGTAATAGTATTCTCTGGTACAGTACCATGTTCCGTCTACGCCCTTGTTCCATAACAGGAAGACCGTAGCGTTCTGTGTACCGTAGTCACAACTTACATATCTATTTCCGTTTATCAGCAGCTGGAAAAACTCTGTTATCTTTTTTACATGCCGTTCTTCATCGAACATGTCATAGATAATACCTTCTGCCATCGCCCACAGGCCAAGAATGTAACGCTTGTAGAATACCCCTCTGTATGTATTCCGGTATCTTTCTTTGATCTCATCACTGAGGCTCAGGTTATCATCCATTACAAAATGTACGTATAGGATATTCTTGACCGGTTCATCTTTCGCCCTTAACTCTGCTGCCCGTTCTTTTCCAATGTATCCAACGGCTCGGTCTATCCAATTGACCTTAAACCAGTGGTAGGGTCCGGAAGGGTTGCAGTTAAACCAGAACTTCGATCCATCTACCGAACATCGGCCGGTAGCCTGATTCACGAAACTTTCCGGCATAAGCGCCACTTCATCAAAGAAGACTCCTGCCAGTGTGATTCCCTGTATCAGGTCCTGGGAGCTTTCGTCCCTTCCACCGAATATGTAGAAGTTATTAGTCGTTTTTCCTCTTGTGATCACTATCAGGTTGTCGGCTCTGTGGTCTACCACACCATAGCCTCTTGCCTTTAGCATGAGTTTTAGCCAAAACAGTACGTTCCTTCGAAATGATCCGATGGTTTTCCCGCACATGGCGAAATTCTGTCCGTTGAACGTTTCCATCGCCCACATCACGTAGGATAGCGACATGCACACTGTCTTTCCCGATCGGATAGCTCCATCTGCTATAATCCCATCGTAATCTTTTACGGGCGACGTCGCACACCACCATGTCAGTACCTGTTTCTGCTTTTTTGAGAACGGTTTGAACTTGAATATCTGATTATATACTGTCTGCAGACGGCTTTTCTTCATAGCCTGGATCTTTTTCTTCAGATTTGTGATCTTTTCATACATCCTGATCACCCCAAACTTCTGAAGCTGTAGCGTTCATGGCATCCATGAATCCGTCGTCCGCTGTTTCATGCGATCCTCCATCCTGTTTCATGATCTGGAGTTCTAACTGCATCGTAGCAAGTTCTAACTTGGCATCATCGTAGCCAAACTTATGGATAGCTTCGATTGCCTTCTGTTTCTTGGCCTGTACCCTCGTGAGTGCATCTTCTATCTGCTGGATCTGGCCAAGTATTCCGGCATATTCTTTTAGTTCTGTACGATCTCCTTTTTCCAGTCCATCGGCGTATTTTACTACCGTCATTCCCGGTGGCGACTTCTCATCCTTGTTTTGCTGTGTTTCAGCATTTTTCAATGCTTCTATTCGGTGCAACATGCGGTATTCACGAACCGTAAGTAGCTGTATTTCCTGTAGGAGCAGCTGCTCTTTGTCGAGTCCAATCGTCTCGGCCAGCTGCAGTTCTTCCGGATTCAGGGTATCAAAAAAGAGAGTTTCGAACTCTCCTGTCTTAACTGCATTCTTGTTTCCCGGCGGCCCTGTCCCGCCATGCCCTTTGGCATTTTTGTTCCCCGGCTGACCGCCTCTTTTTTTCGCAACGTTGCGTTTTTTCTTTTGCAACGTTGCATTATCCCAGCACTGTCTGTTCTTCCAGCTCCGGACTGTCCCAACCGGAACATCCAGTTCCTTAGCAATCTCAATTAATTTCAGCCCTTTGTCATATAATTCTTTCGCTTCAATAGCCCTCTGATCGGGTGCTCTTGCCACGCCTCACCACCCCTCATTCATTTCGTTTTTGATTTTTATCTTTCAACAATCTCGTTTTATCTTTTATTTTCACGTAAAAAGGTGGCAACATCATCTGCTGCCACCTTCAGGGTGAGTATGTCCTTTTCAATTTTCGGACAATATCATAATAACACACTTTTATGTATCCTGAGTCCCCCTCTTTTTAAATTTTGTTGACAGGAGGTAATAGAACTTCCGTCTTCTGTCGTAGTACATTTTCTTTCCGCACGGCATCCCTTTTGCATCCCTCAAGTATCTGTATGTAGCATATTCTGTAGTTACCCCTTCCAGCAGCCACTGATAGATCTCCGGATCTGCTTCAATTGCTGTCTGTTCGATTCGCTTGCACTTTTCTTCCAGTTCTACACGCCTGATAGCCAGGCGCTCTGTAGCGGACGCCTGGCTCGGACTGCCTTTTCCTTCCTGGCCATATTGCATGGCTTTTATAGTATTTGTAAGTTCTGCGAGTTCCCTTCTCCATTCTGGATATTGTAAACAGTGATATTTTACTTCAAGAAACTGATATTTGTTAATGCCATATTTATCTTCGTTAATCGGTCTGATCTTCAACTTTATATCTCCTTCCTGTTCGTCTGTCGCGAACGATCAGGATTTCGAATCCGAACAGACTGGCTATATCCTGCAGATCTTTTAACGCTCTCCGCATATGATACGGCATCCTGTTATACCTTGCTATTGCCTTTTCTGCTGTTGTGTCCTTATACCCTTCGTGATTCATATTATCTCCTTTACGCCGACGTCCTGATTCTGACGCTTCGTAAGGTTTCTGGTGTGGATTCTGCATAGTATCTTGCTGTTACTTCTGGACTTGCATGTCCCATGATTTCTTGTATAATACCAATATCTGCTCCACGGTTCTTGAGATTCATGCCGAGCGTTTTACGCATCTTGTGCGGATATACCCTGCATGACATACCCTCTCTCTTTCCAATCCGCTTGATAACGTCCCTTAATCCATTGACGGAAAGTCTCGCAAAAGGTTTCCTCTGAGCAACGAACAGTGCCGGATTATCATCTGTACGGGTGTCGAGGTATCTCTTTAGATGGAACCTTGCCACCTCATCCAGATAGATCACTCTATAGCGTTCGCTCTTTTCACTCAGAATCATGATATCCCCTGTGCTCCAGTCAATGTCTTCCCGGTTCAGTGGTGCAATCTCTCCGATTCTTGCTCCGGTACTGCGGAACACTTCAATAATGGCACGGTCGCGTTTGGATTCACAGCCTTCCCTTAACTCTTCCATCTCTGCCGGCCGGAAGTAGTCAATCGGTTTTCTCACTTCTTTCAGCGCTTCCGTATTCTCCACTGGATTGAAAGTTATAAAGTGTTCTTTCCGCATCCACGTGAAGAAGGCAGACAGGTACCGTCTCTCATTATTTACGGTTGCTGCTGTATTCTTATTGCCTTTCTTTCCGGATCGTTCTGAATACCAGTGCAAATAGTAATCGATGTCAATCTCATCAATTTTATTCAATGGTTTATTCAGCGCTGTTGCTAATCTCGTAGCAGCATCTCTGTACTGGTTCTTTGTGACCTGCCGGAGATTTTTCTTTTTGATCATCATAAGACCGATGTAGTATCGGTTCTGCTCTTCGTAAGATACTTTTAACTCCGCTGGGAGTGTGGTAATCTCTTCCATGTTTACCGCAACCAGTTGCTCTTCCAGTATCTTCTGCAGGATGTCCAGAGTTGTTCTGTCTACATACTGAGACATCCGGAAAATGACATTATTAATAACTTCCGCTTTAATGTTGGTATTATACATAGTAACCCTCCTTGAAACCTAAGAGGCATCTATGTTATAATGTCCTTAGGTATAAGTGATGAGCAGTAGATATGTGTCTGGCAGGACGGATCTACTGCTTGTTTTTATGTTACTTTCACTCACCCTTTTTCTTCATTCGTCTGTGCGATGTCGCACATGTTTATTTCTTCAGTGATTTATTCACCTTTTCTACCATAATGTCTGTTTCCTTTTTCCTCCCTTCTTTATGCACGGTGCATTCTGCTGCCGGCTGGAATTCTATATCGTCCGGTTGCGTGTGATACAATACCCGGTTGGTGCTATTCTTTATATTTTTCTTCTATCTGCCTGCTCCTTTCATGAATTGGTTATATATATCTGTTTCTTCCAGCCTGTTTCTGGCGGTTCCGGTCCACGGTTATGTTCGGCCAGAGTTCTTATCAGATCTTCAAATTCTGCTGCCGCCTGTTCTGAAAGTTCTTCCTTCAGGTTAACATTGCTCATCCAGCTGAATCCGTATTTTTTAAGAATATCTTTTCTTGTCATTACAATTTACCTATTACCCTTTTTCCTTCTTCGGTCTGTTTCCATTCATCGTATTCGTCCCATGTGTCTTTTGTAATCACCTCATGCCAATCCCTTGGATGTTCCTGTAATATCTCCGGATGTTTCCGTTTTAAAAACTCTTTCATTCCCGGTGTTCCTAAAAATATCATTTTTTCTTTCTCCTCTCTTCTGTTTCCCATTTACACATGTTCCACCACTAGCAGAATAAGCAGCATCCCAGGCACTGGTTGGTGCTTACCATTATGATCCAGTGTTTTAATTTTTCTTTTATCTCCATGTCATTCACCTCTTCTTATGCATCTCAACAGATCTTCTACTCCCTGTGTGTAACCTTCTTTATACTTCTGAGCTTTTTCAAGTTCTCTGCTGTATTTGACACTTGCTTCGTGTTGCAGTCTATTGGCCGCTTCTTCTATCTGGTCATATTCTTGGCTGTTCAACAATTCCACCTCGCTTTATAGCTTCGATTGCATAATTTATTTCTACATAATTCTGACGTGTTCCAAAAAATAGTTCGAATTCTTCAGCACAGTCTTTTACTTCTTCTGCGACTTTGTCCGGATTGTATGCTGTAGTGTAGCTTTTCAGCATACGGATTTCCCGTTTGCAGTCTGCTATATTATTTTTGATCTGCCGGACCTTCGCGTCTATATCATATAGACTGCTGCCAGGCATTCCTCTTGATCTCCAGCGGTCAATGGCTTTGTACGAGCGTTTTATTTCTTCTTCAATTTTCTTGATTTCTGCATCCGCATCAATTAATCTCATTCAAATTTCCTCCATTTCTGTCCTCGCTTATAGCTCATTCTTCCTTCGCAGATATTTTTCCACACCATATCCTTAAGTTCATTCATAAGGATAGCTGCTGTTCCTCTTTCAATACAGTTGCCTTCAAGTACATAGACATCTCCTGTCAATTTATTTAAATCAATCAATTCCGAGTCTTTTGGATTGATTACGATAATTTGGATCTGGTTCATCCGTATCTGTCTCATCTTTTCTATTATTTCTGCTGCACTCATTTGAATTCCATTGTCATCCCTGACGCATGGTCCAATAGGAGTTGCGTAGAAATATGTGTCTTCTGCTGTATTTGATAGAGACGGAGCGCACGACTGGCAAGTATCCCATTCTTGGCACCTAGCGAGTGTTTTGCTTTTTCCGTAGCATAATTTTCCTTTCTTCATCTCCGTCATTCCTTTCTCATTCTGTTTCGATCGTTATAATTGCCGGATTTACAACTCCGTCGCCATCATAGTTATATTCTTTGTTGTGCCATTTCCTGAGGTATTCTCCGTATAACCAACACTGTGAAAGAATACTGACCGCTGCCCCGTACATGAATCCCGTTATTCCCTCTACATCGGCCTCATGGCTCAATTTTCCTGCATTATCTGCAATAGTCTTTTCCGGATCATCGGATTCTTCAATTTTCTTTTCCAGTAAGTCCGCCCATCTTTCGGCGTACGTAAAGCACGCTCTTCCGTATGGATCGCTGTTTTTTTCATACCAGTTACTGTATTCCAGTTCTTTGCCTTCTAAAATTTTCATCTTTCTTCGTCCTCCAAATAATTCTTTATGCCTAATGCTCGGAATTCTTTTCTTGTATGTGTTTCTTCATACTTCCTCTGGAATATCCGGCATAATAACTCACGCGTCTCTCTGCAGTTATGTACCGCCCTTGGTCCGTCTTTGTGGTGGTCTCTACACAGATAGACTTTAAATCCATTCTCTTCACTCACTTTCCTCAGTCCGCCACCGTAGAACACATGATGCTCTTCTGTATACTGCTGCTGCCGGCGGATGCCTTCCAGTCGGCATAGAAAGCATTCGCCTTTTACAGTGTCCACGATCGGAGCCGGATGGTGTTTTCTTTTTTTCTTCTTTGTTGGCTTCGGGAACATTAATTCACACATTCGATCTCAACTCCATTCCGATCGACCTCGGTTTCGAAGAATTCTTTCCAGAATGATTCCTTCGTCAGGACTCCAAAACTTACTCCCGGCATATTGCGGATTGCCTTTTCCATGGCTTTTCCCATGTATTCTGCTGCCGTATCGGCATTGATTGACGAAAGATATAATCTTCTTGTGGCATATGCCGGCTTTACTTCTTCTGATTGGTCCTGTTGTTCCGGAGTATTCATGTCCGGCGGGCAGTATTCCGGAAAATCTTTGACTAATTCTGTCTGCCCAGGAATCTGAGTTTCATCAGTATTTTCCTGTTGAAGCTCGGATTTTACTTCTGTGGTTTCTTCTGCCTTTTCCGATTCTTTTTCTTCTGTTTCTGCAGGTATTGCAACGGTGTCATGTGTTTCGGTTGGTTTTTCTTCATTTTCTGTCGGTAATTCCTCACTTTTTGTCGGTGGATTCGGCTGTTTTGTGGCCAATTCTATATTATTGTCTTCGTCCTTTCCTCCCTCTGCAGCCCCAGTTTTTACTGGTATTTCCGCCAATTTTTGCGCCGGCGCAACTCCCTCTTCTGAGCTCTTCTCTGCTGTAGATTCATCTTCGGTACAGTCAGTCTCTTCTCCATCATAAATGTTACTTTTCTCGTCTGGTAATCCTGTTTTTTCCTCTTCTGTCTCGTCTGTTCCTGCATCAGCAGTTTTGGTTCCGTCTGGAATTTTTTCACAAGCTCCGGTTCCATCGTCCGTAATATCTCCATGGTCTCCTTCATTGTTTTCTTCTCCGAAATAATTCTTCCAAGTTTCAGATCCTGCTGCCATTTCTCCAAAAATATTTACCGTCATCTGGTAGAATTCCCACCAGGTCATATTCTCAGGTGTGCTTCCAAATTTCTTGAACGTGACACGATTTTCGTACATCATCATGAAATAAAGTCCTTTTTTATACGATCGGTTTCCTGCTGGATTCACAATTTCGCTGAATTTGCTGATTCTCGCTTCATCGAACTCTCCGCTGAATACCGTATTCAGAATATTCGGATTATCATGGTAGAATTTCTCGATCACCTGTTTGATATCGTCTGCCACACCTGCTGCCGGCTCTATCTTATTGAATCGTTTTAATTCCCGAATGTCTTCTCTAGAAGTTTCCGGTTGGATCATTTGTCTGTCACTATCTGGAAGTTTCAGCATTTCCTCCAGCTGACTCCTTCCCAGTTCGGCATATTCTGGCCGGAGGCGTTCGGAGTATCCATCAATGGAATACTCCTTGTTTATACTCATGAATCGACTTGTGATAGACTTTCCCAGGCCGTACTCTGCCCGAGCGAATTCTGCTATACTTTTGTACCCGTCTCTCTCATACAGCTTCTGATCGTCAATCTGCCTCAAGGCATATCCTATTCGGACAAAGCCCTGTTTCACTCCTATGAGCTCCTGTCTTAATTTCTGTTTCATCTGCACCCAGTCATCCAGGTTTAACTGCACATATTCCATGTTTTCCTCCTTATGCTATATTTGCTGTCCGGACCGCTTCTGTCAGTGTTCCCGTTTTCATTTTCGTCAGCCATGTATCTAACCATGACTGCATATTGTCTTCATCCGGTTTTCCATCCCTGTCTCCATACCACTGTATAATGCTTGATTTTTTCGCATCCACTTCTACCGTGATATATGGGATATCAGGCTCTGCTTTAAATCGCAGCACCAATATGTATGTCTTTCCTGTGTTATGTTTTTTCAGATAGTTGTTCCCTCCAACGCAATGATGAAGCATACGTCCCTCCATGACTATTTCCTCAGCCGATCTGGCCGGTCTAATGATATAACTATCATCTTCGTAGAAATATTTATTTCTCAGTTTTCTGTAGATGTGTCTGATTTCCGGATAACGCTCTGCTACTTCATTAAGACGTTTGTCCATTTCTTCTTTGTTCGTTTCCATGACCATTTTGTTGTGTGCTGCCTCTAAGTTCCTCGGTTGTTGATATACTGTATTGTTTAGATCATATCCCAGGTTTACTCTCATGCTCAGATAATCGGTATAGATTGTTGCCATATGTCTTATCCGGGCCGACGCCCTGCTGCACTCCGTTCCATATTCGCAACCGGCATATTTTTCTATACGATTGAGCAGCTTTTGCAATGTCATGTATCTAGTGGCCGTTTCTATCTGCGTGTATTCCAATCCAGTCTCTGTCAGGTGTTCTACCTGTTCATCTGTCCAATGCTGTCCTTGGCGCTTCTCCGTCTGCATAACTTCCAGAAGTTTTAGATTTCCTTTTCGTCTTATCAGCTGCTTTATCCGTTCTTTTCGAATTCCGAGGAACTTGTCCAATCTATTCGCATCTTCATCTGCTATAATTCCATATTCGTAACCAACCAGTGACTCTACTATGTCAACTAGCCCCATTTTTGACAGAATCTCTATTTGCGGTGTTCGTTTGTAACATTCCAGATAATTTACCGGATTTATATTCCCCTTTTTGTCTTTGACATATTCTCGTAAGCCACTGTATTGAAACATTGTTCCTTTCATCTCTTCGTAAGTTTCCATCATGATTGGTGCGCGGTCTATTGTTATATGTTGCATTCCTTGCAGATCACAATCGTCCCAAAAATCTTTTCCTGTGTACGGATTGTATTTTTGATAATCTTTTTGAGTTTTCTTTCCTGGTTCAAAATATATTCTTGTCGTCTCTATGCCTGAAAGTTTTTCGCATGCGTTATACATTTCCGTCCCCATCTCTCCGTCGATGAGCCCTAGTCTCCATTCTTTTTCCACTTCCACATATCGGAAAACCATTCCCTGTTCTTTGTATTTCTGTCCAAGGAACACATGGATCGTTTTACTATGTGCGCCTTTTACCTTGCCTTGACATTTGTATTTTCCACGTGCTCCACACATTGGACATGTTCCATAACGTCCTTCTCTAGGTTCTTCGGTATGTCTCTGGAACTGACTTTCGTAAGATATACCTGTTTTCCATCTTGCATCTGTAACTCCCCCGCATTTGCTGCAGGCTATATGCGTCCAGCTCCCATGCTTTTTGTAATACAGGTAATGCTCATTAAGAAAATATATTTCATCCGCTCTGGCCAGAATCTTTTCTTTTGGCAGTTCTCCCGTGTGCGCAATTCTATCTGCCAGTGCTTCTTTACGGCGTACATATTCTCTTTGTTCCCGTTTCCTTCTAGCTGTTATTACGATATCATTCTCATGTCCGCTTATGTATTCCCACCATTTCGCGTCATCGTAGACGGTTACTTCACAGAATTTCTTTATTCGTTCCAAATCTTCTTGACTCTGCAGGATGTTTTCCTCCTTCTCGTATGCAGAGATCCGTTCTGTCCATATCAGTTTTCCATATCCGCCATCTTCCTCCGCTTGTTGGTGTGTCCATTTTTCTTTTTCTGGCCAATATGTTCCAAAGTCTTTTTTTGTTAATGCGATCCGTACCAGCGGTGTTTCTCTTGATTCTTTTTTGTTACGATATATTTCCACAAAGAGATGTTTTTCGTGTCCAACAATCTTTACTGCCGTTACACCGATATATTTGACCGCTTCTTTTCTACTGGTTTTCTTTAACCCTAGATACGGTATCTTCTCAATCGTTTTCTTCTTCATCCACTGGCACCTACTTTCCCATATAGTAGTCTGTGATGATCTGCTTCGCTCTGGCCATACCCGGGATTCCTAATGTGACTCTGCCAGTCGATACACCTGCTGCCTTCAATATGTCTCCGCTGACCTGCTGTTGATTTTTGAACGACCATGTCAGTAATGCCGCTATACATCCTTTCAGTGATTTTTCTTTCTTTCGAACCTGTCTGGATAACAGATCATTTTCCATGCACTGCCCTCTCAGGTATTCTACCCAATCCCCCATGATTTCTTTTGGCTTCAGTTCTTTTACTTCAATATCGATTTTCCCAAGAGCTGCAGTGAGCTGATCACACAGTGCGGGGAGTTCTCCCTGTAGATACATGTCCACATATTCTTTCTGTATGCCATTCTCTTCAGCCATTTCTCTCAATGATTTCTCATCGCCTTCGTTGAACAAATTTTCTGCAAGTTCATTAATTTCTGTATAGGAGTTCAATTCTCCAAATTTATCAAACATCTATGTATCCTCCATTATTTTTCTAATTTCGTCGCTGTATGCATGTCGTCCCTTTTCCATTCGGATCAGATGCCCCTGCATCTTCTTCCAGAGCTTCTGCCAGCCTTCTGCGTTTGCGATCGGTGTTCCATTGGTTTTTCGGAAGTCATTCCCGGCCCATTCATGTATGTGATAGTCGATCATGTTCACCACAAATGTGTCCTCACAGTGGATATGGACCTCGCAGGACTGGTTCAGGCGGCTCAATGCTTCTGTGATTGCCTTTACTTCTGTTTCGTGTCGTGTGCCTTTTATCTGACCGGTATCTTGGATTTTTCCAATCTCTCCGGACTTCTTTACGCACGTGCATATGAATCCGTATTTTCCCAGTGTTTTACTGTTGGAACTGGATTTTACAGTCGTGTAGATATCTACTCTAAACATGATTTTTCTGTGCCCCTTTGGTGTTCCTGTTTGGTACTATTCTCTGTTTTGAGAATTTCGTCGATCTGTTCCCGTCTCCTGGCCATCACTTCATCGAGCGCATCTTTTAACACATTTGCATTATCCACTGCAAGTTTAGGTGTGTCTATGTGGTGCTCATGCAGTACTTTGTTCAGCTCGACTGATACCGCAACTAATTCTTTTAGTTTCTGCTCGCTTGCTCCGTTTAAAATCAGCATTCTAAATTCTCCTATCCAACTTAATCATGGTGTAATACCGGTATTTGTACCCGGTGAATTTATTTGTTCCTTCGTAGTATGTATCTTTATCTAAGTAGTAGCCTTTCCTGTCCTTGATCTCTCTCCACTGCACAAAGCGTTCTTCTTTCGGCTCCTTTAGAGGCATATTGCGGGACGCATGATAGCTTGTCTCTCTTAAGTGCTCTCCATAGCGTTCGCATGTTTCTGGTGTTTTCGTGATGTATCCGGCCAGATCTCTGAAATCTCCCGCTTCATACAGGTGCTTGAAGGTTACTGCTCCATGCTCCCAGGCATCCTTAATGATGATGTCTGCATCCGGTATCCGATTTATAACTATGTGTACGTGCCAGGCTCCTTTTGTACCTACTTCGATATTTGCCATCCACCTCATTTTCTTCCCGGCTTTTTTATATTTTTCTCTCACCTTCCTCATGGCTTGCGCCAGATGCTTTTTTGCAGTCTCCATATCAGGTGGACGCTTATCCTTTTTGTATGTGAACAATACCAGGTAATCATTCTCATGGAACCACGTCTTCAGCTTATGCCTTGCTTTTCTTTCTCTATTCCACTGATTCCGGAATCGGATCTCTTCCAATGTGGCTTTTCTCTTCTTCCCTCTTTTCGTTCCCGGTGCTCCATACTTCCCATCCAGGTATTCATATATCTCTACCGAATGTTCAAACGTATATATCAGTCTTTTATATCTCTTTTTCATCCACCTGTATGTCCTATCTTTAATATTCTTAACAAGTGATGAAAACGGACGAAAATGCCCGTATTTCTTGACTTTTCCGCCCGCCGATGGTATTATAATTTTGACTTATATTTTCGGTAGGCGAAGAAGTCTTGAGGTACATCATCCGCATAATGATGTGCCTTATTTTTTTATTCACTTGTATCACTATCCCCATCTCCATTCCGGGCATCCACAGGATCTGTAGTCTTCTGATTCCTGGTACTCTTCCATGACCGTTATGGATGGGTCTTTCCCACATATGCACTCTCCGTCACCCAGATCTCTCATGTAGGCGCAGTTCCTGCACTCCTGCTTAGCAGATTGTGTCTGCCACATTCTCTGTCCTATTGGTATCACCTCCTGTATATGCCAAGTCAAAAAGTCTCTTGAGTTGTGCTGGTGTGTATACTGGTTGTCCATCTACACTTACCCAGCCGGACATTACGATCAGTCCTTTTTCGATGTCATTTTTACAGTTGTATTCGTTCAGAGTTTCTTTGGCCAGCTGCAGTCGCTTGGCAAATTCTTCTTCTGTTAAAATCTTTGGAATTTCATGCATCTTCTCCACCTCCCGTTAAGTTATGACGTAAAAATTAATTACACATGCAAGTAACACTGCAATCAGTATTAATTCTCCAATAATCGTCAATCTCCAGATCCACGTCCTTAATTTCTCACATTCGTCTTCCAGACGCTTGATCTCAAGCTTCTTAATCAATGGCGTCTCTGGTTTTAACTGCATGCTTGTCCTCCTATCCTGTAGCTGTATGTTTCTTTGCAATCGGAGCGACCATCAGAGTCACATCCAGCTTTTCTTTTTTGATTGCTTCGTTTAGCTCATCCAAGTTATTGATCCCGATGGAAGCAAGTTCTTCTTCCATCATTTTCTGTTTTTCATTCATAGCCTCACCTCATTATGCTGGTTCTTTTTCCTGTTTGTCCATATCTGCTCTGATCTTCAGAATGTCCATGTTGCTTTTCGCGATCATGAATGCCTGCGGATCATGTGCGGCCAGATGTTTGGCTGTCTCTACCATTTCAGCGATTTCTTTCTTTTCTTTTTCACTCATTGCTGTTCTCACCTCTTTCTGTATTGATTTCTTTTCGGCATTCTTCTATACTTTAGATACCGGCACGGCAATGCCTAGTATTTTATGAAAGGAGATACCCATGAACGTTTATAAAATTTCAGAACTTCTTGAAAGCTTAAAGGCTTCTCAAAAAGATGGATTTGAGTATGTTACACTCTCAATTCTTGATCCCGACGATGATATTGATTGTGAAACTGTATGTTTAAACTATGTTTGTGACGCTTCCAGCACTGAAGAGGACATGATCGATTCTGTTCCGCTTCCTGATGGATATTCTAATTATTAATAGTGAGTTTAATTTCAAATCCGTTTTTAGAAAGGCGTCTCAATTTTCGAGATGTCTTTCTGAGTTCGCGAAGAATCGGCTCTATATTTTTCATATTTTCATTAGATATGATTTTCGTTCTCCCGCCGTCCCCTCTTTTGATTCCAAGTTTTATCATTTTCACTTTCTTCTCACTCCTTCCCGACCTGCCATCATCAGACACCGGGCGGTCATCCCCGGTGTGACGGTCATTGCTGACCGTTTCGGCTATTTGAATGCTATACTCTCCGCTTCTTTTCTCTGTTCCTCTTTCCTGGCTTCAATATACTTTACAGTCAGGTCCTTCAGTTCTTTTTTCTTCTCAAAAAGTCCATCGAAGACTTCACCAAAGCTCTCTTCGTTTTCATCCTCGCTGAAGATGAATGCCATTCTGAGTCTGTGCAAGGCTTTTATATATTTCATATATTCTTCTTTAAAACAGTTTCGACCGAATAGATTGCATGTGTTCTCTATTGTTTCCATGTCTTTAAATACCCTGCTTCTTATTTCGAGATATTGGCCTCTTGATTCTATTAATTTTTCCATTCTTCTTACCTCGTCTCTTTATTGACTTTTTGCATTTACTCTCCTATCCTGTTGATACAGGCTTCTGTTTAAGCCAAGTATTCAAAAAGGAGGAATTTATTTTGACTGATTTAGAAAAACAATTTCTTGACTGCTGTGCTAAATATTATTTAGAACGCTCTGTTATTAGCAGTGACGACCTGCTCAGATATATAGATGTTCCTTTGATTTCTTTGCAACGTTGTGCTGAGCGTTTAGAGCAACATGGTTATATAAAAAATCTCTGCATTCAGTATCGTCGTCATTTTGATTTTCAGCTTACTTATGAGGGAACTGTTCGCCGTGAAATGTGCTTAGAGCATATAAAAGACTTTTTGTTAAAATCTCTCTTTGTCCCCGTAGTTGTATCAGTCATTTCGTCTTTAATTGTTGCATCAGTAGGCTACCTTTGGAGCATGCGTAGTATTAAAGAGAATAGCCAGAGTCCTATTGCCCAACCAGCCAGCGAGCTTATTACTGATACTAATGGACTAAACCACCAGTGATCATCATCCATGTCAAGTACCCAATCCCAGAAGCTCGCTGGGCGGTCGTATTTCCACCAGTTTTGTAATTTTTTCCACATTTCTTCTCACCTCACATTGCATTGATTTGTTGGTATGTCTCAATTATATGTTGGTTAATTCTTTTTGTCAATACTTTTTGTGATTTACCAACATTTTGTATTGAATTATAAATTTTATTGTGCTATGATGAACCCAGAACGAAGGGAGGTGTACCAATGAATGAGCGTATCAAAGCGTTAAGAAAAGAATTAAAACTTACGCAGCAAGAATTTGCCGATAAGTTGAAAATATCACGCGGGAATATTGGTGCCTACGAAGTAGGAAAAAATGCTCCTAGTGATGCAGTAATCTCTCTCATATGTAAAACTTTTCGTGTCAATGAGGACTGGCTCCGAAACGGAGGAGATAGCGATAAGATGTTTATTGAGCTTTCGCCAATGCAAGAAGTCGGTTATTATGTTGAGGATCTGTTGGAATATGATGGAAATGGGAATGCATTCTATGATGCGATCATCGAAATGATGAAGACCTATCATTCTCTTGACGATAAATCTAAGACTGTGATACGTGAGTATTTTAAGAACGTAGCAGATGGTATAAAAAAATAAAGAGGAAAAGGCTTAGAGCCTTCCCCTCTTTTCCAGGTACCTATATAGGATAGCGTAGAGTTGCTGGATTATTTTGTGATCAGAATCATCCAGTTTTGATAATAAGATTTTTAATTCTTCCATATGTAACGCACCTCCGCTCTGTGAACATTTGTTCGAATTGTTCTGAATTAATCATACAACTATTGCATTTCAAAATCAATATTTATTCGAACGTTCGTTCGTGTTTTGAGAATCTTAATTATCCTTTCATATATTAAAACACTTAACTTTGCGTAAACCGGTGCGTTTTTGAAATTTGTCCGAGTTCTCGGACACTTATTTGTACTTTGATTCATACAGGTCGGTAATTCGGACTTTTAGCCCTTTTGCCAGTTGTTCCAAAGTATCTAATCGTGGACTTGCCCTTTCAGACATGATGTCTGCCACGGTCGATCGGGGGACGCTTGTAGGAATAGATACTTGGCGGATTGTTAGATTTTTTTGATTCATGATTTCGCTGAGTAATATTTTCATACTTTGAGTATGCGAATTCTTCATCTTTGTTATACTGGTGATTTTTGGAAACAAAAGAAATTTAGGAGGGACAGAATTATGAATTGTCCAAAATGCGGAAGCGAAAACGTTTTAATACAAAGAGAACAGACAGCATCCATCGGAGCTGGCACAAACAAGGTTGTTATCGAAGCACCAAAGGAAAGTAAGGGTTGCTTTTACTGGGTGCTCATCGGATGGTGGTGGAAGCCAATCTCTTTTATTTGTTTTGGATGGTTAAAGACTCTTTTTGGCGGAAAGAAACGTTCCGGCTTAAATGTTCATGCCAACAAAACACTCAATGCAACTATTGCTGTTTGCCAGGATTGTGGTCATACATGGAAAGTCAAATAATTAAGAGGTATCTATGATATATATTTTTGAAAATGAAGTTGCATTGGAATTATATTATAAGATAGTCCATGAATTAGATGTTAAGATCCGCCCTCAAACCGACGAGCTCTATACCTGTATAACAGAACAATTTATGCAGGAATGTCTGGATGATCTAATGCCTACGCAAACAAGTTAATAATATAAAAAGCCCCGGTGCTACCAACACCGAGACCTTTTGATAAATACTATACAGTGCTGAGCACGTACAATAATTCATCGGCAATGATATTGTACCATAAATTTTCAGCACCGTATAGGTGTATTTTTTATACTCATTTTTACGGAAAGGATGATATTTATGGACGAGAAAATAGTAGCATTGTATGTCCGCGTAAGTACTGGTTATCAGGTCGACAAGGACTCTCTCCCATTTCAAAAGAAAGAGTTGCGAGCCTACTGCGAACACGTGCTGCACATTAATAAAAAGCGAATTGAGGTATTTGAGGATGCAGGCCGGTCCGGTAAGAATACGAAACGTCCTGCATTCGAGCGAATGATGGAGAAAGTAAAATCTGGCCAGGTCTCTCACGTGATCGTATATAAGATAGACCGGATTACAAGAAACCTTGTGGACTTCTCTCTCATGTACGATGATTTCAAATACAACAATGTTACGTTCATATCACTGAATGAACAATTTGACACCTCTAGCGCCATCGGTGAGGCTATCCTTAAGATTATACTAGTGTTCGCCGAATTGGAGCGTAAATTGACGTCTGAGCGTGTTAAAGACGTAATGATCGGACGTGCACAGAACAAACAATGGAATGGTGCAAGAGTTCCTTACGGGTGGGATTGGGATGCCGAGAAGAAGTGTCCTGTCCATTCAAAGAAAGAAGCTCCTTATGCCAAAGCTATGTATCAGATGTATCTGGACGGCGGATCATCCGTTACTATCTGCGATTATAACAATTCTCATAATATTCCTACCAAACGAGGTGGGGAATGGACTTCGAAGACAGTCGCGGACTTTTTACGGAATCCGATCAACAAAGGCGATTACCGGTATAATTACCGCGAGAGCGCCAGAGGAAAGAAGAAATCCGATGATGAGGTCATCTACATCAAAGGTGTCTTCCCGCCGCTCATTGATCCCAATATATGGGACGAAGTTAACCGACGGATGGATGCAAACAGTCAAAACCGAAACACTTCTGTCTTCCATCCAATCCGGAAAAGATGTAATGTGTTTGCCGGGTTAATGATCTGCGGAAAGTGTGGCTCCGGATATCAGGTAAAAGGCAAAGACAGCCGCAAAGGTGATGGCTTCCGGCCGTCCTCTTACGCCTGCACCGGGAAATATCAGAAAAAGAACTGTGATAACCTGAATGTCAGCGACGTCAGGATTGGTCCATTTGTGCTTAATTATATAGCCGCAATGGTCGATGCATCAAAGAGCCGAAGGTTTATCAAAGACTGTGAATCCCTGGAGCGGGTCATTCTCTCCCACGTTTCTTTTTCCGATGTGGTCGGTATCTCTGCTTCCAGTCTTCAGGATACTCTTGATCTACTGTTTGGACGTTCCGGATCAGAGCTGCTGTCCGGTAAGCCTATATCCAGTGGTGCTACTGATGAGAGTAAAACGACGGAATTGAAAGAGAAGCTCCAGCGGACGGATCGTGCTCTGGAGCGGCTAAAGAAAGCATATCTCTTTGACGACGATGGAATGGATGAAAAAGAATTTCTTGAGATGAAGTCAAAGCTGGAGGTTGACCGAATAAAGCTGGAAAATAGCATCAAGGGTTTAGAGTCCTCTTCTATTTCCGAGAATGTTGATCAGGCAGCCTTCCTTAAATCCGCATCTCAATTCCTTATCTCGCACAAGATCAACAGTGGTGACTATATAGACTATTCCAGACTTGCTGCATTGGATGAAGAATCTATGAAAGCATTTGTCAATTCTATCGTTGATCACATCGTTGTTCTGGATAAGCGTATTGCAGAGATCGTTTTTAAAAACGGATTAACGCACACATTATTGTACAGATAGAAAAAGCCCCGAAAATCCAATGTTTCCAGGGCTTTTGTATGTTTCATATTGAATGCTTAATAATTCACGGATACCGGGTTCATCTGACAACCGAATGTTGTGACACAGAATGTCAGCGGACGTCCCAGTTCTTCGGATTCGCGCTGTACATAAGCTTTTGCTTTTTCGATAAAATAATACTGACGGGCAGTATCATCCGCAGGCGGTTCTTTTGTAATATCTATATCGTAATTCATAGTATTAAGCATTCTCTTTGCTCCTTTGTATTATTCATTATTAGTCTTTCACAGAAAGTGAAGACAACAGCTTTTTGCAGAATGTATGGCAATCTAGACAAATTGCTGTATGTCTGAATCATATGCATAATCAATCAACTTCAAAGCACTTATAATTTCTTCTTTATTGACATTCATATCGTCACATAAAGCATCCAGGCTGTGATAATAGTCTCTTAGTTTTGTATTGACCACACTGAGTAACAGCATGGGATCTTTGGGTAATCCGTTTGCCATTCTGGCTCACTCCTTTAAGTATTATATTTTTTCATATCTTAATCAGAAATTACAAAAAACATTCACCTGATTCCAATGGATAGATATGCTTTTCTGTAATAACTTTTTCCGGTTTTATATCATGTTCCTCAAAAGGCAGTTCTCTGTACATCTGCAATTCAAAAGCAACTGCAATCGTATGCAGATCTGGATGTTTTTCCAGATATTTGTCATAAAAACCGCCGCCATATCCGATTCGGTGACATTCTTCGTCAAAAGCGACACCCGGCATGATCAGAAGTCCGTCATATCCGTCGGCTTTGTATTCACCTGTCGGTTCCAGAATTCCATATGCACCAGGCTGCAGATCCTCTTTTTGGATCCATCTCTTTTCTGAGACGGATGATCTTATGTCTAATTTCCTTTTTTGTTTCCAAATTTCTCACCCAAATTCGTAATACTTCCGTCTTTTTCCTTTATAGAAATGTTGTTTAGCTGTCCGCGCAGATTTCTTTTGAAAGAATCAATGTATTCTTTTCTCAATATCTGCTGTTCTTTTAATTCCTCCGGTGTCAGACCTTCGGCTTTAGACTTGTGATATAATTCATTGATTCTTGCTACTTTCTTATCATCCATTATCTTTTGTCCTTCCTTAATATACTCAGATTTAACTCGAATAATTCTCGAGAAATCCGTATAGGGCTGCTGATGTCTCAACGTATTTTCCATTATGGATCTCCTGCTGCAGTGTCTCAGGAAGACCATCCAGTGGAATATCTGTGTATTCATATACCGTTTTTTTATCATTCAGATATACGACTACATAGCCATTCAGAGATTTCAGATAGTAACAGTCTTCTTTTAAAGCCTGTCCATCTGCGGCAATAGAAAGATCTTGTGTTTTTTGCTTTTCTGCTGTTTTCTCTGCCTGAATTTCACGTTTTCCCCTGTTTAAGCTAAGCTGATAAGCACAGGTGATTCCGAATACGATGAGGATCAGAAACAGTAAAAAGCCAATACCATACTTGTTTTTCATAATGAAGACTCCTTTTTTGAGTACAGTATTCGCTCAACTCACCCTATTTATACAATTTTCTTCAATGTTCTTTCAATTAAAAGGCCTTCCCGTTCCGGATAGTCATACTTTTCGCTTTCTCTGATACAGGCACAAACAAACGCATGCGAAGCCTGTACACTTTCCAAAAGGGAATTTCCTTGCAGAAGCTTTGCCAGGAACATTCCGTCAAATGCGTCTCCGGCTCCATGGAATTCTTTCAGGTTTTCACCATTTCCGATATAAAGAAATGCATTGTCTTCGTATAACACGATACCCTTTTTACAGTCGTCTTTTGGAACGCTGGTAATGATCATGTTTTTTGCTCCCAATTCACGGAGGATTTCACACAAATGCAGTACATTTCTGTGATTGCCTGTGAGCTGATATTCTTTTCCGGCGAGCAGATACATTTCTGTCAGATTTGGCAGAATTATGTCTGCATACGGAAGGATTTTCCGCATTGCAGCACCATAAGATTCGTCAAAATTTGTATAATAAACTCCGTGATCACCCATGATAGGATCTAAAATAACCTTTGTGTCCGGAAATTGACTAATGAAATAGATGACGGCATCAATTACATCAGCTTTTCCAAGGTATCCGACAAAAATAGCATCAAATGTAATATGTTCTTTCTTGTAATGATCTGCACATGCACGTATATAGTCTCCGGGTACATGGCAGACCGCCGGAGTGCCATAGCCACCGGTATGTGTTGATAACAGTACTGTCGGTAC
>PPYF01303899.1_pt1 | contig 38838 bp, 24 predicted proteins | sample 1559871 | NCBI WGS metagenome assembly PPYF01 (sample SAMN08240021, study PRJNA423297) | Human gut metagenome, whole genome shotgun sequencing project.
GAATTAATACAAAATCACCATTCCGGTACAATATCCTGTACTGAGATAGAAAACTATGAAATTATCAACAAAAATGAAGTAATCGGTATTATAAAAGATACAAGGGATATTTTATTTCCGTATTTCTTTGAACATAAAAAGTGGAAAAAATACACGACAGAAGAGATGTTGGAAAATCTGAACAGAAAATTATTGAATCAGGTAATTTTGGCTCTCAGAACTAATTCCTCTAACTTCTCTGAAACTGAAATCATTCAGCAATCAAAAGAAATATGCAAACAATATATTCTAAAGCTTTCGAAAATTCAGATGATGTTATTTCATGATGTAGAAGCGGCACTTGAAGGAGACCCTGCCGCAACTAATTGTGAAGAGATTATATATTCATATCCCGGTTTTTGGGCAACTATGGTATATAGAATGGCACATCTTTTATATGGGAAAGTTCCTGTACTTCCAAGAATCATGAGTGAATATGTGCACAGCAGAACCGGAATCGATATCAATCCCGGAGCGGAAATTGATGACTATTTCTTTATTGACCATGGTACTGGTGTAGTAATAGGTGAAACAGCTGTAATCGGAAAACATGTCACTATTTATCAAGGAGTAACACTTGGTGCAATTTCTACCCGTGAAGGAAGTAAGCTGAAAAATAAAAAAAGACACCCTACAATAGAGAATGATGTTGTTATTTATTCAGGCGCCTCTGTACTTGGCGGCGACACAGTCATAGGAAGTAATTCAGTAATTGGCGGAAACGCTTTTGTAACAAAATCGGTTCTTCCCGGAACAAGAGTAATACAGACTAATATGACAGTAAGTAAAAGTTCTTATTTTAATAATTAATAATAGTCTAGTGTTTGTATAAACTAACCTTATATTTATAAAGAAGGTGTAAAAAAATTTTGAGTGACAAAATAGTTGAGTATGATTTTGATTTCCAATACAAAGATGAAAATGTCCCTGCTCTTTCCGCTGTTAAAGGCTATGTCGAAAAAGGCGGATGCACAGTTTTATGCGGAAGCAGCGGGTGCGGCAAATCAACCTTTCTTAGATGTATCAATCATCTTATTCCGCAATTTTATGAGGGCGAACTGAAAGGATTCTGTCTTATAAACGGACATGATACTAAAAATCTTTCGATAGGTGAAGTCGGAGAACTTGCGGCATCTGTTTTTCAGGATCCAAGAAGTCAGTTCTTTACAACAAACAGTTCTGCTGAAGTAGCATTCGGACTTGAAAATTTCGGATTTCAGCATGATGAGATTGTTAAACGTGTCGATAAAGTATACAAAGAATTTGGTCTTGAAAAACTGAAAGGAAGAAATATTTTTGAACTTTCCAGTGGTGAACGTCAGTTGGTGGCAATTTTATCGGCACAAGCACTTGATGCACAGATTTTTCTGCTTGATGAACCAACCGCCAATCTTGATTTTGCTGCTATACGTCAACTTGAAAAACTTCTTGCATCGCTTAAAGAACAGGGCAAAACCATTATTATAAATGAACACCGGCTTTATTATCTCAAGGATATTGCTGATGAATATATATTAATGGACAGCGGAAAAATTGTCCGGCGTTTCACCTCAGAAGAAATTCTGAAATTTTCAGAAAAGGAACTGGCTGAAAAAAAACTCCGTACAATTAACTTTAAGGAAATTGAAAAAATTCCGGTAAGCGATGTTAATGTTACAGAAAAAAATACATTCAGAGCGGAAAATATTTGTTTCACGTATAAAAAAGAAGGCGATAAAATTTTGTCTGGAATTTCACTGGAAGCTAGAACTGGAAATGTTATAGGACTTATAGGTTCTAACGGCAGCGGTAAAACAACTTTCGGAAAACTAACAGCAGGACTTTTAAAACCGGACAGCGGTCAGTTTGTTTTCAATGAAAAAGCTGTCAGTTCAAAGGAACTTGTGAAAAAAGGCATATTCATCATGCAGGAAGCAGAATTTCAGTTTTTTTCGAATTCTGTAATCAATGAACTTACATATGGCAGAAATTTTACTCCAGAACTGGAGTCAGAAATAGAAAGACTTCTGAAAGAATTTGATATGTGGAAATGCCGTAATAGTCACCCTTTTTCACTGTCGGGCGGACAAATGCAGAAGCTCGTCCTTTTACTGGCATATTTTTCACCTAAACCTATTGTTGTTCTTGATGAACCCACTGCTGGACTTGATAAAAAAAGTTTACAGAGTTGTGTGAAAATTATAGGAGAAATGCAGCATAAAAAAATTATTTTTATTATAACTCATGACCTTGAACTAATTGCACAAGCGTGTACAGAATGCATTTATATTTCAAACGGAAAAGCTATAAAGAGATTTGACTTTGAATATAAAGACAGTTTTGATGCACTTGTTGACTGTATGCAGAATAAATTCAGTCTTTCTGATAATCAGCGTCCTATTGCCCGACAAAAAAATAACAGGTTATGTGACTTGCGTATAAAGCTGCTGTATCTTGTAGCTTCTTTAATAATTACAGCAAGCAGTGAAATGTATGTTATTGTCACAGCTTTTATATCCGTATTTATACTTACCATTTATGAAAAACGCTTTAAAACAGCGGTTACTGGCGGGGCTATTTTCGGATTGATTTATTTGTTATATTTTCTTTTCCCGCAATCAATTATGGGATTTATTGTAAACTACTTCCCGAGATTTGTTCTTTTATGGCTGTCGCTTGCGGCTGTTTCAGAAAACGGTGATTCTGCAAGAATTACAGCTGCACTGCGAAGTATCCATGTTCCGGAAAAAGTAATTATGATATGTACAGTAATTCTACGATTCTTTCCTGTGCTTTTAAAGGACTTAAAAATAATGGCACAATCAATAAAAACACGTGATGTTTTTGTAACTTTCTGGGATAAGGTTAAAGCTTTTCCGGAATATTGTGAAATTATAATTGTACCTATGATTTTCCGTGTTACAAGAATCGGAGAGACTCTTGCGGCTTCAGCAGAAACAAGAGGAATAGACCTAAAAAGAAAACGTTCTTCCTATATATCCCAGCATTTTTGTTTTATGGACTTTGTTATGGCTGCTTTGCTTGTTGATGCGATAGCTGTAGGAATATTATTAAAATAAATTTATGGAGATGTTATTATGAATTCACAAAAATTAAAAATTAAAGATATTATTATGGTAACGCTTTTGACATTAATTAATGTTCTGATTTTTATGTTAGGCTCACTTCTTTATGTAACGCCGGTCACTATTCTGATGATGCCTGTTATTTTCGCATTGGTTGAAGGCATTGTATTCTTTACGATCGGTGTTAAGATACCAAAAAGAGGTGCATTATTTATATATTGTGCGATCAGAGGCATTATGGGCGGATATTTACCATATATCATCTGTTATCTGATTGCCGGAGTAATTGCTGAACTTATAGTTGCAAAGTCCGGTTACGGAAAATCTGGTGGTCTTTCAATTAGCTATATTATCACAGAAGCGCTTTCTGCTATAGGCGGTATGTTTTATCCGTATGTTATTGCCTATAAATCATTCTTTAAAAATGCCGACGAGCTCATCAAGGAAGGGAATAACAAAAACGTTTATGATGCCGCCAATATGATTCAGTCATGGCGCAGTCTGATACTTGTCGCTGCCATTATTGTTGCAGCATTTATCGGAACTCTTATTGCAAAGAGAATGATGAAAAAACATTTGCTGAAAGCAGAGGAAAATGTGTAAAAGGGTGAAAGATGAGACTTAAAGTTGAAAAAACAAAACACGCATCACGCTGGAAAAAATGTATAGCTGATGAATTTGGCGAAAATAAAGCGCTGTCAATTCTAAATGAAGTCAATGAACTTTATGAACAGTTATGTATAGAAAACAACGAAAGTCCTCTGGAGCTGAAAGAACATACGGAAAAAATTATTTATCCTCTCATTGCTCTTTATAAAGTAATGCTGAAATATATGGATAAGAAAAACGCTATGAAATTTACTGAGGAATGTTTTTTTGAATCAGTACATATGCAGGAAAAGACTTTAAAGAATTTTATAAATTCCAATAATCTTGCATCGTCTTTTCCAGGAACATTTGCAGAAGAAATGCGTAAAAGTTATTCAGAAAAAGCCGGATTCAGAATAAAATTCATAACCGTAGAGACAAGAAAAGCAAGATTTGATATTTTGGAATGTCCATATGAAAAAATAACCGCTGATTTAGACTGTTCCGAACTTTGTCATTGTTTCTGCGGAGCTGATGAAATGTGCTATGACGGAATAAGTCCTGAACTAAAATGGCACAGAAGGCATACTCTTGCAGATAATGATGATTACTGTGATTTCAGTCTTGAATATATAGAATAATCATCAGTATTTTATGTAAAAAGGAGAATAGTTGTGCGTAAAGAAAATGAGAAAATCCAACAGAATCAGTCGGCTTCATTTTTCAAGGAACTCGGCAAATTTATGAAGCCCTACAAATGCAAATACACCGCTTCGGTAATAATAAGTATTATCGGGGTTGCGTGTGAACTTGCTGTATTTGTTTTTGCAGGAAAACTGATAGGTCTTATTTTTGATGGAAAACATAGTTTTAAAGATTTGATTCCACTTGTTATTGCAATTGCAGCAAGTAAAATACTAAGAATACTGTTGCTGAATCTTTCAACATGGATTTCGCACCATGCTGCATATGATACACTGCATGATATAAGAAGTTCAATAGCCGACAAAATGCTTAAACTTCCGCTCGGTTATTTTGAAACCAACGGAAGCGGAAGACTTAAAACTATGCTTGTTGACAGAATTGAAAGCATAGAAGTTACATTGGCACACCTTCTGCCTGAAATGACTGCAAATCTTCTGATACCTATATCAATGATAGGTATGATGTTTTTTATTGACTGGAGACTTGCATTATGTATATTTATCTGGCTGTTTGTTGGACTTCTTATTTCATGCGGAATGATGATTGGATATGAAAAAAAGTATACGGAACAGATTGCAGCAGCCAAATCGATGAATCAGGCAGTTGTTGAGTACATAGGTGGAATTAATGTAATAAAAACATTTAATCAGTCAGATGTTTCATATCAAAAATACAAAAATGCTGTTTGTCATCATGCGGAATATAATGTCAACTGGACAAAGGAAACACAGGTATTTGCATCATTTGCAAACAGCGTTGCTCCCTATTCAATTTTCCCCATGCTTATTATGGGGCTAAATTTTTGGAATAATGACACTATTGAGGCATCAACATTATTTTTCTTTATGATTGTTGCTCTCGGCATATACGGACCTATAATAAAAGCAACAGGTTTTTTTGACCAGGTAGCACAAATGGGAACTACCGCCAAAGAAATAAGAAAAGTTCTCGACTATCCGGAACTCAAACGTATGAATAAAGCCTCCGGCAAAGTAGATGCAGATATTGAATTTTCCGATATTGAATTTTCTTATGAAGAAAACGGCGATAAAGTTCTGGATGGTATATCTCTTAAGGTTCCCTCAGGAACAATGCTCGCACTTGTAGGAGCTTCAGGAAGCGGTAAATCTACTATCGCCAAATTACTTGCAGGTTACTGGGATGCAACTTCTGGTGAAATCAGAATTGGAGACAATCTTATTTCAGATTATTCTCAGGAAGAACTGAATCATATGATTGCTTATGTTGACCAGGAAACCTTCCTGTTTGATATGAACATTATGGATAATATCAGGGTCGGAAAACCAGAAGCATCTGATGAAGAAGTTATGCGTGTTGCCAAACTGGCAGGCTGTGATACTTTTATACGCAATCTTCCTGATGGTTATCAAACAAAGGCAGGAGAAGCCGGCGGCAAACTTTCAGGCGGTGAACGTCAGCGTATTGCCATAGTAAGAGCCATGATGAAAGACGCCCCTATCATGATACTTGATGAAGCAACCGCAAGCGCCGACCCCGAAAACGAAACTTCTATTCAGAATGCATTGTCAATAGCTTCATCAGGAAAAACGCTTGTTGTTGTTGCACACAGACTATCCACAATAGTTTCCGCAGAACAGATTGCTTTCATAAAAAACGGAAAAGTGCTGTTGACAGGAACACATGATGTACTTCTCAGAAAATGTCCTGAATATGCTGAAATGTGGAATTTGACAAGCGCCGGAGGAGCAAAATGATAAGTTCATTTATTAAGATATGGAATTTCAGTAAGAAACGTCAGAAGAATTTCATTAAATCCATCATATTCTCCTTTATAAAGGGAATGTTTGAAGTTACTCAACTTGGTGCAATCATTGCTGCAATTTATGCTCTGCTTCAGGAACATTCTATACATAAAGGTATTGTATATGTTGTGATAATGATGATTCTCTGCATTATAGGAACATTCTTTTCAAGTTATGTTGCCCAGATTTCAATTATGGAAACTGGTATGTTCATGGTATCAGATAAAAGATTGTCATTGGGAAATATACTCAGTAATGTACATCTTGGTTTTTTTAATGATTCGTCAGTTGGAAAAATCAGTTCTATTCTTACAACTACCCTTTCAAACGTTGAAATGACTGCACCGACTTCACTTATTAATGTAATCGGTGGACTTCTCAGTTCTATTTCAATACTTATTGCAATGCTGATTTATGAATGGCATACAGGTGTGATTACAGCAATTGGTATGATATTATATATGTTTGCTGTAAACTGGCAGATGAAAATTTCAAGAAAAGAAGCTCCGCAGCGTCAATATGCACAGGACGAACTTTCCGCAGCTGCTGTTTCATTTATTCAGGGCATAAAAGTAACAAAAGCATTCAGCTTTAAAAGTGGCGATAAACGCCTGAAATCAGCTATTACCGAAAGCCGTGATGAAAATATTCGTCTCACCGATAAATCAATGTTTTCACAGGTAGTTACGCAGCTTTGTATTTCGATTTTTGAATCTCTGATTATTGTTATGGCACTTTTGCTTTTTTATAAAACAGAAACAATATCACTGACTACTGCAATAGTTGTAATCGTTATGAGTTTTATGATTTATTCTTCTATAAATCAGGCGGGTTCTATACTTTCAATGATTGGTATGCTGGATAGTGCGATGGCAGATGTAAATGAACTGGAAAACACAGAACAGCTGCAATGCCGACAGCCTACTGCTAAAATGGAATCAAATGAAATTGTTTTTGACAACGTTTGTTTTTCATATGGAGAAAGAGAAATTCTGCATAATATTTCAACTATATTCAAGCCACAGTCTCTGACAGCAATCATAGGGCCTTCTGGTTCAGGTAAGTCAACGATATGTCAGCTTATACCGAGATTCTGGGACGTTACTTCTGGTGTGGTTCGTATAGGAAATGCAGATGTAAGAAATATTGAAACTTCTGAACTTATGAGCAAAATAAGTATAGTTTTTCAGGAAAGTTATCTGTTTGAAGATACAATTCTTAATAATATCCGGTTCGGTAAACCCGATGCTACTTTTGAAGAAGTAAAAGCAGCAACACGTGCCGCAAGGTGTGATGATTTTATTATGTCACTTCCTGACGGATATGATACTTTTATAAAAGAAGGAGGGAACAGCCTTTCCGGTGGCGAAAAGCAAAGAATTTCCATTGCACGTGCTATTCTTAAAGATGCACCAATTATTATTCTGGATGAAGCGACAAGTGCACTTGATTCAGAAAATGAGCAGGCAATCCTTGCAGCTATTGATGAACTTACAAGAAGTAAAACAGTAATTATGATTGCTCACAGAATGAAAACTGTACGCAATGCAGACCATATTATTGCTATTGAAAACGGAAATATTGTTCAGAAAGGTACTCATGACGAACTTATCAAACAAGATGGTATTTACAGCCGTTTCCTTAAAGAACGTGAAGAGGCCATGGACTGGAAAATACGATAAGCCGGTGAGGGCGTTCTGAGTTTGGATAATTCAGATTTATGGAGTTAATTAATATGCAGAAAAATAAAAAATCAATCTGTCTGTATGGCAGAGAAGCAAATAATACAGAAAAGAATATTCCGCCAAAATCACTTCTTGAGATGTTTCTTGCAAACGTCAGGAAGAATGCAGATGCACCTGCAATTATTTATGATGGTGTAAATAATTGCAGTTATGCCCAGACTGTCATGAGAGCATCAGTAATTGCAAAAGCTCTCATTAATGCTGGAGTAAAGCATGGTGATAAGGTTGCTGTAAGTCTTCCATGCGGAAAAGAAATAATTTGTGCTGTACTTGGTATATTATGGTGTGGCGGTGTATATGTTCCAATAAACTGTTCACAACCATTAGAGAGAAGAACAGGTATTTACAATCAGGCACAAATTAAATATTGTGTTACGTACAGCAATTCTTCAGCTGCAAGCATTACGGAATGCACTAATATACTGGCAGATACGCTTTCAGATGATATTGAAGAACTGCCGCAAGCATATATCGCTTCTCCTGACGAAACAGCATACATAATTTTCACTTCTGGTTCTACAGGTATGCCAAAAGGTGTTGAAATTTCTCATGGAGCTGCATGGAATACGATTGCTGATATAATTGAAAAATTTGATCTTAAACAACAAGATGTGGCTCTGGGCGTTTCTGCACTTGATTTTGATTTATCCGTATTTGATATATTTGGTATGTTGTCTGTGGGTGGAGCAATTGCAGTACTGACCGATAAGACTAGAAGAGAACCTTCTGAATGGATTAAAATTATAAATTCCGCAAAAGTAAGTGTATGGAATTCTGTCCCGGCACTGCTTGAAATGTTGCTGGTTTCACTTGAACATGGCGAAAATCTGGAAAGCCTGAGAATAGTTCTCATTTCCGGCGACCGTATAAAACCAGCACTTTATCCGTTACTGAAATCACATACTGATAACTGCTGTTTCATAGCTCTGGGCGGCGCTACAGAAGCATCAATTTGGTCAAATTTCTATGAAGTTACTGAAATTTCTGATGATTGGAATATGATTCCTTATGGAAAACCACTCTCAAATCAGTGGCTCAGAATAATTAGTGATGGAAAAGATGCTGCTGACAATATAACCGGTGAACTGTGGATCGGCGGTGCAGGTCTGGCAAAAGGATATATTTCTGCACCTGAACTTACCGAAAAAGCATTTGTTTATGAAAACGGCAACCGCTGGTATAAAACCGGTGATTTAGGATATTATCTTTCAGACGGAAATATTATGTTTGTAGGAAGAAAAGATAGTCAGGTTAAAATCAATGGATTTCGTATTGAACTGGGAGAAATTGAAAGTCATCTTTGTCAGTTGGATAATGTAAGCAGTTCAGTAGTACTGGCAAAGGGTGAAGATTCTAACAAAATGCTTGTATCTGCACTTGAGGTTTCAGGTACATCAGAATCGGAAATAATACCCGACGTTGAGCCGATTCGTGTTAATCCAGAAGATGATGAAAGCTGTATTGTTGCAAACTTTATGCAGAAAGTTCTGTATAAAAACGGAAAGCCCGTTTTCAATAAAAAAAAATTATCAGAAGATTGTGCAGGCATTATTACGCTATGGGAAAAGTTTCTTAGCGGGAATACTGATCCATTTTCCGTCACAGATAATACTCTTGAAGGTATACTTGAAAGCAAAACCGATTTATTGAGAAATATCATTGCGGGTGAACTTCCTTCAATTTCACTGCTTGATGATGAACTTCTTGCCCCTGCAAAACTTATGATTACATCTGTAGTTAATGAGGCAGTAAGGGAACTGGCAGGAAAAATTCAAAAACAAATTAAAGATTTTTCAGGTGATAAGTTTATAATTTATTTATTATTCGGCAGACATGGCGAAATTTATATACCTTTATTTGAAGAATTGTCTGACTTTTCGGAAAAGATAAAATTTGTATATTTTGAAAGTAACACATCTATGTTGAATGAAACAAATCAAAATTACAGTGAATTCGACTTTGAAATTGAATATGTAAAAACTGATTATAATCATCTTTCTGCTGAATTTGCCGGAATTGCAGACGCAGTTGTGGCAGTTAACGGACTTCATTTATTCACTGAAATTTCGTCTGGTCTTGGGTGGATAAAGCTGCTTATAAAACCAGAAGGTCGTCTTTATGCTACAGAACCGGAAAAGCTTACTGCTTTCGGACTTATTTCAGCTGGTGTTATTGAACATGGTTTTACTGTATATGAAAGAGGAAGAACTAATGGCTCAATGCTTCCTCCAGAAAGCTGGATTCAGAAATTTAGAGATATTAATCTTGACATCATCAGCGTCAGACAGTTCAGAAATGAAAATTTATATATTTTCATTTTGTTTAATAATGAACAATCCTCATTCATGAATGCTTGCCGACTGAAATCATACTGTACAGAAAAACTTGTATCATATATGATTCCAGAAAAATTCTGCTATGCGGTAAGATTACCTCTTACAGAAAACGGAAAGGTTGACAGAAAATCACTTCTTGAATGGTTTGACACTGAAAAATCCTGTACGGGAACAGTTCCCCAAAGTGAGACTGAAAAGAAAATTGCTGCAATTTGGTGCGAACTTTTCAAAACTGAAAATGTTTTCATTGAAGATAATTTCTTTGAAATCGGTGGCGACAGTCTTCTGGCTACACGTATGCTCAACAGTCTGCGAAACTGTTTTGGTATAAGCATAAGCATGAGAGAAATTTTTGATGCGTCTTCACTTGGTAAAATTGCAGAAGTCGTTGATGCAAAGATGGACGAAGCTGATTTGGAAGAAGGCGAATTATGATTGGAGTACTTGGTGCAAGTGGAAAAATCGGTTCAGAAGTTATGGCTGCACTGAAATTACTGAAACCTGAACTTAAAATAAAAGCCGGCTGTCGCAAATGCATTAAAGACAGCTATATTCATGCCTGGCAGTTAGCTGACGCTAACAGTCTTGAATCCCTTAAAAATTTTGCTGCTGACTGTAAACTTATTATAAATGCAAGCGGTATTGTCATTAAAGATAATCTCGGAGTTCCAGTTATAGAAGTCGGTGACGACAATTATTACAAAAGTCTGCAATATCAACAGATACCATTTATCTATGGTTGCGGTGCTGTTCCGGGAGTAATTGGTCTTATTCCACGAAAACTTGCAGAGGAATTTGACAGCATACATACTCTTCAGGTCAATTATCTTATAAATGAATCATTAACTATGACGGCGGCTCTCGACATGACTAAAAATTTTCATATAAACAACAGTAAATCCTCTACTCCAAGAATTAAAAACCAACCGGAAAAAATTCCTTTTATAAGTGATTCGGCTTATCGATATCGTTTTGTTGATAATGAAAGCAAAATTATTGACTCTTTGCTTGGTGTCAGTAACAGCCAATGGTTTATGACGCGTGACAGTGATGATTTTGAACAGCTTTTCGCAGAATCTTATAGCAGTCAGAAAGAATTTGCAGAACAAATATTTAAACTAAGTCATATAAAACAGCTTGGCGTTACAAACTCAATCAGTTTTGTTATAGAAATCAGAGGTATCAAAAATAAAAATGAAAAGATAGTCTCCTGTTATGCAAAAAGCAGCTCACCTTCGGGACTTTCCGGAAAAACCTGTGCTGCCGTGGCTGTTGCACTTTATGATATGAAAATCAGTGCCGGAATTTATAGAATGTCATCATGTAAGGAATGGAAAGAAATATGGAAACTGATTGAAAAACTAAATGCATTTGATGTTTTTGTAACATATCCTTATGCACTGGAGTATATGGAACAGGAAGAGGAAGGGGAAATTTAATGTCAGAAACAAAAAAATGGAAAACCGTTGTATGCGGTACAGGTTTTGGAATGTTTTATATAGAATCTATAAAACGTGCATTTTCTGAATTTGACCTTACTGGAATAGTAGCAAGAGGAAGTGAACGTTCAAAAAAATGTGCTGCTAAATATGGCGTACAACTTTTTAAAAGTATTGATGATGTTCCTTATGATGTTGACTTAGCATGTGTTGCTGTAAGAAGCAGTTCGCTGGGTGGCTATGGTACAGATATGAGCCTTGAATTTCTCAAAAGAGGAATAAACGTTATTCTTGAACAGCCTGTTCACCATGACGACCTAAAAAAGTGCTTCATAATAGCACAGAAAAACAAATGCCATTTTATGACAGGCGACCTATATCTTAATATGCCCGAAATCAGAAGATTTTTACAGATTTGCCGCTTTTTTAGGTCTAATGGTGAAAAAATAGAATTCATAAAGGCAGGAAGCTGTGTTCAGGCATTATATCCTTTTGTTGAAATTTTGATTCAGCTTGTACCTGGCGGAGAGATTAAAGTTGATTATGTCAGTGACCAGCTTGGAGACTTTAAACAGATTATCGGAAAAATAGGTGATATTCCTTTTTCTTTCCAGTTCAACAACTCAATGAATCCGAAAGATCCTGATAATCATATGCAAATTTTACACAGCTTTTCATGCTATTATCAGTCCGGAAGATTAGAACTTGTTGACACAAGAGGACCTCTCATATGGTATCCGAGAATGAATATGCCGTGGTCAGTACTTGATGGAGGCGGATTCCCTGAAAAATACCCTGAACATATGCAGGTTGCCGGAATGGATATTCTTACTGAAAATCTCAGTCAGCTTACTAAACCATATTACCAGATGGCTGAAGAAAGCTGGGTAAATTGTATTTCTATGGACTTACATAAAATCAAAGAAATGAGTAATGACAAAAAGCAGTTCATAATAAAAGCCCATCAGGAACAGAAAGCCTCACGCCTTTGGAATGAACTTACACAAAAATTCGGTTATGCATCGTTAAATAATTCTCTTGACCCAAAGCCAGTATTATCAAAAAATTTAAAGTCAGAAGGAATATTACCTGAAGAAAGGAAGGCTAAAAAAAGTGAATGATTTTATTAAAAAACTTTCAGAATTTTCCGGAAGAAATATACGTCTCTGGACAGAAGACGGAAAACTTAGATTCAAAGCGGCGGCAGGTGTACTTACTTCGGAAGATAAAGAATTTCTTAAAGCGAATAAAGAAGAAATTATTACATATCTTTTGAATGACGAAATTAAAATTGAAACTGATACAGAACATCAGTATGAGCCGTTTGGCATGACCGAAATTCAGCAGGCGTATGTTCTTGGCAGAAATCCTGCCTTTGAATATGGCGGAATTGCCTGCCATATATACATGGAGCTTGAATATGATGAACTCGACCCAATAAAAGTTCAATATGTATGGAATGCACTTATAAAAAGACATCACATGCTAAGGGCGGTTATGTCAGTGGACGGTTATCAGCAGATAATGCCGGAAACTCCGCAATTTGAAGTAAAAGTAGTTTCGTGTACAGAAAATGATGCTGATGAAAAACGTGCAGCAATCAAATCTGAACTTGACCATAAAATCTATGACCCTGAAAAATGGCCGTTATATTCAGTAGTTGTCAGCAAGGGCATTGATAAAGATATAATGCACTTTTCAATTGAATTTGTTACTGCTGACTGGTCAAGCATTTGGACAGTTCTTTCTGAATTTGAAAGTCTGTATTTTCACCCTGAAAAAACTCTTCTACCGATAGAGATTACATTTAGAGACTATCTCATAGCCGAAAAAAAGCTCAGACAGGGCAGTAAATACTACAGAGACAAAGAATACTGGACGAACAGAATCGATACGCTTCCCCCTGCTCCGGAACTTCCTTTACTTGATATAAAAAGTTCTGAAAATGTACGTTTTGAAAGAAATCAGTTTTCTATTTCAAAAGAAAGATGGGATAATTTCTGTAAAACTGCCAAGAAATTCGGTGTTACTCCCACAAGTGCAGTAATGACAGCTTATGGAATGGTTATCGGTCGCTGGAGCAAAAATAAATCCTTCTGTCTTAATCTTAGTATTCTTAATAGACTTGAACTTCACCCGCAGATAGGAACTGTTGTCGGAGACTTTACTGCAAGCAGCCTGCTTGAAATGGAACATAAAGCGGGATATAGTTTCAAGGATATTGCTTTACAGATAAACAGGCAGCTTTTTGATGACCTCGATCACAGACTTTTTACAGGAGTCAATGTACTCAGAGAAATCCAACAAAGAAAAAAAGCTGCTATAATGCCTTATGTTTTCACTGGAGCTATCGGACTGATTTCACCGGAAAAAAGCAACCTTATTGGAAAAATGAATAATAATGGTATAAGTCAGACACCACAGGTATTCATGGACTGTCAGGCAATGGATACCATTGAAGGACTTAATATCAATATTGACAGCAGAACTGGTGTTTTTCCTGATGGTGTTGTAAACGATATATGCAATACACTGCATAATCTTCTTATCAGCCTTTCCGAAAACGAAAACTCATGGACAGCTAATCCGTTCAGCATAGACCTTCCGGAATGGCAGACAAAAAAACGTATTGAAGTTAACAATACCTACACCAAGCAGAATAAATATCTGTTGCATCAGAAAGTACTGAAACAATTAAATGCTTTCCCCGAATCCTTTGCTGTCGCCGATTCTCAGACAAGCTGGACATGTGCGGAACTTTATGAAAACATTAAAAAAGTCAGTGCAGCACTTAAAAATATGAATGTCGGCAGAGGTGATTTTGTAGCAGTTACACTTCCAAAATCACGCTGGCAGATTGCTGCTTGTCTCGGCATTCTTGCTTCCGGAGCAGCTTATGTTCCTCTTGATGTGAACGGAGCGTTAAACCGTTCTGAAGCAATACTGAAAAAGATTTCCGCAAAATGTGTAATACAGCTTTCGGAAAACCACTTCAACATTTCAGGACAATATCACACACTTGATATTGACAGGCTTGAATCCGTCAGCGATGAAGACCTTGTCCAGAATTCAACCGAAAATGAACCCTATGATATTGCATATATTATTTTCACTTCTGGTTCAACCGGTGAGCCTAAAGGTGTGGCTATGAGCCATTCTGCTGCTGTCAACACTATTGAGGCTATCAACAGAATGTTTGATATAAACCGTAATGACAGGATATTCAATCTTTCACAACTTAATTTTGACCTTTCTGTTTATGACATTTTCGGTGTACTTTCAGAAGGTGGCGGAATTGTTATTCCTGACCACAAACAATATAAAAATCCTTCACACTGGGTGGAAATGATAAACAGATATAAGGTTACCGTATGGAACTCCGTACCAGCACTTATGCAGCTCCTTCTTATTTACAGGTCGTATAATGAAAATACAAATATCAATCCATTAAGACTTGTACTGCTTTCTGGTGACTGGATTCCGAATGAACAACCCGACAAACTCAAAGAATTATTTCCGAATGTAAAAGTCATAAGCCTTGGCGGCGCTACTGAGGGTGGTATATGGTCTGTTTACCATGAATGCGATTCTGAATATGATAATTCTCCACTGTGGAAAAGTATTCCATATGGAAAACCTCTTCCCAACCAGGGTTTTATGATTCTTGATAGTCTTTATCAGGACTGCCCCGTCTGGGTTCAGGGAGAACTTTTGATTACCGGTGACAGTCTTGCATCATCTTACTTGAATGAACCCGTCATGACTGAAAATTCATTTATAGATATAAATGGTATAAGAGCGTACAAAACCGGCGATATGGGCTGTTATCACCCTGACGGCACAATCGAATTCCTTGGAAGATCGGACAATCAAGTAAAACTCAGAGGTCATCGCATTGAACTCGGTGAAGTTGAGGCTATAATTAGGAAGCAGATGGATATTGAAAATATAAGCTGTGTTGTTTTCGAAGTCAAAGGCGAAAAAAAGATTGTTGCGGTTATTGCTGGAAACATTCAGATTGATGAAAAGACGCTTAAAGAAAAGCTGGAACCATGGCTGCCAGAATATATGATTCCTGTACTTTGCATTACAACAGATACAATCCCTCTTACTGCAAACGGAAAAGTTGACCGTAAGGCTATATTATCAGTTGTTGAACGTTATGTTCAGGAAAACAAAAAAGCTCCAGTAGCTGAAAAAGCTATGAGTGAAACCGAAAAAGCAGTAATTGATATTATGTCTGAAGTTCTTAATAATAAAAATCTTGAACCTGACGACAATTTCTATGAAGCAGGAGCTAATTCATTAATTCTAGCAAGAGTAGCTGGAATGCTTAATCAGAATGTTGAAAGTTCCATACCATTTGATTCATATCTGATTCAGATGCTCAACATTCCGACTGCAAAAGCGCTTGCCGAATTTATTGATGAAAAAAGAGTTCAGCTGGTAGAAGCCAACGATGATACAGCAGTATTGAATGAATTTGTATGGAAAAAGTCAGAAGGCAATACATCTTTATGTGTAGTATTTACTAACGGTTTAAAGGATGATATTATTGAGATATGCAGAAAATCGGGAAATAAAAACTATCTGTTTGTTACTGAAAGATTCATTATCACAGAACTTATTGAAATGATTCTCAATGAAAATTTAAATAATCTGACATTCCTTACATCAGATTATGAACTTGTAAACTGTATTAAAACTGCATCATTTGTAATGGAAAACGGAATTGTTCCAGAATGCGTCAATATTATTGAGACAGAACTGGAAAGCGAATTTGCTCCTGATACGCTATACATGGGTAATGTCAGATTCGGACTTACGGTTTCCGATGCAACTGACAGCGAAGATATTAAAGGTATTCTTGAAGAATTCTGTATCGGTGATATTGAAATTGCAGATTGCAGAACAAACGAACTGTTAATAAAATTTATAGATTAAAGGTATTGATATGAATAAATATATAAATAACGATATTATTGAAAAAATAAAGATACATGCAGCTGAACAGGGTGAAAAAATTGCCTTGACCTGTTTTGATTCTGATGGCGCTGAAGAAAATATCTCTTATAGTAAGTTCTATCAGAATATAATGAAAATGAAAAACAGCCTGAAAAATAATAATGTCAAATCCGGACAACGTTGTATGATTATCTGTGAGGATAATGAAATTGACTACATAACAGCGCTCATTGCTGTAAATGCCTGTGGCGCTATAGCAGTTCCCGTTAAAATTGATTCTGCTGATTATGGACTTGACAATTGCAGCTTTATCGCAGAAGATTCGGATTCAGACTTTATTATTGCAGGAAAATCCGCTGATATACTGAAAGATACATTTCACAATTTAAATGTTATTGATATAAAGTTTCTTACTGATATAGATTTAACAGACGAATCAACATATGACAGCAGCTACATGATGATTCTGTATACATCAGGTTCTACAAATAAGCCGAAGGGAGTACCTTACAAAGAAGAAACGATCTGTAATATCCTTGAAAATTACGGAAAACTTAATTGCAGAAACCAAGACAGCATTACAATGTGCTGTTTGCCACTAAACCATACTTTTGCATTAATTACTATGGTACTTGTTTCACTTTGGACGGGCGGACGTACTATATTAATGAAGCCCGATGCATTTGCACTTGATCCTCTCAGATGGTTTCAAAATATTTCAAAATACCATGTCACTCATACAGGCGGTCCGAATTTCATGCTATCCATGCTGGCTGAAGCATCAGATAATGTTGATGATAAAAACATAGATATAAGCTGTATTAAAAGTCTTATTCTTGGCGCAGAATTCATTCAGCCGGATACTGTAAAAAAATTCATATCAGCTGTAAAGGTATATGGATTTAATGAAAACAGCCTTACAGTTAACTATGGCCTTACTGAAACCTGCTCTTCAATATCCACAACAGAGTTTAAAGCTGGTATGCATGCTGTCTACATTGATGAGAACGGCGAGCCAAATGATTTTGAATGTGGAAAACCTGTTTACTCTGTAGGTTATATGATTGACGGCAATGAAGTAATGATTATTGACAATGAAAGCGGCAAGTCGGTTGAAAACGGAAAAATCGGTGAAGTTTGCCTTAGTGGGTCATCAGTTCTTGAAAATTACTGGAATCTGAATTCTGACGAAACTTTTATAGTAATAGAGGGAAAACGTTATTTCAGAACAGGCGACCTTGGATTTATTGTTCTGAATCATAACAGAAAAGAACTTTTCATTTATGGCAGAATCAAAGAAATCATTAATATCAAAGGTGAAAATTACTCTCCGTATTTTATCGAATCTGTTACTGAATCGGTAATCGGTAATGCCGGAAAAGCCGTGGCTTTTTCAGTTCCTGCAAATCATACGGAAGAGCTTGTTGTTCTGATTGAAGAATCTCAGAAAAATTCAGACGATAACAGAAAGCTGTTATTTGACAGAATTAAATCACTTCTTATTAAAAAACTCTCAGTTTCACTTAAATCAATAGTATTTTCTGAATCGGGTTCATTTATAAAAACTCAGAACGGAAAGCTTCAAAGAAATAAAATGAGAAATCTTTATATTAATGGTGAATGGAATGGTACAGAAATAACTTCTGGCATCAATTCAGATGAAGACATCAGAAGGTTTATAATCGGGTTTATCAGCAAATACTCATCTGTATCCCCTGAAAACATTGATACTTCTGTCTCAATGATTTATCTTGGACTTAATTCCCTGCTTTCACAGCTGCTTATTGCTGAAATACAAGAACGTTATGGAATAACACTTTCGATTGTGGATATTAACAGATACCCTTCAATAGATGCTATTGCAGAATATGTAATTAGCAAAAGTGAAAATAAATCAGAAAATATTCTTTTATCTGCCAAAAATACGATAAATGACCAAATCCCGATTACAGACGTTCAGCAGGCATATATTACTGGCAGAAATGCTGAAATTGACTGGGGTGGTGTTTCTTGTCAGTATTATATGGAACGTGATATTGAAAATCTTGATGCAAAACAATTTAAAACTGCGGTCAGAAAGCTTATGGAACGTCACGAATCTTTGCGTACTGTTATTATGCCAGATTTCACACAGAAGATTATTGAAGATTATAATGCTGATATAACATTTCAAAAAGCTGTCGGTGACAACTGTGACGAAGTACTAGAACGTACAAGAGATGAAATGTGCAATACAATGCTTCCTGTTGATAAGCCGATGTTCAAAATTGTTGTATCAGAAATGGATAACAATATCTTCCGCATTCATATTCAGATTGATATGATTTGCTGTGATGCAATGAGTATGCTTATTTTCTGGAATGACTTGAAAAAATTCTATAACAACGAAATACCTGCTAAGCTTTCAATGAGCTTTTTTGATTGCCAGGCAAATGCCGATGCTGAAAAAAAAGATAACGACAAACAATACTGGACAGAAAGACTCAGAGATTTTCCGTCCGCACCGGAACTTCCGTGGAATCCAAAAGCAGATAAGATTTCAACAGGAGCATTCAGCCGTCATGCTCTCTTTATAGATAATGAAGAATGGAACAAATTCGAAAAACTGACAGAAGAACTTGGAATAACTCCTACCGTTGCATGCCTTACTTTATTTGCGGAAACGCTTTCAGCATTTGGAGCAGGTGCAGAATTTGTCATCAGCCTCACAACTCTCGGCAGAAAACCAATCAGCAAGGATATTTATAATGTAATTGGCGATTTTACAAAACTCATGATGTTTGCTGTAAAATGTAAAAGAAAAAGCTTGCTTGAAAATGCCATAAGTATTCAGTCTGATATTATGACAGATTTGGAACATACAGACTTTACTTCAATTGACATTGTCAGAGAACTTGAACGAGGAGAAAATGAAATTTATCCGGTTGTATTCACAAGTTTACTGGGAATGGAAAAAATAGTCGGCCGTCAAAGTCCGTTTTCACCTGACAGTTTTTCACAATCATCAACTCCACAGGTTATACTTGATAATCAGCTTCTTCCGGCTGAAAACGGAATTATAGTATGCTGGGATGCAATTGAAAAGGCGTTTGCAGATGGCATTCTTGATAAAATGTTTGAAGTTTATAGCGGATTGATTGAAAAAGCTTTCGATAAAGAATTCTGGACAAAAGAAATCAGAGACTTACGTCCGGACCATGATAAAGAAATACAGAATAAGGCGAATAGTACTGTTGATACCTCAATTCCGTTTATAAATATGGCTGAAAGATTTATTTCTCAGGCAGAAGCAAATCCTGACCGAAGAGCCATTGTGCATAATGGTATAAGTTACTCTTATAGTGACCTGAAAAAACGTGCTGACCAGATAAGTGAAATGTTGCAGGATAATAATATATATGCGGGCGACAGAGTGATGATTCAGATGCATAAATCCTTTGATTTGATTGCCGCAATTGTTGGTACAGTACAATATGGAGCAGCATATCTTCCAATGCCTTATGACCAGCCGCAAAGCAGACAATCAGAGATTTATAAAAAATCAGGGGCAAAATGCATTATTGCGGACGATGGTAATGAAATTGCAGAAGAAATTCCACTCTTGACTATGAAAGAGGCTGATAAAAAATCCGGAATATGGAACAGGAATAAAATTGATTCAAATCAGCTGGCTTATATAATTTATACTTCTGGTTCAACCGGCACTCCGAAAGGTGTGGCAATCAGACATAATTCTGCAATGAATACAATTCTTGCAGTAAACAAATATCTGAATCTTAATGAAAATGATTGTCTTATCGGACTTTCATCTGTCAGCTTTGACCTTTCGGTCTATGATATTTTCGGAGCTTTTACAGCTGGTGCATCATTACTTGTACCAACAGAGGCCGAGAGAATAGACCCTGCCTGCTGGATAAATCTTTGTGAAACAAATAATGTTACTATATGGAATACGGTTCCGGCGCTTATGGATATTCTACTTGATTATTGTATTGCTATGAATAAAGTCCCGTCCGGGCTGAAAATCAAAAATATAATTCTTTCTGGTGACTGGATACCTATGGAACTTTTCGGAAAACTTAAAAAAGTCATACCTGATGCAAATTTTACAAGTATGGGCGGCGCTACGGAGGCTTCAATTTGGTCAAATTATTTCACTGTAAAAGAAATCAAAGACAATTGGGTTTCAATTCCGTATGGTTATCCTCTTCCGAATCAGTTTTTCCATGTCATTGATGATTTTGATAGACTTTGTCCGTGTGGTGTAAGCGGAAAACTCTATATCGGAGGACGTGGCGTTGCAGACAGTTACTACAATGAAAAAGAACTGACTGAAAAAGCGTTTATTATTCACCCCGATACTGGCGAGCGCCTTTACAATACAGGTGATTACGGAAGATACGATAAAAACGGCTGCCTGATATTTATGGGCAGAAAAGATACACAGGTAAAAATAAACGGGTACAGAATCGAGCTCGGTGAAATCCAGAATGCTCTTGATAAAATAGGATATGAAAGCAATACTGTTATTGTTGCCGATGATGGCAACAGCGGGAAAAAACTCATTGCCTTTGTAAAGACTTCTGATACGTTAGATGAAGCCGATATTAAAAATAGTGTTTCAGAATATCTTCCGAGGTATTTCGTTCCGGACAGAATCATTGCCGTTGAAGATATGCCGATTACTGCCAACGGAAAAATTGATAAAAAATCTCTGCTGGCACATTACCAGAACATCAGAAGAAATCAGAACAGCATAATGGAAAATAATGATTGTCTTTCTGAAAATGATATTATGGTTCTTGAACTTTTGAAAAAAGAACTGAATATTCCACAGCTTTCTTCTGATGACAGCTTTATGGGATTAGGAATTAATTCATTATCACTTATCAAGCTTTCCAGCTCACTTGAAACTGCTTTTGGTCACCGTGACAATATAAATAATATTATCCGTTACAAAAAAGTAAGTGATTTTCTTGATTACTACAGAAATACAAATATTAATGATATTCAGAAAAAAATCAATGAAGAAAACGCTGAAAATCTCAGAAATGCCATGGAACTTGCAAAGAAAGACCCACTATACAATCACCCTGTCATGCAGATTATAAGGGAAGAACTCCAGATGATTAATGTTTCTCCAGATGATCAGCTTGTAAATCTTGGGCTTTCTTCACTTTCAGTTATCAGAATTGCAAACAAACTTGAAAGTTTATACAGCTGTCGTCCGTCAGTAAATGAAATGCTCAGTTATCAGGTTGTACGTGACTTGATTGAATTCTATGATAATGTGAATGACAAGAGCATTGCAGAAATACAACGTAAAATTGACGAAGAAAATGCTGAAAGACTTAAAACAGAATATGAACTTGCCAAGACTGATCCCATGTACAATCACCCTGTTATGAAGATTATAAGAGAAGAACTCCAGACACTTAAAATTTCACCTGATGACCAGCTTGTCAATCTTGGACTTTCTTCGCTTTCTGTTATCAGAATCGCCAATAAGCTGGAAGGCTACTACGGACGTCGTCCCTCAGTACATGAAATGCTTCGTTATCAGAAAGTAAATGACATTATTGTTTTCTATGACCAGCCAGATAATGAAGGCATGAATACCGGAAATGATGATTCTGAAAACGACAAAGTGGATTTTGAAAATATGCCGGTTGTTCTCAGATGTATATGTGAAGTACTGAATGTTCATAATGTCAATCCGTCAGACAGCCTTTCCGGACTTGGAATATCATCACTTGAAATAATCAGAATTGCCAATAAACTCGAAGCTGCTTATGGTAAGCGTCCTTCTGTTCAGGAACTTGCTGAAATGTCAAGTATTCAGGAACTGATGGATTACTATGATGGAACAGAAATTAAAGAGCAGGAAGAAACGCAGGAAGATATTGACAGAAAAACAGCTATAAGTCTGTATAATCAATGCCGTGATTCAGACATTATCATATGGCCGGAAAACGGCAAACTGCGCTTCAAAGCTCCACAAGGTTCTCTTACACCCGAATTTAAAAAGAAACTTTCGGATAATAAAGAAATTCTTCTTCAATATCTCAGTGAAAAAGATTCCGTTACAAGTCAGGATTTGACACCTCTTCAGATGGCATATGTTATAGGAAGACAGAATCAGTATGTTCTTGGTGATATTACTGCTCACTATTATGTTGAATATAATGCTGAAAATCTTAATATAACCGCTCTCCAGGACGCTGTAAACGAACTTATCATAAAAAATGAAATTCTCAGGACTATTATTACTCCCGAAGGAAGAATGAATGTCTATAAGACCAATCCGGGTTATACAGTGGAAGTCATTGAATGCAATGAAAACAATATTCCGGAAAAAGACCTGAGAACAGAAATGAAAGACCATCCGTTTATTCTTGGGGAATGGCCTATGTTTGATATTAAGGTTACAAAATACAATAACAAGGAATGCAGGGTTCATATAGGAATCGATTGCCTTATTCTGGACGGCTGGAGTATAAATATGTTTCTGAAACAATTAATTTCAGCTTATGTCGGCAATCCTGTTGAAGTAACTGACTATACATTCAGACTTTACCTTGAAGAAGAACGTCAATGGCTCAGAAACAAGCAGTATCACAGAGAATCGCAGAAATACTGGATAAGTCAGATTGACAAGCTTCCGCCCGCACCGCATCTTCCGCTTAAAAATAAGCTTGAAGATATTAAAAAGCCTTCATTCAGAAGAAAACAGTTCCTTATGAGTGAGGAATATACATTCTCATTTTTCCAAAAGTTGAAAAAGTATGACCTTACTCCGTCCGCTGCTCTTTGTACTGCATATATGATGAGTCTTTCAAAGTACAGCGAAAATCCAGATGTAACACTTAATCTTACGATGTTCAACCGTCAGCCTATTCATCAGGACGTACAGCAGGTTCTCGGTGATTTTACAAATATCGCACTTATCGGTTATCGTGCCTCTGATGAGAAGATAAGTTTTATTGAACGGACTGCGCCAGTAAGCAAAGAACTATGGAACGCAATTGAATACAGAAGCTTTAATGTTATTAATCTACTCGGACAACTTGCTGAAAACTACAATGATGTAATAGCCGCACCTTATGTATTTACCAGTCTTCTTGACAAAGAAGGTGAAAAGGGCGGTGACATAATGAAAAAAGTCGGATTTACAGAAATATTTGCACAAACCCAGACTCCACAGGTAGTCCTTGACCATCAGCTTTATCTTACAAACGGAAGACTGTTTCTTGTTTTGGACTATGTTGATCAGGCATTTGATGATGATATGTTATCTGCAATGTTCAAGGATTACACTGACAGGGTTGCAAAGCTTGCTTCTAATGAAAACTGGGAGGAAATTTATGATTAAAACCAAAAAATCAATTTTTCTTTGCCGGCCGCATTTTGACCGTCCGATTGTGTTCTGTTTTCATCATGCCGGAGGAAATTCCAGAGCTTATCAGAAATGGATTTGCAACAATAAAGTTGATTTTATTCCGGCAGAATTACCCGGTCATGGAATACGTATTAATGAACCTTTCTCACAAAACATCGATGATTTAAGCAAAGAGTTTGCAGAGGAAATAGCTGAGATTGTAGCTGAAGGAAGTAATATTGAATTTTCCCTATTCGGTCACAGTCTCGGAGCAGTTATAGCATTTAATGTTGCCTGCTCATTAAAAAAATATATAATTTCACCGGTTTGCCTTCAGGTTGCGGGGCGTCATGCCCCGCAAGCCGAAGACCCGTCTTCATACAAAACCAGCATGGGAAAAGAAGCGCTTATTGAAGAAATAATGAGCTATGGCTATACACCAAAAGAACTTATTGAAAATGAAGAATACCGTAATTTTGTTCTCCCTATAATGTTCGGCGATTACGTTTTAGGTGAAAGTTTCAAATATAATAATCAGAATATTTCCGTACCGGTTCTTGCCTATTACGGAAGAAACGACATGGGTGCGGATAAAAACGTCATGCGGAACTGGAAAGATATTACTACTGATGACACGTTCCATATAAAGGGATTTGACGGAGACCACTTTTTTCTGCTTGATAAAGATAATAATTTTCCGGATATTCTAGCAGACGATATGCTCAGATTCACAAAAAACAAAAATTCCTATGAAACAGCAGTTCAAAAAACATTCCGCTATGAAAGGGGTATGATATAATTTAATGATTAAAAGAGCTGTTAATAAATGGTTTGCTCATCAGACATCTCACAATGATGCTGAGCTTAATATACTTTGTTTTGTATTCGCAGGAGGAAGTCCGAGTTTTTTCGCTCCATGGAGAACTCTTTTTCCTGAAAATATAAATTTTCTTCCGGTACTCTATCCGGGAAGAGAAATAAGAATCAAAGAAAAGATTCCAGATAATCCCGATGAACTGATTTCACAGTTTATCAGGGATAACCCCATCATTTTTGAAAAGCCTTATGCAATCTGGGGGCATTGTTCAGGTTCACTGCTTGGACTTGAACTTGCATACAGAAAAAGTCTTGAGGGCCACTCTCCGAAAGCTTTTATTGTAAGTGGGTGTGAAGCTCCACAATATGCGCTCAGACTACTGCCTGAAGTAAAAGAAAGCTTTGCAGAAGTAAAAGACGAAGATATTCTTAAATCTCTTATCTGTTATAATCTTATGCCACGTGATATGATTGAAAATCCTGCATTCCGCAGTTATTTTCTTCCGGTTTATCGTTCTGACCTCAGTATGTTCAGCAAATACAGATATGATAACAGAAAGAAACTTGATTGTCCAGCGCTTATTATGAACGGTACAGAAGACATAATGCTGAAACATAAATATATTGAAGAATGGAAAAATTGCTTTTCTAAAGACGTTCAGATGCTTTACTACAGCGGAGAACATTATTTTGTAAACAACCACAAGCAAGAAGTGATGGAAAAAATTTCTGAATTCTGTAAAACAGGTAAGGTGATTTTATGAGTGATAACAATAATCTTCCTCTGCTTCCACAGCAGAAAAGACTTTTGAAGTACGAGTTGAATGAAGAAAGCAAAGGTTCACAAAATGCCGGAATTGCATTTCAGCTGAGAGGAAATATTGATTTTGACAGACTTGATGAATGTCTCAGTCAGCTTGTTGAATTCCATGACGCATTAAAAATGAATTTTTCTGTAAAAGAAGACGGCAGTGCAGTACATAAAGTCAATGATTTTGACATAAGGTGGATAAAACATGATTTTACTAATATTCCTGAAGAAAGGAAAGAAAAACAAGCTTTAAAATCCGCTGAAGAAACCGTTCTTGCACCTATCGATGTTCTAAATGAACCACTTTTCGAGTTTCATCTTTACAAACTTGCGGAAGACTGGGGAATACTTCTTGTAAAAGCAAGTCATATAATTGTGGACGGACCTTCATTTACTGCAATTTATGTACAGCTTTCAGAATTATATACAGGTTCAGAAAATCTTGTAAAACCATTTTCGTGGAAGAATTTTATATTACAGGAGATGGAATATGCCAAATCACCGGCAGGAAATAAAAGTGCGGCGTACTGGCAAAATCAATTAATACCTGTTTCTGTCAGCATTCAGGATATTAAGAACCTCAATTACAGCACAGTTCATAATGAAAGTAATAGATTGAGTATGTCTGAATTAAAAAAAGTGGCAAAGGAAGAAAAAACATCTGTATTCAATATTGTTATCTTTCTTTATACTTATACACTTGCTGAAATTTTCCGATGTGAAGAATTTGCAGTTACATATACCCTTACAAACCGATTCAAAGAAGAAATGCGGCATATGGTCGGACTTACGACACATAACCTGCCGCACGTTCTGACCGATATTAGTTCAAAGAATGTATCACAGCTTATTTCTGAAACAAAAAAGCAGATGAACAACAGCTTTTCTCACTTTATTATGGGAGAATGCGCCGAAATTCCATATTTTGCACTTTCCTATCTCAGCGAAACTATAAAGTTACCTGATTGGGACGGTTTAAATGTAACCCGTCACCCTTTCACTAGTAATCAAAAATATAATGATTTAACATATACGCTTATATGCAGTGAAGGAAAAGATTTTATAGAATTGGGCGTAAATACAAGCAGAGAAATATATAAACCTGAATTTGATGATACGCTTTTTAGCCGCATGAAAAAGAAATTAAGTAAAATGGCGTATGAATGATTTACAACAGATATGGAGGAAATTTCATGAATAAAATAAAACTTCCGATGACAACGACTCAGCTTACATATGAACCGTTAGAGGAAAAAGGAGCAGCGTCATTAAATCTCTGTAATGGTTTTCTTCTTAAAGGAAATTACGACATTGAAAGAATGAAACGAGCTGTAGAAAAGCTTTATGAAAGACATGACGTTTTAAGAATGGTAATGAAAAAAGATTCGGATAAACCTTATCTGGTTATTGATGATAATATTTCACTCGGTCTTGATGTGATTGAACTTGAATCATCAGACAGAGACAGCAGATATGCAGAAGCCATGAATGATTCACGTATTCGTGTACGAGAGAATATAGCATTCAGTAATAAAGGTATGTATCGTTTCTGGGCATATGAGATTGCTGATGATGAGTTAATGATAGTTTATGTTGCAAACCATTGCGGAACAGATGGAAGCTCGATGGCTATACTCAACGGCGAAATCGAAATGCTATATGAAAATCCAGACAGAACTGACATTCCTACTAGCAGCAGCTTTGAAGATTTTCTTATGGAAAGAAAATCTTACATTAACAGCAATGAATACAAGAAAGACGGAGAATACTGGAAAAATCTTAAAATGGGCTGCGAAACTGTGGATATTCCTTTACCAGAACAGAAATACGATGAATGTATTGCAATGGAATTGGGGGCGTATACAGTTCCGCTAGACAAAATCAACAAGATTGCAAGAGTAAACAAGACTTCTAATTTCAATGTTGTATTCCTTATGTTAAGGCTTGCCATTGCTGAATTAACAAAGAAAAAGGATATATCCATGACATACATTTTTGCATCACGCATGAATCCGAAATATCGTGGAACATTCGGATTTGTGGCACAGGGAGCGGTATCACGTACAAAAATAGTGGAAGACCTTACATGGAAAGATACCCTTAAAGAGGTCAAAAATGGTATGAATGAGGGACTCAGACACATAAACTCTTCTGACAGTGTAGATTTTGATGAATTCCTGCTTTCATATATGCCTAAAACCAGTTCGAAACTCAAAACCACATTTGCTGATTTGGAATGTGTGCCCTTTGTCTTACACCCGGTAGCACGCTTTAAAAGCAGATTGTTTGCAGTAATTGCAACTGAAATCAGCAATGTTCTGTATTTATATCCTATGTGTGATGTAAATGTTTACGGACCAGAATTTATTCAGGCTTTTAACGGAATCATAAACAGATACACTGAAATGATAGTCGAAAACCCTGACATAACTATTAAAGAACTTATAAAATAACAGGAGGTTAACTTTATGAATAACAAGGAAACAATTATGGCAGTACTTGCAGAACTCTGGCAGAATGCACTGGAGCTTGACAAAGCGCCCAAAGAAAACGAAGATTTTTTTGAACTTGGCGGAAACTCATATAAAGCATTCTTTATTGTTTCAAATATGCCGGAAGAATATCAGGGAAAGCTTGAAATCAATGATTTCTACGAATATGAAACTCTCGGCAGTATTGCCGGCTGCCTTGCTGAAAAAATGCATGACTGAAATTTATTGTATAAAGATTAACGATAGTCTCACAGATGAACAAATAACCGGCTTGCGGAAAATAATCACAGTTGAAAATAATAACCGTATTGATAAATTCAAATTTCGTGAAGATCTGCTTAGAACACTTTTCGGCGAACTTCTTGTAAGATATGCTGTTTCAGAAATTACCGATGTAGATGCTGATAAAATTACAATTATGCGCGATAGCTATAATAAACCATATTTTCCCGAGTTACCATTATATTTTAATATTTCACACTCGGAAGATTATGTGATTTGTGCATTGAGCAGTAATAAAATCGGGATAGATATAGAAAAAATTACTGAGACAGATATTAAAATTGCAGAAAAGTTTTTTTCCAGAACTGAATATAACTTTCTGTCAGGATTAAGGCAATCTGACAGAAAGCAAAAATTTTTTGAATTATGGACGATAAAAGAAAGTTATGTGAAATTCATAGGCAAGGGATTGCATATTCCATTTAATTCTTTTAATGTAAATTTAAATAACAGTTCACCAAAAATATCAGATAAAACAAATGTATATTTCAGACAGTATGATATTTCAGGTTATAAATGTACTGTCTGTTCAGATGTCGAAGATTTTCCCGACAGTATAAAATATGTTTCTGAAAAAGATATTATTAGCTATTACTAACTTATGTGCGTAAGGAGGTTATCAAATGAAAAGAAAGAGTACTCTGGCGACTCTGCTGGACTATGCAGGCAGACACAAATATCTGACCTTCCTGGGATTAGCTTTGTCGGCGGTATCCATGCTGTTGAGTATGGTTCCATACATATGCATCTGGCTGGCAGCCCGAGATTTGATCGCCGTGGCTCCGAATTGGACTCAGGCACAAAATGTTACCCGGTACGGCTGGATAGCGTTTGCCTTTGCGGTGAGCGGAATTGTGATCTATTTTGCAGGTCTGATGTGTACGCATCTGGCGGCATTCCGTACGGCGTCGAACATTCGCAAACAAGGCGTTGCTCATGTGATGCGGGCTCCTTTGGGCTTCTTCGATTCTAACGCCTCGGGACTGATACGCGGCCGTCTTGACGCAGCAGCGGCTGATACCGAAACATTGCTGGCTCACAACCTGGCGGATATCGTCGGCACAGTCGTCCTGTTTATAGCTATGCTGATGTTGATGTTCGCATTTGACTGGCTAATGGGGGCGGCTTGCCTGCTGGCGGCAGTGATCTCGATCATCGCCATGTTTTCCATGATGGGCGGCAAAAACGCCAAAATCATGGCGGAATACCAAGCGGCACAAGACCGCATGACCAAAGCTGGCACCGAGTATGTAAGGGGTATTCCTGTAGTGAAAATATTTCAGCAGACAGTTTATTCCTTCAAGGCGTTTCAGCAGGCCATCAAGGAGTACAGCGACAAATCCGAATATTATCAGGACAAAGTTTGCCGGGTTCCCCAGTCTGTAAATCTGACCTTTACCGAAGGAGCCTTTGTCTTCCTGGTTCCGGTGGCGTTGTTTCTGGCGCCCAGCGCTTTATCCGGCGGGGATTTTGCCGGCTTCGTTACCAATTTTGCCTTCTATGCAGTGTTCTCCGCTATCATCTCTACAGCGCTTGCGAAAATCATGTTTGCTGCATCCGGCGTGATGCTGGCCGACACCGCTTTAGGCCGTATCGACCGGGTAATGTGTGCCTCTATGTTGGAAACGCCCGCTCATCCAAAAACGCCTCACGGCAATAAAGTGGAATTTAAAGATGTGTGCTTTACCTACGACGGTGCAGAAACCCCAGCTCTCTTCAACGTTTCTTTCACGGCACAGCCGGGACAGACAGTAGCGCTGGTGGGACCATCCGGCGGAGGAAAAACCACGGCTGCCAGTCTGATTCCGCGTTTTTGGGACGCAACTTCAGGTACGGTAGAAGTCGGCGGGGTAAACGTATCTCAGATTGATCCCCATGTACTTATGGATCAGGTGGCTTTTGTATTCCAGAACAATCGCTTGTTTAAGGCGTCCATTCTGGAAAATGTGCGTATTGCCCGCCCAAACGCCACACGGGAACAAGTACAGGCGGCGCTCTTGGCTGCTCAATGCAGCGATATTCTGGAAAAATTGCCGAATGGAGTCGATACCCGAATCGGTTCTGAAAGCACCTATCTTTCCGGCGGCGAACAGCAGCGTATTGCTCTGGCGCGGGCTATTTTAAAAGACGCTCCCATCGTGGTGCTGGACGAAGCCACCGCATTTGCCGATCCAGAAAATGAGATCCTGATCCAGAAAGCCTTTGCTGCACTGACTAAAGGCCGCACTGTCATTATGATTGCCCACCGGCTTTCTACGGTCGTCGGGGCGGATAAGATCATTGTCTTAGACGAAGGACATATCGCCGAGCAGGGTACTCATGCGGAACTTACCGCAGCAGATGGACTGTATGCCCGGATGTGGGCTGAATATAACCGTGCTGTCCAGTGGAAGATTACCGGTAAGAAGGAGGCGGAGTAAATGTTTGGAAAGAATTTTCAAAGAAAATATGCTCTGACAGATCAGGGGATTCGCAATACAAAAAAAGGCACGCTATGGACAGTCATCGTCAACTTAATTGTTATGGGCGGCATGGGTATCCTATACTTATTAACGCTTGATTTTATGAACACCTTGACAAACGGAGCGCCGCTGCCTGACGCAGTACTTCCAATCAGTCTGGTCGTTTTATTTATTGTTTTGTCTCTCATAACCCATCTGCAGCAATACAGGGCTACCTATGGACTGGTATACGACGAAGTCAAAACCACTCGCCTCAGCTTGGCGGAACGTCTGCGTAAGCTGCCCTTGGGTTACTTTGGCAAGCGGGATCTAGCCGATCTGACTGAAACTCTTATGGGGGACGTCAACCGTATGGAGCACGTTTGGTCCCATGTGCTGGGGTATTTATATGGTTCTTATATTTCCACGGCGCTCATTGCCGTATGTTTATTTGTGTATGACTGGCGGCTTGCAATTGCCTGCCTGTGGGGCGTGCCGGTAGCTTTTGGACTGCTGTTCGGTAGCCGAAAAATCACCAGCCGCAGCGCCGAACGAACAAAAAAGGCAGCGGTTGTCGTTTCAGACGGTATCCAGGAATCACTGGAAAATATACGGGAAATCCGTGCCACTAATCAAGAAGAACGTTATCTGGAGGGACTGAACAGGAAAATCGATGAGCACGAAAGAATTATGATTCGCGGCGAGCTGGGTACCGGCATTTTCGTCAATGCCGCCAGCGTGATTATGCGTCTGGGAGTGGCAACCACCATCCTTGTAGGCTCCAATCTGATTCTCTCCGGCCGTATCGACTTCATGCTGCTGTTTTTATTCCTGCTGGTCATTACCCGGGTCTATGCGCCTTTTGATCAAAGCCTTGCCCTCATTGCGGAGATGTTTGTCTCCCAGGTATCCGCCGACCGGATGAATGAGATCTATGATACTCCAATCGCTGAAGGTACAGAAGTTTTTAACCCCAAAGGACATGATATCGTATTCGACCATGTAGGTTTTGCCTATGATGAGAAGGAGGTTCTGCGCGATGTGAGCTTTACCGCCAAAGAAGGAGAGATTACGGCGCTGGTCGGTTCTTCTGGTTCCGGTAAAAGCACCTGCGCCCGTCTGGCTGCAAGGCTGTGGGACGTCACTAAAGGCAGCATCAAAGTAGGCGGTGTTGACGTCTCTGCCGTGGACCCGGAAGTCCTGCTTACGGATTACTCCATGGTATTTCAGGATGTAGTGCTGTTTGACGACACGGTAATGGAAAATATCCGTCTTGGCAAGCATGGCGCCACAGATGAAGAAGTTCTCGCTGCGGCTAAAGCAGCAAACTGCGACGAATTTGTCCGTAAGCTGCCAAAAGGATATAATACCCCCATTGGCGAAAACGGAGCGAAATTATCCGGCGGAGAACGACAGCGAATCTCTATTGCTAGGGCGCTGTTAAAAGACGCGCCTATCGTATTGCTTGATGAAGCAACTGCAAGCCTGGATGTAGAAAACGAAACTAAAGTGCAGGGCGCGCTCTCCCGCCTGCTTATCGGCAAGACCGTATTAGTTATTGCTCATCGGATGCGCACAGTGGAAGCGGCGGACAAAATTGTCGTTTTAGCTGACGGTAGAGTGAAGGAAGAAGGCTCTCCGGCAGAATTAATAGCTAAAAGAGGTCTCTATCGTCGTATGGTAGAGCTGCAGCAGCAAAGCGCTCAGTGGAGTCTGGAATAATCCTCGCGTATAAAATTATCTGGAAAATTCGCATAAAGTTTTTTGTATAGTTTCAAAAGCACAAATATGTACTCTTAAGAAAATCAGGGTACAGCAAACGCTGTGCCCTCCGTTTGCAAAAAAGGGGCAGCTGCACGATTTTGTACAGCTGCCCCTTTTTTGTTGTTGTCAAGCGCTGACAAAATAAATGATAAAAGTGGATTAAAGGGTTTGGATTTCAAATATTCGGCTTTTTCGTTTTTGAAATTAAACTTTTTATTTTATGGAGTAAATTTTGTACTGCAACACAAAATTCCGAAAAAACTCAGTTGCGAGATTTTAGGTATAAAAAGCAACGCAGTTTGGAACTTAAGGTTCAGACTGCGTTAAAGTTATCACATTTTTCGTAGTTGAAAAAGCATAACGAATATATCCATACTGCCGCGAGCTGCATCGCCGCACAGATAAAATCCTGAAGTACGAACGTCAGGTGCAGCTCAGCGAATATTATCATTTTTAATTCTTTGCAGTGCATAAGGCGTCATTCCGCATTTTTCAGCGCTTTATCCAGCGGAATTTTTTTAATTCTTCTGAAATCAAAGCCCAAAACAATCAGATACCCGATAAGTACAAACAGGAACATCTTAGCGTATCCCCACGGATTCATCATAAAGGTAAACCAGCCGCTGTAGTCTGCCATAATCATTTTCCAAGCCTCGCTCATGACAAGTGAACCGAGAAAAACACCGAGTACGTCTGCCAGCACAAAAACAATAGAGGTTGAGATCAGATACAGCCTTGCTATTTCGCCGTTTTCATAGCCGAGAATTTTGGTCATGGAAATGGCGTTCTCATTTTTCTCGATAATGATTTTTGTGAGCAGATAAATCATCACGGCCGACAGCAGAATACACAGCACCTGAAAATACCGCATATAGAAGCCCATGGAATGGTCAAGTTGATCGCACATTTTGGTGATATCCCGTTCGGTAATCACTGTTGCTATATTGTCCTCTGAAATATCCGTGATTTCCGTATCGGACAGATAACCGGTAAATTCGTCCTCCTTTAAGTCAAAATCCGCGCTGAACTGTTTTATCGGCATAAATACGGAAATCATCAAAGATTTATCATAAAGTCCCGCAACCTTAAAGTCGTACTTTTTGTTTTCATACTTTTCCTCAAGGGAAACCGTATCGCCTGAGGATATGCCGTATTTTTCCGCAAAAGAGTTTGAAATATAAACTTCGTTTTCTCCCAAAGACTCTAAACCGTCAATTTTTACATAGTTGCTGTCGTCTGCAATTCCGTATACGGAAATATCCTCGGCGAAGGAGTCGCTTTTCTTTTGCAATGATTTCATACCGAAGATTTCCGCGTTTTCGTTTGCTGTCGTAATGAGCTTTCCGTCCTCGTCTTCATAGGATTTCAACACATACTGATAGTCTGCAAACATCATATCCTTTGCATTATCCTTGTAGTAATCGAGCGTGTCCGGCATTCCGATTGCCATTGAAAGCATCACGCATACAAAGAAGATTCCGAAAAACAAAATCAGGTAGTTCGGCATATTCTGAAAAATAATACGAAGCCGAAAACGACTGAAGAATTTCCAGTTGGGCAGCCTGATTGCTTTTTTACGCTTATTCTTTTTCAAATCCTGCCGCAGAAACTGGAGCGGTGTGTGCCTCATTTTTGCAAAAATGACCGCAAGGTTTACAACAAACATAAGTAAAAGAGGAATGACCGTAGTTTTCAAAAATGCTGTCGGATTCCAAACCGTTTCATAGGCAGGCAGGCTATAGCTGTTGTAATACATGGAAACGACCACATTTTTAAATACCGTATACCCAAGCATATTCCCGACTGCCGCCGCAAACAGTGTAACGATTACAGGCATCGCAAGATAATGCCGGGTAAGCTCCCTACGGGTATATCCCGACGCTCTGAGCGTCCCGATCGTTTTCGATTCTTTCGTGATAGTGTTGCTGATGGTCACGGCGAAGATAAAGGCAATGATCACGATGAGAATATCAAGCAACACGCCGCCCATTGCTTCGTCAGAACCCATATCGTCCGTTGCAAAGTGAATCGCCTGATTGGCATAGGCGGGGAGATAATCTTCAATCTCATTTTCTTTGACAACTGTTTGTGTCAGCAGCGCTTTTATAAAATCATCCGAAAGCTTCTTTTCTTCTTCTTCATCCGCCGGCGTATGATTATAACGCCATGCGTAGGCATAGTGTATGGGCTTTTCAAGTCCTGCAAATCCGTCATCAGTTACCATTGCCACATTGAATTTCAGAGCATCGAACATGAAGTCGGTGTTTTTTTCGTGTAGTGTGGAATAGTTCACATAAGCAATCAGTCCTACGACCTTCCACTCTTTTTTGCCGACGGTAATTGTATCGCCGACCTGAACTCCCACATTGTCTGCGTGCATACGGTCAATTGCAATCTCATTTTCCGTCTCGGGAAGCCTGCCGTCCAGAACGCAGGCTAAATTGATACCTTCTGTTTTGGCATAAACTCGAACAGTACCGTCCGCCTCGCCGTCGTTATTATTGTCCTCATCCTCATTACGGTAGAAATTCTCGTAAACTGTAACAGGAACAGGCTGGAAATCAGGATCGTTTAATTCATATTTTTCTTCAGCGTCCGCATATTCCTCATTGACTTCGACAGTGATTTCGTCCCACGCTTCTGTATAGGCTTTTTCATATGCTTCATCGTAAGCGGACTGAAACGCCTCTTTATAGGCAGAATCGTAAGCAGCTCGATATTCGCCGCTTTTCTTTGCCTGTTCTAAAGCAGAGGGCAGCATATCGAACACCATAGTTTCGTCCAAGCCCTGCGCTAATAGTGAGCTTTTGACCTGCTGCTCAAAGGATTTGTCAAATTCTTTCGCAAATTCCGAATCAAATTCTTTTGTAAACTCGTTCTTAAATTTATCCTCAAATTTTTCGTCAAGCTCAGTTTTTGCCTTGTTCAGATAATACGCTTTTACATCTGCTTTATCCCCGCAAGCTATCGCTTCAAGGAGTTCAGTATCCGCCTTACTTTCCAGTTCAAAATGCCCGTCCTCTAACTTGTATTCAGCAACGCCCTTGTTTGCCGCAGTCATCATGCTCTCATTGGCAACATACATACCCGACACAAATCCGATGGTTAGAATCAGAAATAAGCTGACAACCAAATACTTTTTCCAGTCGCCGAGAAGTTCCCGCAGTATGCGCCGACGAAGCGGATTTTTAATTTTTTGTTTTTTCATATCCGCTGTGCTCCTTACCACTCAAGTTCTGATGCCGATATTTTATTCGGATTGACTTCATTTTTGCGAACCATACCGTCTCTCAGCTTGATTACATGATCCGCCATACCTTTGATCGATTCATTATGCGTTACCATAATGATCGTGTTTCTATATTTCCGGTTGATATCTTCAATCAGCTTTAAAATCTCTTTTGAGGTGGTATAATCCAAAGCCCCCGTAGGCTCGTCGCACAAAAGAATATCGGGATTTTTAACAATCGCCCTGCCGATGGAAACACGCTGCTGCTGTCCGCCGGAAAGCTGATTCGGCAGTTTATGCCGATGCTCATAAATACCGAGCGTATGTAACAGATCGTCGATATCAAGCGGATTATCCGACAGATATGCGCCTACCTCAATATTTTCCTTCACATTGAGATTTCCGATTAAATTGTACTGCTGAAACACATAGCCGAGATGACGACGTCGATACTGCGTCAGCCTTTTTTCGCCCAGTTCCTCCAACTTATCTCCGTTAATGGAGATATAGCCGGAATCGGCGCTGTCGATGCCGCCGATAATATTCAGCAGAGTGGATTTTCCCGACCCCGAAGGGCCGAGCAGCACGCAGAACTCTCCCTTTGTAATGGAGAAATTCATCCCGCGCAGGACGTCCTGTTTGGTATCTCCGCTGCCGAAGGACTTTTTCAAATCTACAATCTCCAAAAATTTCTTTTCCCTCTCTGACATAATAAAATCCATCCTTCCTTATTTTCGGAACAGCGAAAAGCCTTTTTTCTCATACGGTTCGCTGTATATCTCCATGACGGTATAGCCGGATTTTTCGATAACCGCTTTCAGATTCTCATCGTCAAGCGGGTTCTCGGCAAGGATTTCCGTTTTTCCTTTGCTGTGGGAAGATGTAACCCTCTTGACTTTAAAATTCTGCCGCACCGCATCATTGATATGCGCTTCGCACATCCCGCACATCATTCCATCAATTTTGAGTGTGATTTTTAACATATGATTTACTCCTTTATCCTAGCTTCGGCATAGGTTAAGGTTAGTCCGCCGCTGTAGATTTTGCTGTCAGTTACGGTAAAACCGTAATTTTCTAAAAAATTTATGTATCCCTCCGGCGTCCATTTATGAAACGCTTTAAAGCCGGATAGCTCCATCATCCGTATCTTAAATCTTCCGTGCATACTTCCTGCTTTTGTAAAAGTAGGAGCAATCTTCACTGAGAGAAGTCCTGTTCCGCAGGCAAGCTCCAGCGCCTTCATATCGTGGTTCAGCGTCTGCGTCATATTCGAGAGAATATGACTATACAGCTCCTTCATCTTACCCAAGCGACACATTAAGCGTCAGCATAACCGTGAATTCAAGCGCAAAAAATACCGTCCTTAAATTGGAGTGTTCTTCCGCTGACATTTCCGGAATCAGTTCCTCCACGACCACATAAATCATAGCGCCCTCCGCAAAGCTGAGCAGATATGGGAGAACCGGCATAAAAAGCTGCGCTGCTAAAATGGTCACAACAGCAGCAACCGGTTCTACAATACCGGACGGAGTGCCGTATATAAATGCCTTTCCTTTATTTATTCCTTCCGAATGAAGCGGCATTGAGATGATCGCACCTTCGGGAAAATTCTGTATGGCAATTCCAACGGAAAGAGCAAGGGCGCCCGCCATGGTAATGACGCCGTCTCCTGATAACCAACCTGCAAACAGAACTCCGACCGCCATCCCTTCGGGGATATTGTGAAGCATCACCGCCAGCACCAGCATAGTGGTCTTTTTCAGTTTTACCCTAACGCCCTCCGGCTGCTCGCTTCCCAAATGCAAATGCGGAATGGTTTTATCTAGCGCCAGCAGAAACAGAATACCGCTCCAAAAGCCAATTACAGCGGGGACAAACGACCATGCCCCCATAGATTCGGACTGCTCTATCGCAGGAATCAGCAGACTCCAAACGGAAGCAGCAGCCATGACTCTCGCCGCAAATCCGGTTAAAGCTCTCTGCACCGATGAACGCAGACTCCGTTTCATGAAAAGTACACAAGCGGAGCCAAGCGTTGTTCCCACAAAGGGGAGCAATATATCCTGTATTGTTTCGACAGGCCCAAAACCACCTTCCTCTTATCTCGTGAAATATTTAAGTTAGCAATAACTAACCATGCTGTTTAATAAAAGCAAACGCTTTGTGTTAGCGTTCGCTAACTTATTGCTTTATTATAGCACAAGGCAATCCATTTTGTCAAGATACATCAGAAAAGTTTACAATTGAATAAAAAATATTTACCGCTGCTGAAAGTCAGTTTTTTTAATTGTTTAATTGATAACTGATAATACGCAGAGCGTTCATAACAGGGGCAACCTGACTTACATCATAATAAGTAATCTGCCCGTCAAGAGCCATACGCTTTACAAATGTTCCGTTTTCAAGGATAGTGAAGCAGCTTTTCCTTCTATCACCGTCCATTCATCAAGGCTGAATATTACCTCCTTGCGTTTTACTTGTTTGTACTTTTTCATAAAATTGACACCTCCAATTTTTAATAAAGCGGTCTTAGGTGCAGCCTAAAAAAGTGGGTGAGCGTAGTAATCAGGCAGCTGATTACTGAAATTCAAGGGGTACGCCTTTGAATTTCAGCGAAACACGAAAGTATACGGTACTTTTTATGGCTTGCTATACTTGTATTATATCGCACGCTGTGTCTAAATTTGTAATATTTAAAAAAGTATAAATTTAAAATTTAACCTCAAAGTTACACAGTAGAATCCCATTTTTGAGGGTACGAGTATAAAATATCGTCTAATGGATTTTCACGCTCTGAAAGCCGCATAAATCAAAGTTTTTTTGCCCTCTACTGCGTAACATTTCTATCTCCAAAAGGGATGGATATATACTAAAAAAGTGGACAAGTATGATATAATAAAAACATCAAAATAAAAGACAAGCAGGAGAAATAAAAAATGTCAGGAAAAAGCACACCAAA
>PPYF01612152.1_pt1 | contig 38825 bp, 37 predicted proteins | sample 1559871 | NCBI WGS metagenome assembly PPYF01 (sample SAMN08240021, study PRJNA423297) | Human gut metagenome, whole genome shotgun sequencing project.
ATTTTATATGTTATAAATATTTCCACTTATTATTCATATTAATTTTATCATATAAGTATTCGTTTATTAAGTTCTACAGAAGAAAAAGTGCCGATATAGAGAGAAATTTTTCTTTGATGCAAACAATGTTAAATATTTAATTTTAATTTTATAAAACTGTTTTGTTCTATTTTGTCTAATAGTGTTTTGAGTTCGCTAAAATCTACTTTTTTTATTTAATGGTTAATTTTTCTTCGAAATGTTACAATGAAAAACGGAGGTATTTTATGATGATAAATACTTTCCTAAAGTGCCACTACCGCTTTTCTGTACATGAATCTAGATTCAATAATCAAATAAGCATTGTAAAATTGATATTTATTTGTATAGTTGTTACTATGTATGATATTCATAAGCTATAAAAATCAAATGTTTAAAGCGTATTATGAGTAGTTTGAAGAATTTAAGAATTTTTATGTAACATGTATTCATATAGAAACTCTTTAGAATAATTTTTTTTCTGTGATTTTGCATTATATTGAAAGATATATTGAAACACATAAAAATAGAAGCTAACCAATACATGAACATATTATATATTGATTTGATTCTTTCAAGTTCATCGTTAGATATTGTAACATATTTACCCTTTTCATATTCATACGCTTTTATAATAACACTACTTTTAACTTCTGAATTGCAAGAGGGACATAACTTTTGATATTTAATACGCTGGTATTTTCCGTTCTCGTCTTTACATAGTTGATTGAAACTGATAGCTGTATTTCGGGTTGTTTTATAAAGTGAAACTGGTACATAAATAAGTCCAACGCTTATAGCGCTTTTGTGTGCAACTGCCATAATATCATTCCTTCTTTCATTAATATTAGATTTGACAGGAATAAAGAAAAATAAACTATAATTATTAGTTGATAACTTATTCTTTGAAAAAAATGACGTAATTTTTTTATGTCATAATTTTATTGAAGTAATTTGAAATTTTATACATATATGTCAATAGGCGAGAAATGGATCTAAACTTACTTGTCTTATAAGGGGTGATCAGATAACACTTATATTTCTTAGAAGTTAGAAAATTGAATAATGTTTGGTGATAGTGGCTAGTTGATTCAAAGCCAATTAATATTTTATTTCTCTTATTCAATTTAGATAAGCTTGATAATAATGTATTAGAACCTTGGTCATTATTATCAAAATGTATTGAATCAAGTATTATTTCACCTGTAGATAGATTGTAGATACTTGCGACGTGTTTATATTTGGCTACGTCAATACCGCAAAATAGTTTTGTCATAAAAAGACCACCTTTCTAGAAACCTTGTCATTTCTATAGCAATCTTACTAGTGTAACCTTGCGTGACATGAAGATATCAAAATCTATCGAGCTATAAACAGATGTAATAAGATCCTATAGATTCACTCTCCTGATAAGTGGATAAACCACATAGAAATATAAGAGTATTAAGGTTCTATCTACATTGTACAAAGGTTGGAAAGAAAAAGTGATATAAATGTTACAACAAGGTACATTTTTATTATACAAGAAAGATGGTTAAATCGCTTACTATGATAGAAATAAAAACTGTTATTAGAGAACTATAATGATTTTTTTAATAGTATAAAGGTTAGGGTGATAATGATAGGTTCAAGCATTCAAAGTCCTCATATATATTATGGAGGTACGAAAGGGTTCTCGGCAGATAAAGTATAAGTAGCTGGATTTATGTTTGTTGACGATTCAGTTGTTAAAGGCGATATTGTTTATACTAATGATAAATTGTTACTATGCATAAAGGCATATATTTCCAACATAAGTGGAAGTTATGCCTTTTATTTCGTTTTAAAACGGTAATAAAAATATAATCATCAAATGGTACGATGATTTATTATGTAGATTTTCCACATTAATAAGGAAGTATATGTAATTGCCCTCACTGTTGTTACGATGTTATCATATATTCGGAAAGAGAAACAGAGTTAACTTATGGGGTGAGAAAATGAATAGTCGACAAATAAAATTTTTAAAACTTTTAAAAGAACAAAGTGAGTATAAGCCCGCATCTTTCTTTGCTAAATGGTTATCAGTATCAACGAAAACCATATATAGTGATACAAATGCTCTCTACAGTTTTTTACAAGAAAATGGTCTAAATATTGATTCTTCGCCAAGAAATGGCATTAAATTATTGGATGCAAAAAACAATCTTAATAAGCTCATAGATGAAATTAGTGATGAAAATAAAAGAGATGAGTATTCTCCAGTGAATAGACGTTTTTCTATTATAAGAAAGATTCTTTTAGAAAACAAAAGTACTACTTTAGAAAATCTATCAAATGATTTTTTAGTAAGTAAGACATCTTTATATCAGGATTTAGGAGTCATTAATGAAGTATTTGAAAGACAGAATACAAAACTAAAGGTAACTAATATTGGGATTGTATCAATAGGTACAGAAATAGATTTGCAAAAATCTATAAAAGATTATGTTTTTGAAGATGATAAAGATGATTCATTATTGGATTTGAAAAGTAAATTAGAACTCCTGTTTGATAGACAGCATATTGATTACGTTTTCCATTTATTATTAGAAGACTATAACGAATTAACAAATGATGTATCTATTTATTATCTGAAATCAATTATTGTTATACTTCTTATACAAATTGTTAGGTTGAAATATGGTTATCATGTTAAAACTGAAGAAACGTTCTTGTTTAATAATATACGCTATATGGAAACGTATGTTGTGGCGAATAGCATTGTTGAAATGTTGCAACAAAATTTAAATCTATATTTTAAAAATGCGGATATTGAGTATTTATGTAGGCAATTATTTGCACATCGAATAACAAATAGTTTAAAAACAGGACAAAATGAATATGCAGACTTAGTAAACGAAATTATTGAAGTTATGTCTAAAATAGAAAAGATTGACTTAAGACAAGATAAGCACTTATATAAGTCGCTGATTTATCATGTTCCTGCAATGATTCTAAGACTGAAAAAGGGAATTAAAATAAAAAATCCTTTATTAGAGAATATAAAGGAGCAGTATACAGAATTATTTACAATTGTCTGGTATGCATTATCATTAATAGAATCAAGATATAATGTTATTTTAAATGATGAGGAAGTTTCATTAATACTTGTTCATTTCCAAATAGCATTAGTTAATATCTCAAAAGCTAATAATATATTAGTTGTTTGTCCATATGGAATATCTTCCTCCCAATTAATATTGAGTAAAGTCCGTAAACTATTGCCAGCTAAAGATAACATTGAACTATCCAGAATAGAAAAATTATATCTTGCGGATTTATCTCATGTAGATTTGATTATAACGTCAGTTGATTTAGATAATATAAATGTTCCATACGTTAGAGTAAGTCCAGTTGTTACCAATGAAGATTATATCAATATTATGGACGCATATAAAAAACATATACTATTTAAAGAAGAAGTACTCAGAGAATTGAAAAATTTCTCTGCACCATATCTAAGTCAATTTATTAATCCAACATTAATTCAAATAAAGAAGAATTATAAAAATAAAAAAGAGTGTTTGGAAAACTTAATTCAAGAATTAGAAAATAGAGAATATGTTAATGAAAAATTTAGAGATTCAATCTTTAATAGGGAGAGAGCAGGAGTTACGTGTATGGATAGTGGAGTTGCTCTGCCACATGCCGATCCATCAACAATTATTACATCTAGTATATCTATACTAACTTTAGATAAACCTGTCGATTGGGGTGGTAATCTAGTAAGTCTTATTATAATGGTATGTTTAAATGAAGATCATGTTGATAAGTTTAAAGATGTTATTCAAGAAATATATCAAATCATTATTAAGAAGGAATATATAGATCAGATTGTAAAAATTAGTAGTATTGATGCAATGATAGATTTATTTTATAAGTAATAGAGGGGGAATTTTATGTATTTTGATAAAAGATTATGTATGTTTCATCAAATATTTGCTACTCAGGATGAATTGTTTGAAACAATGTTCAAAACAATGTTTCAAGCTGGTGTAGTTAAAAGTGATTATTTAGAAGGAATTAAAGAACGTGAGGAAGAATATCCAACGGGATTATTGATTAATGATATAGGATTTGCGATTCCTCACACTGATTCAAGCAAGGTTAATTATTCACAGATCTGCTTTGCATCATTGAATCAACCTGTTGAGTTTTTAAACATGGGAGATAAAAATGAAAAAATAAAAGTTGAACTAGTATTTATGTTAGCTATGAGTCAACCGCATGAACAAGTACAAATATTACAAAATTTAATCGCATTGTTTCAGAATAAAGAAGCAATTAATGTACTTAAACAATGTGAAAACGAAGAAGAATTTATGGGTATTTTAAATAGAAATGGAATTTATTAAGAGAGGGTAAAAAAATGGTTGAAGCATTACAATGGTTTATTGGTTTGGGATCAACAGTTTTCCTGCCGATTATAATAATTATTATAGCATTATTTTTTGGGGTTAAATTATCAAAGGCAATTATTTCTGGGATTACAGTTGGTTTTGGTTCTATTGGTTTGGATTTAGTTATTGGTTTGCTATCATCAAATTTGGGAACAGCTATTCAAACAATGGGAGAAAAATATGGTAACTCATTAAGTATTATGGATATTGGTTGTGGAGTTGGAGGGCCGCTTGCATTTTCTACAACATTAGGTATTTGTATTATACTAATTTCATTAGGACTTAATTTAGTGTTTGTTATGCTTGGTTGGACAAAAACATTAAATGTAGATATTTGGAATTTTTGGTTCCCAGCGTTCTTGGGGTTGGTTGCTAATGCAATTAGTGGAAGTTTTTGGGTTGGTCTTTTAGGAATTATAATAGCACTTATGATTCAATGGTTACTTGCAGACTTATTTCAAGAAAAAATCAGCAATTTCTTTGGGTATCCTGGTATTGCTATTACACATATGATGGCTTTATGCGGAACAATTTTTGCAATTCCTGTTAATTGGTTATTTGATCATATCCCAGGTCTTAATAGAATTGATGCAGATGCAGAAACAATTGGTAAAAAATTTGGTATCTTTGGAGATACAGTTATTATGGGATTAATTATTGGTATAGGTGTAGGTATTTTGGCAGGGTATGATGTTGCTAAAATTGGTCAATTAGGAATGACAACAGCAGCTGTTATGAAAATTATGCCAAAAATGGTTGCAATGTTTATGGAAGGTCTAATGCCAGTTGCTGAGGCCGCAAAAACTTGGACAAATAAGCATTTAAATGGTCGTAGTGTTAACATTGGTATGGATGCAGCGCTTACTGTTGGGCATCCGACAGTTATGACAACTACTTTAATTATGGTACCTGTATCATTATTATTAGCAATTATTTTACCAGGCAATAAAACATTACCATTTGGCGACTTAGCTTTTTATGCATTTGCTATTGCATTAATGGTTCCTTTCTTTAAAGGAAATATTGTGAGAAGTATTTTAGGCTGCAGTTTATATATGGTGACAATGTTATATTTGTCAACTTGGCTAGCACCAGTTATTACAAATGTATTTAAATTAGCAGAATATAATGTTGGTACAGTTGGTTTAGTGACATCAGTTAACTGTGGCTTATGGCCTGTAGCATTATTTACAATACTGTTACAATCAATTGGATGGATTGGATTAGTTATTATTGGAGTTATAGTGTTGGGATTATTAATTTATGTAAATAAAATAAAAAAGCCCGCGGTACAATAGGAGGAAAAAAGAATGAAAACATTATTAATCGTATGTGGAGCAGGACATGCAACTTCTACAATTGCAGTTGCAAAAGTACAAGAATGGTTAAATAGTAATGGATATACAGAAGTTAAAATTTATCAATCTAAATTAGCTGATGAGTTGAATAAAATTGATGATTATGATGCTGTTATCTCAACAACAATTGTATCTGAATCTATTAAAGATAAGGTTATTAATGGATTGCCTTTATTAACAGGTTTGGGGGTAGAACAATTATATAAAGATTTAAAAGAAAGATTAGGTTTATAGTATGAATATTTATCATGATGATATTGTCCTTCAGACAGTTATAGGTAGACCATCATATCACGATATTAAACAGCATTTAATTGATTTTGTAAAAAAATCAAATATTAAAGATGGGTTGATAACAGTTTCAAGTGCACATACAACATGTTCATTATATTTTGATGAAACTATGCATGATACTAATTTTTATGGTGACGAGTATTTACAAGTTGATATTAATAATACTTTAGATCGTTTAGTACCTAAGATGACAAGTGAAAATCAATATAACAGTCCAGGACCAAAACATATTGAATTTGGATTAAGTTTAAGTGATTCAAATTACCCAGCTGAAAAATGGACAATGTTGAATACAGATGCTCATATTAGGTCATCAGTGTTTGGCAGTCCTTCGCTTACGTTTATTATACGTGATGGAAATATATTATTGGGGACTTTAGGACGAGTATATTTCGTTGATTGGGATCAATTAAGAGAAAGAACAAGAATAATTAATGTAATGATTTTAGGTGAATAGGGTATCGAAAGATACCCTTTATTATAAGGAGATGATTTTAATGATTATATCACCTTCACTATTAAATGCAAATACTTATGATCTGGTTAAACAATTAAAAGAAGTTAAAAGTGCAGGAGCAACATATTTACATATTGATGTGATGGACGGACATTTTGTACCTAATCAAGCATTTGGATCAAATACGGTTAATGATTTAAAAGAAAAAACAGAGTTTATTTTAGATGTACATTTGATGATAGAAAATCCTGAAAGATATATTGATAATTACAAGAATGCAGATATTATTACTGTACATTACGAATCAACAAGACATCTTTATAGAGTTATACAAATGATTCATGCATTAGGAAAAAGGGCAGGTGTAGCAATTAATCCTGCGACACCAGTATGCATGATTAAAGAGATGCTCCCACTTGTTGATCAAGTGCTAGTTATGACTATTAATCCTGGAGTACCTGGACAAAAATTTATAAACTCAACTCTTCACAAAATGAAAGAACTAGCAAAACTCAAGGAAGATAATAATTTTTATTATGATATTCAAGTTGATGGTAATATCACTGATGAAACAATAGTAGAGTGTTTAAAAACGGGAGTGAATGTGTTTGTGTCTGGTGGATATATTTTTAATGGAAATATTACAGAAAGAATTAAAAATTTATTAAAGAAAGGCAAAAAATATGAGTGTAAAAAATAATTTAGAGATTATTTTAAATGAATTAAAGCAAAACAGTCAGATAGTAAATGATAATGATTTTCAAAATTTTATTAAAGAAATAGTGAAAGCTCATCATATATATTTATTGGGAAAAGGACGCTCTGGTCTGATTATTTCTGCGTTTGCAAATAGACTTATGCATCTGGGATTTTCAGTTAGTTTAGTCGGAGAAATTACTTCTCCTCATTCAAAGTCTGGAGATTTACTTATTATTGGATCGGGATCAGGTGAAACGCCAAGTCTTGTGTCTATTGCTCAAACAGCGAAAAATGAACAGGTAAGAGTTGCTCTTATAACAATAAACGAAAATTCTACTATAGCTTCTTTGGCTGATAGTATAGTTGTGTTACCAGGTGCTTCTAAATTATCTGGTAAAAGTAAGCAACCTATGGCCTCTGCTTTTGAGCAGCTTTCATTTCTTGTTTATGATGCAATTATATTAGAATTAATGAAAAAGTTAAACGAAAATTCAGATAGTATGTTTCAAAGACATACAAATTTTGAATAATTAAACTACAAGAATAAAAAGTCAAACGATATAAATAAATGGATATAAACAATTTAAAATCCATTTTATAAAATCAAATAATTAATGTTTAAGTGTGTAGTTCATTTTGAATTATGCACTTTTAAATTTTATAATCGTTTTAGAATTAGTTTAATAATTTGATAAATCCTAGTTAATATAAAGTGCCAAACAACAGTAAAAGCTTCTTAACTTCAATAGATATCGATTATTTAGTGACAGATGCATAGTATAAAAAAGAATGCTTTTATGGGAAACGATTCATTGATAAATAAACGCTTGTAAAAATGATCAAGAATTATACAGATTGCTATAATGTTTGCAAAAGAAATCTTTAGGTTTTGACTCCTATGGAAAAATATGAAATTTATTTGCAAATCGCATAAAAACTGCCAGTAGATTATCTACTGGCAAAATTACTATAGAGACCTTTTACTTATTAATAGGCATAAAAATTAAAAACAGTAGCTATTTACAGGTGGAAAATGTTTAATATCAATTGACATTAAAGGGATTATTGTATTTAAAGGTTCTTGCCCAACTTTGATAATCAATCTACATGACAGCACAATTTCTTATGCTTTTTTCATTATAATAAATTCTTTAGCTTAAAATACACACTATTCATGAGAATTTTTAAGATTTCAAAAACTCAAATAACAGTGTTTATCAAAGAAGTTGGTTGAAGTAAGAATTATTTTCGCAATTTAACAGAGTTTCTAATAATAAGCTTAAATTGATGATTACATTTATCGAGATATTTTTTTAATTGTTCTCTTACAATGGTACTTTCATCATTTTTTTCGACAGATGCTATAAGAAAGTGGACAATGCTTTCATAAAAAAGATGATCATTATTTGTTTTTCCTGATGTAGTAAGAGCAGGTGAGGTAAATGCGGACTCAGGAATATTATTTCGTCCCACTATTGAAATATCTTCGGGGATTTTGATACCTTTTTCTTGTAAGCACATCATTCCGCCAATTGCAATATCATCTGTTGAGTACTGGATAGCATCTATTGACGGAATAATAGGCAATATTTTTTTTGTAATTTCATATCCGTGCTGATAAGAAGAATCTGTTGCATCAAAAACAATATTTTCATCATATTCTAAATGGTACCTTTTTAACGACTCTTTGTATTTTTTGAATGTTCTTGAAGTTCCCAAAGAAACATTGGATCCTTTAACAAAAGCTATTTTTCTATGTCCATTTTGAAGTAAGTAATCAGTAGTTTCTAATGTTTCACAATAATCTTGATAACCATAACAATAAATGTTTTCACCAATAACTTTTCGTCCTAAAATCATAATAGGGAAATTCTCATTAGCATTTTCTTGAATAATGGAGTCAGAAATCGTGCTTGTATAAATAATTACAGCATCAGCTCGATGTTCCTTAATAAAACGTTCAGCGGTACTGGTATGGTTATTGTAGGTAGTACAAATTAGAAAATCATAGCCAAAAGCAGATGTTGATTTTTGCAATTGATATATTATATTAGAAAAATAAGAACGTGAAGCATCGTTGACTATAAATAAAATTAAATTGGTCTTTTTACGCTTTAAATCGGCAGCAAGCCCATATTTTACATAGTTTAATTCTTTTGCTTTTGCTAAAACCAGTTCACGAGTTTTTATAGAAACTCTAGGCTTGTTATTAAGAGCTAAAGAAACAGTAGAAACGCTCATATTCAAAGCTTTTGCAATATCTTTAATTGATGACATGCCATTATAACTCCTTTTTCTATATTTAAATTTTAAATATTATACAAAATCATGCTTTAGCATTCTTTTACATTCATTATATCATGAAAATAGGCAATAATAAAAAAAAAAAAAATCGAAACGTTTCGATTTTTGTTGACATGCTTTAGTAAGTAATATAATATAATTATAGAAACGTTTCGACAAAATAAAAGAAGGGAGAAGTCAAATGAAAGCAATTATGCTTATGTTTGATACACTAACAAGAAATTATCTTACTCCATATGGATGTGATTTTACCATTATGCCTAATTTTCAAAGGTTGGCTAAAAATACTTTAACCTTTGATGAATTTTATGGTGGAAGCATGCCTTGTATGCCTGCTCGAAGAGAACTTCATACTGGTAGATATAATTTTTTGCATAGAGGTTGGGGACCAATAGAACCTTTTGATATTTCATGTATAGATAAACTAAAGAGAAATGGTATTTACACACATTTGATAAGTGATCATAGTCATTATTGGGAAGATGGTGGAGCTACTTATCATTCACGGTACAATACATATGAGTTTTTTAGAGGTCAAGAAGGAGATCGTTGGGTAGCACAAGGGTTAGCAGACAAAACTTTAAATACATGTAAACTCAATAAAAATAATGAGTCAACCATTCAACATTTAGCAAATCGTACACGTATGAAAGAAGAAAAGGATATGTCAAGTGTCCAAACAGTAACTGCAGGAATTGAATTTATTGAAAACTATAAAGATAAAGATCAATGGTTTTTACAAATTGAATGTTTTGATCCGCATGAACCGTTTTATGTGCCTAATGAATATAGACAGTTATACAATTGTTGCGACAGCAAAAGTGCATTTAATTTTCCGGCATATAGTTTTGTAAGTGATAAATATACCAAAGACGAAATTATTAGTTTAAGAAAAGAATATTCTGCATTATTGACTATGTGCGATGTGCAATTAGGTCGACTATTAGATGTTATGGATCAACATAATCTTTGGGAAGATACAATGTTGATTGTTAATACTGATCATGGATTTCTTTTGGGAGAACATGATTTTATTGGAAAAAACATTTCTCCAATGTATGATGAACTGGTTCACATTCCATTTTTTGTATGGGATCCACGTTGCAAAATTAAGAATGAAAGAAGAACAGCGTTAGCACAAACAATTGATATCGCTCCAACAATTTTAAACTATTTTGATGTTGAACAACTTGAAAATATTGATGGAAGAGACTTATTACCAGTTATTGAAAATGATAAAAAAATTCATGATGAAATTTTATTTGGTATTCATGGCGGTCAAATTAATGTTTACGATGGACAATATTGTTTAATGAAAAGCAGTATTGACAAATATTTACCAGTTTATAATCTAACATTAATGCCAACATTAATAAGAGGTTTTATGGATGTTGAAGATATTAATAAATCAAAATTAGTCAACGGTGGTAGATATTCAAATGATAATATGCTTTTAGAAATACCTTGTCAGTCTTATTTAGGGAAAATTATGAATTATCCTGATGCATTATATAATCTAAAAAACGATCCACAACAAGAAACACCACTTAATGATCTGGATTTAGTTAAAATGATGGAAAAAAAGTTAGAAAATGCAATGTTGAAAGCGGATGCTCCACAATGGCAATTTATAAGAATGGGTTTAAAAAAATAATAAAGATTATGTGAGGAAAATAGAAATGAAAGAAAAAGTTATGTCATTTTTTCAAGAAGTCATTAGTCCAAAACTTAATGCTTTTGCTTCTAATGATTTAGTAAGGGTTATTCAAGCAGGAATGACTGCTCCGATGGGGGCAATGATAGTAGGTAGTATTTTTACTGTTTTGCAAACTCCACCTGTCTCATCAGATGCAACAGGTTTTATGGGAACTCTTTTAGCCTGGTCGCAAGCAAATGCGGGTTGGTTAAAAATAGGCTATTTATTTACAATGGATGCGATTGCTATTTATACTGTAATAGGGATTGTAATAGCCTTTTGTAGAATAAAGGAGTTGGCTCCAACAAATATGATTATCTTATCATTAATGTCATTTTTCATCTTATGTTGTGATGTTGTTGTGACTGATAAAGGATTAACAACTGTTATTGCAACTTTTTTTGGAGCTAAAGGGTTATTTTCAGCAATAATTGTTAGTTTGGTAGTTGTATATTTATCAATTTTCCTAAGAAAACATGGCGTGAAAATAAAATTACCTGATTCTGTACCCCCTATTGTTGCAGAGCCTATTGAAAATTTAATTATAAATATTGTTGTTGTTGGGGTATTTATTGGTTTACGTTTATTATTAGCGTATTATAGTACATCATTTCCAACGCTAATCAATTCACTTTTCCAACCATTATTAAATACAAGTGATACACTCGGTGCGGTTGTTATTTATGTTCTTATATTAAGAGGATTGTGGTTTTTTGGTATTCATGGTGGTAATGTTACAGGAGCCATTATGAATCCAATTTTAACAGCTAATATGATGGCAAATATTGAAGCTTATTCTAATGGTGAAGCTATTCCTTATATTTTTACTAGCTCATTTGCAAATGCACTATTGAATGTTGGGATGTTACCATTAGTTATTGCAATGTTGATAGTATGTAGATCAGCACAATTAAAATCAATAAGTAAAATTGGATTGATACCGGCAATTTTCAGTATTGGAGAGCCAATAATATTTGGAACGCCAATTGTTTTGAATTTTAAGTTAGTAATTCCTTATATGTCTGCATTTTTATTTGATGGGGTTGCATATTATTTATTAACTGATTGGAATTTAATTTCTAGAACAGTTGTCAATGTTCCATTTACTTTGCCGGCTCCAATAAAAGCTTTTTTGTGTACATTAGATATGAGAACGGTTGTTGTTTGGGCAGTGTTAATGGTAATAAATGTATTAGTATTTATTCCATTTTTAAGATCATATGACAATGATTGCTTAGCCATGGAACAGCAAACCGATGAAATGAGATAATGATCTTTGTAATAACTAAGAAAGATATAGGAAGGTGTTTAAGATTATGAAAAAAAAAACAGATTACTTAAATTATGTGTATATTTTCTGTGATGAGTTAAGAACTGATGTTTTAAGCTGTTATAATGAAAACACTATTGATACGCCAAATATAGATCGAATTGCAAAAAATGGTTTGTTATTTGACCAATGCTATTGTAACTCACCAGTATGTGTACCATCAAGATTTTCGATTTTAACTAGCCAATATCCAGAAAAAACTGGTGTATACCATAATGAAGCAGCATATCCTACATTTCACCTAAAGAAAGAATGGGAAACATTTCCAGAAGTGTTTGCTAAACACGGGTATAGTACAGCCTCATTTGGAAAGACACACATACCAAATAAAAAAAATGCAGTATTTCAATATAATGATGAATCTGGCGGTGAAATGAATTTGGGGATTAGTGGAGAAAAATTAACAAATGTTTTGAGACCGGAAGGTTCATTTAAAACTATTTTAGCAGCTGACTATCCTCCAAAGCAAAAGTATTATCCAGAAGTTGTTACAGAGAATGCATTAAATTGGATTGGAAAGCAAGATCAACCATTTTTTGCAAGAATTTCATATTTGCAACCGCATACTCCAATTATTGTAAAAAAAGAATTTGTTGATAAATTAGTAGATGTAGAGTTCTCAGGTGAAATTACTGATTATGAAACAAGTTTATTTGAAAAATGCTTTAAGGATATTTGTGATATTAAAAACATGAAAAGTGAAGATGCTAAAAAAATGAGAAAATACTACAAAGCTTTGGTATTATGGATAGATCAAGAGGTTGGCAAAATTCTATCTTATTTAGAAAGTAAAGATTTAATTGACAATACTGTCATTGTGTTTAATGCTGATCATGGAGCGAGTAGGGGGGAAAATGGCGCTTTAGCAAAACAAACTTTTGCTCCTCAATCACATAAAGTCCCATTAATAATTAGCTGTAATGGGAAGATATTACCTGGCATTAAGCATGATATTTGCGAAGGAATTGATATTGGACCAACTTTATTGTTATTATCTAATATTGAGGTTCCTTGTGAATTTCAAGGAATTGATTTGTTGCGTGAGAAAAAAGAATTTTCTTATTCGACATGTGGATATGGTGAAGTTAATAGTTTTGCATTTCCAAATAAACGTCAAGGAAAATATTTAAATGGTCAAGGGTGGCCAAGAAGAGCTTGTATACGGACAAATAGGTATCGCTTGGATATGAATGTAAAAAGAGATGGCAAGTTTATTAAAGATGATGTATTCTTTTGTGATATTCAAAAATATCCATTGGAAGATATTAATTTGGTAAACAACGATGAATATCAAGATATAATAAAGCAACTTTATGATAAATTATGTCGGCATATTAATCAAAGTGTTGAAGTCGATGATATAAAAGAGTTAGAGTTTTACAGGGAGAAAATATAATGTTAGTTTATATTTTGTATTCCATAACAGTATTAATAGCAACAACGTTGGGGGCTTGTGCTGGTTTAGGGGGTGGTGTTATCATTAAACCAGTGCTTGACCTGATGAGTGTTCATGATGTTGCTACTATATCATTTTTGTCGACATCATCAGTTTTTGCAATGGCTATTTATTCATCTGTCTCACAACTTAAAAGGAATACAAATTTTAATTATAAAATTGCTTTTTTAGTAGTAAGTGGTTCTGCTATAGGAGGAATTATAGGTAGTAAAATATTTTCTCTTGTGGTGATATCTGTACATGATCAAATTGTCAAATTCGTTCAAGCCATTCTATTAATCATGTTGCTGAGCTATGTGCTTATTAATAGCAAATATACTATTAGTATTCGTCTTAAAAATCAGAATTATAGTGTTTTCATAGGATTTTTATTAGGGATAACTTCATCTTTTTTAGGAATAGGTGGAGGACCTATTAATGTAGCAGTATTTGTAATGTTTTTTTCGATGAATTTTAAGGAAGCATCTATTTATTCACTTGTAACAATTTTGTGCTCACAAGCAACAAATTTATTGACAATTTATATTACTACTGGTTTTTCAATATATGATTATTCATTATTATTTGTATTAATTCCTGTTGCATTACTAGGAGGCTATATTGGTGTTAGAATAAATAAAAAAATATCTAATGAGGCTGTAAAGAAAGTATTTAATGTTAGTATAATAGTTATAATACTTATTAATATTTACAATGCAATACAGGCTATCATAAATATTTAAAATTGGAGGAATGTATTTTGAAACTTCTTATTTTGATAGTGAAGATTATTTTAATTATGCAATATTTATACTTTCTTAAATTATATTTTGAAACTAAAAAAGAAGATAACACTATCCAAATATCGTTTGGATTACTATCATTGTTTGAATTTTTCTGTATATTAGGATTAAATATTGCATTTGTATGCTCTATTATATTAGAGGCCCATAGTATATATTTTTTTCTGATAGGTACTATTATAAATATATATACATATTTTATGTTAAACCGAGTGATTATAGTTGGTGAAAGAAAAATATTGCTTAAGGGAAAAATTGTCGATTTAAAGAGGATAAAAAAAGTAGAGGCTCGTTTTTATTCAGTAATATTTAATAGTAGAGATGGGAAATTAAGTGTTACTTATCCAATTATTAATCATCAAATATTGTATGAAAATATTATAGAAAAGGTTAATAAGTTTTAATTGATTGACTGGAAGCAATGTAGATTATATAATTATAGAAAAAGTGTAGATAAAAACTTGCTTTTTTTAATCAATAATACTTAAGGTAGAAAATATGGAACAGATTACATTTTTAATCAAGCCTGCATCTTCGCTTTGCAACTTGGCATGTAGTTATTGTTTTTATGGAGATGTTAGTTCTAATAGAGAGTGTGCTTCAATGGGTGTTATGAAAGAAAGTACCAGTAGGGTACTCATTGATAAAGCACTATCATTTGAAGTAAAAAAAATCAATTTTTGCTTTCAAGGTGGTGAGCCATTAATTGCAGGAATTGCTTATTTTGAGAAATTTATTGCTTTTGTTGAAGAAAAGAAAAGTTCTAAAATTATAAGTTATTCTTTACAGACTAATGGAGTGCTGATAGATGATAGATGGATATCCTTATTTAAAAAATATGATTTTCTAATAGGAATATCATTAGATGGTTTTTTAGAAAATCATAATAAATACCGCAAAGATAAAAAGAAGAAGGGTACTTTTAATACAATTATTCACAATATTAAAAAACTGGAAGGAAATGGTATTCAATATAATATACTAACAGTATTAACGCATGGGTTATCAAAAAAGCCAAAACAATTATTTGAATTTTTTATAAAGAATAAATTTCAGTATATTCAGTTAATTCCGTGTCTACCAACATTACATGGGAATACTGTTATAGATAGATATAGTTTAAAACCACAAGACTTTTCAAATTTTTATAAAGTATTCTTTGACTGTTGGTATAAAGAATACTGCAAAGGTCATTATATATCTATTTATTTATTTGATAATATTATTCCAATGTATAGAAATATTTCGCCGCAGCAATGTGGTATGCTTGGTAAATGTCAAATGCAATTTGTGGTTGAAGGAAATGGAAATGTTTATCCGTGTGATTTTTATGTTTTAGATGAGTATTGTAGTGGTAATATAGAAACAGATCAAATTAAAGATATAATTACAAACAGTGTTGTCCAAAAATTTTTGAATGAGCCTAGAAAATGTTGTAGCAAATGTGGTGAATGTAGGTTCAAAAAAATGTGCTATGGTAATTGTAAAAGATTAAGTGTTTGTTATTATGATACAAATTATTGTGGTTATAAAGATTTTTTAGACTACACTGAGCAACGAATGATAAATATTGCAAAGCAACTATAATCTTATTCATTTTGACAGCCCGCTTATTATTGTAACTTTTAGGTGATATAATATGCTTTAAATCAATAATTATCAATAAATTTATTAATCATATGTTTGCCATATGCTGTTAGTATTTTTTTTATGAAGTGATGAATAAAAAAATAAATAATACATGAAATCTTTTTTGAATATAGTCTTTGGCAATTAAAATCAAGATCAGAGTATAACTCAAACCTTAATACAAGAATATCTTTATTTACTGGAAACATAAAATAATTTTTTGAAATATAAATGTGCCAACTACTGTTATTATTGCTGTTACAATGCCACTCACAATTATAATATACCTTCCAAATCAATATTTTATTGATAGCTCAAATCCCAACTTATTTTATATTCTAGCGTATTTTAAAAAATATTTTATTTTATAATGAAATATTTTTTAAAATACGCTAGAATATAAACGAGGTGATTATTATGCATTTATCATATTTAATTAAACCAGCATCTTCATTATGTAACATGGCTTGTAAATACTGCTTTTATGCTAATGTGGCTAGTCAGCGTAGTGACTATAGCTATGGGATTATGCAAGAAGCAACGATTGATAACCTGGTTACTAAGACTTTGTTGATGAGTAATAAAATTACATATGCATTTCAAGGTGGCGAGCCTACAATGGCAGGCTTAGATTTCTTTAAAATATTTGTAAACAAGGTTAACGAAAAAAAGCATAATCAAATTATTCATTATTCAATTCAAACTAATGGAATTAATCTTGATGATTCATGGCTGACATTTTTTAAAGCTAATCATTTTCTAGTCGGAATATCTTTAGATGGCACTAAAGCGAATCATGATCAGGTTCGTTTAACCAACCAATCTTCGCCAACATATGATTTAATCATGAAAAATATCAAGAAAATTAAACAAGCTCAGATAAACTATAATATTTTAACCGTCATAACGCGACAGGTCGCAAAAGATGCTAAACGACTATATAATTTCTATAAAAAAAATGAGTTACAGTATATTCAACTGATTCCCTGTTTACCGGAATTAGATCAAAGTACTGATAATTATTATTTAACATCACAGATGTTTTTTTGGTTTTATAATGAGTTATTTGATTTATGGTATCGTGATGTAACTAGGGGTGAGTATATTTCCATCTCCCTATTTGATCATTTATTAACATTATTTAAAGGCGTAGCTCCATCGATGTGCGGGATGATGGGTTTTTGTACTTTACAATATGTAATCGAAGCTAATGGTAATGTTTATCCTTGTGATTTTTACTGTCTAGATGAATATCTATTAGGTAATATCAATGAAGATGAGCTTTCTAGTATTCAATCAAGTCGTAATGGTCAAAAATTTATTCAAGAGCCTAAACGGATGTCACCGTTATGCCATGATTGTAAGTTTAAAAAGCTATGTAATGGTAATTGTAAACGGATGAATGTTGTTTACTTTGATGATAAGTATTGCGGTTATCAAGCTTTTTTAACGAAAACATATCAGCGTTTTTACCAGTTGGCTAATCAGATTAAATAAAAAAATTACCCTTTTTAAAATAAAGGGTAATTTTTATTTTTGTAATTTAGCTAAGTGAGCAACAAATATTTCAATAGCAATGAAGAATAAAGCCTGTAAATCCAAAAATGTAGCATAACGACTAGATATTTTAGGTAAAACAAATAGATAATCAGCATTTTTGGCAATCGTCGTTGTTTTATCAAAAGTAAATACAATTAGTTTACAGTTAGTATTTTTAATACTGGAAAGATGTTTACTAAAAAATTTAGTCGTATCTTCAATTGTAAAGACAACTAAGGAATCATTAGCCGTTAGGGTATCGATATAATCAATCATTTGGACACTATCATCAATACATGGAGTAACACTTAATCCGGAATTTAATACTCGTTTACAAAAGTGGAGAGCACTAGCGCCAGTTTTATTAAAACCACATACTTTAATATGATTACTAGCTATTAATGTTTTTGCAATGGCATTAATATCCTCACTATTTAGATCAGTAGCCATATTTTCGATGGCTTCAATATAGCGGCAGGTAATATGATTGATGGCACTATTAATTTCGTTAGGGTCGGATTTAATATTATTAGATAATAAATAGCGGTTTAGTTCGTATTTCAGTTCAATATAACCGTTAAAGCCAACTTTTTTAGAGAAACGAATTAGTGCTGCTTTAGAAATACCGATTGTTTCAATCAATGTTTCGATATCCGCCCGGGCAAAATATTTTGGATCTTTAATGATGAATTGGGCAATTTTCTTTTCATTATTGGTATAAGTATCAAATAAACTCTGAATTTGTTCTAATATGTCCATAAAATCCCCTCCTTTATTTTATTATAGCATGTTTTGAAATAAATTTCAAACAAGTATGAAATGAATAAAAAATATTTCATTAAAATATTGAAATATATTTCAAAGAGTGTTAAAATACATCTGTAAAGCGCTTACGAAATTAAAAAACAAAAATGAGAGGAAATATATTATGAATACTTTAACAGGTTTTTTAGATCGTTTTCTTGTACCAGTAGCTAATAAAATGGCTAACAACAAATATCTTAGTTCTGTAAGTACCGGATTTGCCTATGCATTACCTGTAATTATGGTAGGAGCGCTATTTACTTTAGCATCATCATTAAACCTTGGATTTTACCAAGACTTTATTACTAGTACCGGAATTAAACCAATTGTTTCATTTGCTTCTACGGTAACGACTGATATGTTATCGATTTACACTGTCTTTTTAATCGCAAAAGCTTTTGGGGAAAAAGAAGGTTATGAAAAGGAAAGTTTATTAGCAGGTTCAGTTGCCTTAGTATGCTTTTTATTAATGATTCCCCTTACTTCAGTTGAAGTAAATGGAACAGATGGAACATTTTTAGCAACAACTTACTTAGGAGCTAGAGGGTTATTCTCAGCAATGATTATTGGTTTAATAGCTTCAAAGCTATACTTTATCTTTGTGAAACACAACATCACTATAAAATTACCGGAATCAGTTCCACCAACTATTTCAAAAAGTTTTGGGGCAATTTTACCAGGAATTTCAATCGTATTATTATTTAGTATTATTCGCTGGGGATTTTCATTAACTTCATACGGTGATTTTAATACTTGTATTTATAGTTTAATTCAAACACCGTTAGTTAGTTTAGGGGCTAGCCCATTTACATTTATGTTATTAGTTATGCTTTGTTCATTATTGTGGTTCTTTGGATTACATGGTGGAAATATTGTAATGCCAATTTTAAATATGTTATATTTACCAGCGTTAATGGAAAACTTAGCAGCATTTCAAAACGGTACAGTATTACCTAATATCATTACTCAAGCTACATGGATGAACTTTGCTTCATTAGGTGGAGTTGGTGGTACCTTAGGTCTATGTATTTTAATGACCTTCTTTGCTAAGAGTGAAAGATATAAATCTTTAGGTAAATTAGCAATTGCACCAAGTATTTGTGGGATTAACGAACCAATTACTTTTGGTTTCCCAATGGTACTAAACACAACTACTTTAATTCCATTAATTATTACACCAATTGTTACATTTGGAATTTCTTATGTTGCAATGCTTAGTGGATTAGTACCATATGCTAATGGGGTACAGCCAGCATTAGGAACACCAGCAGTATTACTAGGGTTTTTATGTGTAGGTTGGCAAGGGGCAATCTTACAAGTAGTATTAATTGGCGTACAAATATTAATCTGGTTACCATTCTTTAAAATTTCTGATGCTCAGGCATTAAAAGAGGAAGAAAACTTAAGTGCATAATATGGGAGGTAATTGTAATGAGTAATAAACCAAATATTGTTTATTTTGTCGCTGATCAGATGCGTAACGATGCTTTACATCATATGGGATGTAAGGCGTCAATTACGCCGAATCTGGATGCACTTTTAGAAGAAGGGGTTTCTTTTAAAAATGCTTATTGTCAAAATCCCGTCTGTGTACCTTCACGTTGCAGTTTTTTAACTGGATTATATCCGCATACTACCGGTCATCGAACTATGCATTATCTTCAAGATCCCGATGAACCAAACTTTTTAAGAACTATGAAGAATAATGGTTATGAAGTTATTTGGGTGGGACGAAATGATATTATCCCAAGCGATTGTGGCAAAAGTGATTATTGTGATGTTTACTTTGATGGACGTGTTTATGAAAATAGAGTTGAATATATCGATCAAGACGGACTTAGTTATCATGTTGATAAAGAGGCAGTTGATACTAGCGTACCTGGTTATTATTCACAGCATATTGGAATAATAACCGAAGAACAGGCACATACTGGTGGTCATATGATGAATGACTGGATTGCAGTTGAGAGTGCGTTAAAGTATCTCCAAGAACGTGATGATCCACGACCATTTTTCTTATATATTACTATTTCATACCCGCATCCACCATATGCATGTGAAGAGCCATGGTATTCAAGTATTGACCGGAGTTTAGTGACTAAACCACGACCTAGTGCTATGACCTTACCAGGAAAACCGTCAATGGTAAAAGAAATCGCCAGAAAACAAAATTTAAGTGACTGGGGTAAAGATAATTTTATTGAAATGCGGGCAACTTATTTAGCGATGGTATCACGATTTGATTATCAATACGGAATGCTTCGTGATAAATTAATAGAATTAAATTATTATGATAACACTAGTATCTTTGTGTTCTCTGATCACGGTGATTATACTGGTGATTATGATATTAGTGAAAAGGTTCAAAATTGCTTTGAAGATCCAATTGCTAACGTGCCGTTATTAGTCAAACCAGCTAATCAATTTGCTTGTGAACCACGAATTTCTAATGCATTAGTTGAATTAGTTGATTTAACGCAAACAGTCTGTGACATGACAGGGATTCAAACTGAATACATTCAGTTTGGTAAATCTTTACTAGATACTTTAGCAGGTAATGAGTTCCATAAGGAAGCAGTATTTTGTGAAGGTGGTCGAATTCATGGTGAAACTTGGGCGATGGAAAGTGGTCATGGCCCCGAATCAACATATTGGCCGCGTCTAGATACACAATCTAGCGAAGGGCCTGAGCATACAAAAGCAACGATGATTCGAATGAAGAATTTAAAATATGTTAAACGATTATATGAACAAGATGAATTATATGATCTTGATAATGATCCTCAAGAATTAAATAATATTATCGAAGATCCCGGTTATTATAATGAAGTCATCAAGATGAAAGACTTGATGTTAACATTCTATCAAGCAACTGGAGATATTGTACCGAATCGTAGGGATAAACGCTAATGATTACTTTGCTATATACTCTAATTATCCTAATCGCTACTACTGCAGGAGCGTTAGGTGGTTTAGGAGGTGGCGTTATTATCAAACCATTATTTGATGCGCTTGGGGTTCATGATGCCAGTACGGTTGGAGTTTATTCAACCCTGGCAGTATTTACAATGTGCATTGTTTCAATCGGGAAACAATTAAAAAACGGGTTTAGTTTTGATTTAAAGATGGTTATATCAATATCACTAGGATCATTATGCGGTGGTTTAGCTGGTGAGAAAATCTTTAGTGTTATTGCAGCTAATTTTAGCAATAGTACTGTTAAAATTATCCAGGCGACCTTACTTGCAATCTGTTTAGTTGTGATTTTAGGATATACAATTAATAAAAATAAAATCAAACATTATCATTTAAAAAATATCATCGCTATCTTTGCAGTAGGATTATTTTTAGGTAGTATTTCCATCTTTTTAGGGATTGGCGGTGGGCCATTAAACGTAGCTTTATTAATGATTTTATTCTCGTTTACAATCAAAGAAGCAACTATTTATTCAATTGCTACAATCTTTTTCTCCCAAATATCCAAAATAACAACGTTATTAATTACTAAGGAATTATTTACCTATGATTTAAGTTTAGTACCTTATATATGCGTATCAGCAATAGTTGGCGGAATGATGGGAACGATTATTAATCAAAAAATGTTAGAATCACGAATTACCCAGTTTTTTAATGGATTAATGGCAGGTTTATTAGTCCTTTCTCTTTATAATATTATTAGTAATATCATGTAAAAAGGAAGAGGACATGAAGGTATTAGAAATTGAAAAGTTAAGCAAGTTTAATGGTGTAATTTGACAGTAGTTAAACAGATTAAGGCAAATGTTAGTTTGCGTAAATTAGATTCTGCAACGATTGAAGCAGCTTATCAGTATCTTGATTTTGGTTCCAGTCTAAATTCAAAGATTAAAAAATTATCATTAGGGATGAAACAACAAAAATGCTATAGCATATCTTATTAAAGAAAGAGGTATTAATAAAGATGTTGTTTATGAAGGAATTAAAAGAGATAATATTTTACAAGTAAAAACAGAGAATGGGACATCTGGAGTTACTTTTATTGGCAGGGATTACTACAATCTTCTTGCATGTATTACTATTCGTGGAATAAATAATAATTCTAATTTTAAAGGTGAACTAAAGGGATGCGATTATTCAGTAGGCTGGCGCTGGCATCCTACTGACGCTGACGGGAAGCAGTATCTAGATCCTGAAATGCCTGTAGTATGTTTTGAATCATATATTGATATGATGTCTTATATGTCGTTAAAGGAAGAATTTGGAGAACGATTTAATGACGGATGTACCTATATTGCTACTGGAAGTGCTACTAAATATAAGGCAGTATTGGAATTTGCAAAAGAGAATCCGAATATTAATAATTACGAAATCGCTTTTGATAATGATGATGCAGGCAATCGGTTCAGTCAAAAGCTTATTGACCAGTTGAAGGAGATGGGAAATGATGCTACTAGGATTGTCAGCGAGGAGAAAGACTGGAATGATGATCTAAAAAAATTCAAGGGGATCACTACTAAAAGTATTGCTCAGAGAAGGAAAGAAGCAATGTCCAAGAATATTCTAAAAATATCAAAAGAGATTCTATAGTAGTAGAGAGATAGAAAAACTTTTTGTATACATAATCATGTTACAGGATGAATCCAAGTAAAAAAGAATATATTTACGCATAGATAGGTATTATTGACGCAATTAATTATTATAAGAACCAATAAAATATTCGATACTATACATACTTGATATTAAGTTGGGTATATTATATAATGTGCTTAGGCAAGATAGTACCTATGCCACGGTAATAAAAAAAAGGAGCAGGGCAATGCTCCTTTTTTACTGTGCTAGTTGCCTTAATTCTTTCTATCTAGCCACTTGCAAATGCAATGGCAAATTACACCTGCTGCGATAGAAGTCAATATAGTACCTAAAACCTCCACGGTAATCACCTCCTTCCGATTAGCAGGAGGCAAGCAACGCTATGATTATATCATAATTTTATATTCATATTAATAGTTGAGTGGATATTAAAACTTTATTTATACGCCAATTGAAGAATCTGCTTTTGATTTAAATTCAAAGTGTAAAAATGAGATGAAAGGATATTTTTGTTTTCATAAAAATAGCTTTATATGTAAAATAGGTAGATTCTTTTACATTATTAAACTCATAGATAAAATTTATAACTTTAATAATGTAATTTAAATAAGTTGTGTATACTATAATGAAATTATTCACAATAATACTGTTGTTTCTGTCTCTAGTTAGTTTAAAGTATTTAAATTTAGTGGGCCTGTTTTACTTTTAAATGTTATAATATGCATGTCTAAAAAATGGGAACTGATTATTTTCAATAAAATTTAATTTAAGATGACTATCTAGTATATCTTAAAACTCAGTGTCCAGGAGACAGGAAATAAAAATTTAATTCCGTATAATAGGAAAAATTGATAAACATACTAATCAAGAAATTTGGAAACTATGCTTGAAAATGGATGTTCTAACTTTAATGAAAAAAATAATACTAATAATTATTAATCTAATACTGGTTGTAACACTATCTAGCTGTTCAACAGCTGAATCTGAGCCTGCAGGTACTAATAATACCAATTATAAGGCACAGTTAATAACTGAAAATATACCAGATTACACAGATAAAATTTATGTAGAAGTTAATGGAAATAAAGCAGAATTCAGTGATGAAGATAAAAAACGAACAGATGCATTTGAACAGTACACTGATTTAGACGAATTAGGGCGCTGCGGTGTTGCATATGCAAATATATGTAAGGAATTAATGCCGACTGAAAAGAGAGGCTCAATTGGAATGATAAAACCATCTGGATGGCAGCTTGCTAAATATGATTCGGTTGATGGAAAATATTTATACAATAGATCACATTTGATTGGATTTCAACTGGCAGGTGAAAATGCTAATGAAAAAAAACTGATTACGGGAACAAGATATTTTAATGTAGTGGGTATGCTTCCGTTTGAAAATGAAGTAGCTGAATATGTTAAAGAAACGAATAATCATGTTTTGTATAGAGTTACACCTGTTTTCAAAGATACAGAACTGGTTGCCAGAGGTGTTAAAATAGAAGCTTATTCAGTTGAAGACAGTGGTGGTATAGAATTTAATGTGTTTGTCTATAATGTTCAGCCTGATATTACGATCAATTACCAGGATGGAACAGGCAGCGGAAGCGGACAGATTGTAGACGGTGTAGTTAAAGATAAAGAGACTCATAATTCTGAAGCAGTAATAGGGAATAAAAATACCAAAATATATCACGATAATGACTGCGGTTCTCTTCCTAAGGAGGAAAATTGCACATATTTTGGCAGTGAAAATGAAGCGATGGATGCAGGATATACTTCGCATAGCAGTTGTATTAATTAAATATGAAAACCTTAATTTGTCAGTTAAAAGTAAATAATTAATGTTTGAGTGTGTAGTTCAGTTGAATTACGCACTTTTAAATTTTATAATCGTTTTAGAATCAGTTTAATTATTAATGATGTGTTAATAATTAAATTAAAGGCAGTTGAGGTGAGAATGATGAGTGCAGGAAACAGGATATATATGGCTATAGATTTAAAATCTTTTTATGCTTCTGTAGAATGTGTAGAAAGAGAATTAGATCCACTGAATACCAATCTGGTGGTTGCTGATTCAACTAAAACAGAAAAGACAATCTGTTTGGCTGTTTCTCCTTCTCTTAAACAGTATGGTATCGGCGGTAGAGCAAGGCTCTTTGAAGTAGTTCAAAAGGTCAAAGAAATCAATAGAAAAAGAAAAAAAGATAACAGGTATAGGGAGTTTAGAGGAAAATCACATATTGATTCAGAGTTAAAAAATGACACAAGTCTTGAACTGGGATTCATTATTGCCCCTCCGAGGATGGCATTTTATATTGATTACAGTAAAAAAATCTACGAAGTATATTTAAAATACACCTCAGCTGAAGATATTCATGTTTATTCAATTGATGAGGTTTTTATTGATGCAACGAGCTATCTTAAGACTGTTAATAAATCTCCAAGGGAATTTGCAAAAATGATTATTCAGGATATTTATAAGACAACAGGAATAACAGCAACAGCAGAAATAGGAACAAATCTATATCTTGCGAAAGTAGCGATGGATATTGTTGCCAAGCATGTTAAAGCAGATGAAGACGGAGTGCGGATTGCCTGTTTAGATGAAATGAGATATCGAAATAAGATGTAAGAGTTATAGTAAAAAGGGGAGAAATTATAGCGAAAAATTTGATGTAAAAAATTGTCAGTATTTTAGCGAATTTATGAATGAAGTTCTATATGATAAACTGTATGGTTATATTATAAAAACAAGTAGAAGAAACGACAAAGCAACCGTTGATATAAATAAAATAATGGAAGAGTGCAAAAGTATAAATAAAAAAGCAAATGTAATTAAAATAAATAACAAAACTAGTTATTTCTCTTGATGAAAAATAACTAGTTTTGTTTTATAGCAAATTTAAATTTATCTCCTCTAAGGACTTGTTTAGAGATGTGAAGCGGTGATTGTTCGTTGTACACTCTATCCTCAATAAGCATTAAGGCAGAGCCGCGGGATACTTTCAAAAGGTTGGCTTCATCAGGAGATGCGTAACATATCTCTACTGTTTTTGTACCATTAAATGAAGTGATTTGGTAATCGTTTTGAAGTATAGCGTAAAGAGAGCCGTTTAAATCTTTTTCCTCTAAAGAATCGTATTTTGTAGTAAACCAACTGGTTTCAACACAGATAGGGATATCATCAATATAACGAAGTCGTTCAATTTCGAGAAGAAAATCATCCGAATTTAGTTTGAAAAATTCTTTTTGACCTTCTGTAGGGTGTACGTGTGTAATATTCACAAGCTTGGTAGATAAAGTTTTATCCATAGATTTTACATTATCAGTAAAACTTAAAAAAGTTGAATTGTTAAGATTATCTGTATTAGAGGACACGAATGTCCCTTTTCCATGTGCTTTTATTAATAGTTTTTCATTTACAAGAACTGAAATTGCTTTTCTTACAGTACTTCTACTAATGTTATATAAATCGCTTAATTCTAATTCTGAAGGAATTTTTTCACCTACTGAGAATTTTCCATTAGCTATATCTGTTCTGATTTGATTAGCTAGTTGATCATATAAATTCTCACTTGTTTTTGAGTTTAAATTATTAATCATTGTATTTCTCCTTCTTAGATTGAAAAATTTAATACGACATTATTATATCAAATAATGAAATGGATGCAAGATGTTTGATGATGTATTTTCAATATATAATATTTTATTTCAAAAATAAAAAAATAATTTATAAAACACTTAACTTGTATCTAGATGTATGCAAAAATATTAAAAATATGATTTACAGATATTAATAAATATGTTATTATTTTATGTGAAAATAAACTTGTATGCAGACATCACCGTACAAGCGTATAAGAAAAGGAGAAAAGGAGAAAATGAAAAGGAGAAAATTTTTATTTGTATCGCATGCTTACATGGCTAAGGGAACAAAGAGTTCACTTGAATTAATCATGGGTGAACAAAAGTGTGTCGAATGTTTGTGTGCATATGTAGAGGAGCATTTTGATATTAAAGAAGAAATCAAAAAAAGGTTAGACATACTAAGTCCCGAGGATGAGTTGATTATTGTGACAGATTTATTTGGTGGAAGTGTCAACAATGAATTTATGTCTATTATCACACAAAATACAAATGTTTATCTAATCGCAGGGTTAAATCTTGCGTTATGCATTAATTTGATTATTCGTAAATATGATGAATGTGCGTCAGAAGTTCTAATTAGAGAATGTTTGGATGAAGCAAAATCATCACTTATTTTCTGTAATGATTTAATAGAAACTAAACAAGATGAAGAAGATGAAGAATTTTAATAAGGAGATTAACTATGATTTTAATGACTAGAGTAGACTGTAGACTACTACATGGACAAACCGCAGTTTCTTGGACATCTGGGTTAGGAGCAAATTGTATTTTAATTGCAAATGATGCAGTTGTCAAAGATGATTTAAGAAAAACTACAATGAAGTTGGCAAAACCTGCAGGAACAAAGTTAGTAATTAAAAGTATTGAGGATTCTATTACAGCTTTAAAGAGTGGAGTTACAGATAAATATAAACTATTTATTGTAGTGGAATCAATTGAAGATGCTGCAAAATTAGCGTTAGCTGTGGATGCTATTAACAAGGTTAATTTAGGTTTAATGAAAGCAAAAGAAGGAACAAGAAATATTTCAAAATCAATCAATATATTACCTGAAGAAGAAAAATTAATTAAAGAAATGTCAGATGCTGGGATTGAAGTAGAGATCAGACAGGTGCCGAATGATAAAAAAGTAAATGCGGTTACTGCACTGTAGAAAGTGTTAAATATAGATCAAAAAAGAGAGGAAAGTAAAGATTATGAAAGTATTGTTAATTTTTTTAATCGCTTGCTTTGGTTATAGTGATTATTTCACTGGAAAATCATTGCAAACTAGACCATTGGTATTAGGACCTTTGGTTGGGATTGTTATGGGTGACTTACAAGCAGGGTGTGTGATTGGGGCAACGATGGAACTTGCTATGATGGGAGCTGTAGGAGTTGGTGCCTCACTTCCACCTGAAGTTGTATCTGGAAGTATTTTAGGAACTGCATTTGCGATAACTGGAGGTAAAGATGCTGGTATGGCCGTTGCACTTGGACTTCCAATTGCAATGTTAGTCATGCTTCTACGTAATTTCTTGTTTGTAGCTATTGTACCATTATTTGCAAACCGTGCAGATAAATATGCAAAAGAAGGTGACATCGAAGGTGTTTCAAGAATGCATTGGTATGGTGGGATTTTTGGCATGTATTTACCTTTAGCAATTCTAGTAGCATTAGCATATTATCTCGGAGGTAATGTAATGGAAAGCGTACTAGAAATGATACCACAATTTATACAAGATGGTCTAACTATTTCAGCAGGTATTCTTCCGGCACTTGGATTTGCCATTTTATTAAGAATGATCTTGAATAAAAAAATTGCAGCTTATTTAGCAATTGGATTTGTATTAACAGCATATCTTGGATTACCTGTATTAGGAGTTGCGATACTTGCAGTAAGTATTGTTGTTTTAAAAGGATATGAAGAAACAAAGAAACCGGCACTAGAAGGTAACAATGAAATGGAGGTAGAAGATGATGAAGACTTCTAATGTGATGCAAGAAACAAAAACATCTGTAATTACAAAAAAAGATTTAAGAAAAGTATTTTGGAAATCATTACCATTTGAAATATCTTGGAACTATGTAAGACAAGATCATTTGGGTTTTGCTTATTCAATGACTCCAATTATTGAAAAACTATATAAAAATGAAGAAGATCGTGCTGAAGCTTTAGAAAGACATATAGAATTCTTTAATATTACTGTGTATTTTTCAACACTTGTTCTTGGAATTATAACAGCAATGGAAGAAAAAAGAGCTGAAAATCCAGATTTTGATACACAATCTATCAGTAATATTAAAGCAAGTCTTATGGGACCGCTTTCTGGAATTGGAGATTCAATTTTCTTAGGTACATTAAGAATTATTGCAGCTGGTATTGGAGCTTCTATTTGTATGAGTGGAAATCCAATTGGAGCAGTTGTGTTCTTGTTACTGTATAATGTTCCAGCATTTTTAGTCAGATATTTTGGAGTGATGAAGGGTTATGAACTTGGTACATCATTATTAGAAAAAATTCAAAAATCTGGATTAATGGACAAAGTAACTAACCTAACTGGTATTGTTGGTCTTATGACAATTGGATCTATGATTGCAACAATGGTTAGTGTAAAAGTACCTTTAACATTTGGAACTGGTGATGGTGTAACAAAACTTCAGGGAATTTTAGACAGTATTATGCCATGTCTACTTCCAGTTTGTGTAACCGCTATTATATATTGGATTCTTGGAAAAAATGTGAAGACTACTTGGTTATTAGTAGGAATCATTGTCGTATCTATTTTATTGGCATGGATGGGAATTTTAGGAGCTTAATAAATGAAATTTCAACAGACGGTATTAGTAGCGGATATGGATGATACGCTTTTAGATGATAAAAAGCGAATATCTAAAAGAAACAAAGATGCAATAAGAGAATTTCAAAATTCTGGTGGTATATTTACAGTTGCTACCGGACGATCTATAGCGGGATTTTCACCATATCAGAATGATCTAAAAATAAAAATACCAGTAATTTTATATAATGGTGGTTGTATTTATGATTGCGAAAAAAAACAAATACTGTGGGTGAAAGAACTTGATGAAAGTGTAAAAAGATATATTGAAAAATTAATTGAAGTATTTCCTTTATTAGGAATTCAAATAATGACAGATAAAATATATTCTTTCAATTTGACACCCATTTGCAAAGCGTATATGGATAGAGAGAGTGTTGATTATTTAGAAATATCAAATATAAGAGATGTACAAGAAAGATGGATCAAAGTTGAACTAGTTTATGATTTAGTAGATAGAGAAAAATTAAACACTTATTTACAAAATAATCTGATTCCTGGATGCAGATGTATTGATACGGGTGAATATTCTTTAGAAATCGTTAAAAAGGATGTTTCTAAAGGTGATGCGATTTTACGCTTACAAAAATTAATGGGGTTTAAAGATAAAAAATTATGTTGTATCGGAGACCATAATAATGACTATGAAATGATTTCAATTGCAGATGTAAGTTTTGCAGTCAAAAATGGTCTAAAAAAAATTAAAGAAAAAGTTAATTTTATTGTAACTGATAATGAAAATGATGCGATTGCAGAAACAATAGAAAAGATAAAACAATTATAGAAAGAGAAGGATAAGTAAATGGAAATTAGAGAATTAATTGAAAAAGTAATGAAAGATATAGAAAAAGATGGTGGTCTAAAAAATGTGTTTTGGGTAGCAGCTGGAGGATCAAATGATGGTCACTATGCAGCACAATATTTTATGGATCATGAATCAACAGTTATCCCATCACAAATGATTACAAGTAGTGAATTTGTATATGCTGCACCAAAAAGCGTAGGAGAAAATTCAATTGTTGTATTAACTTCTATGCGTGGAACAAAAGAAACAATTCTTGCAGCAAAAGTTGCAAAAGAATTAGGTGCAGTTACAATTGCACAATATGTTGACGAATCAGAATTAACTACAGTATGTGACTACAAAGTTCAATACGGAAGTATTTGGTTAGATGATGAAGATCAAAGTAAAACAAATGCAGGAAATGCACTTCGCATGGCAATGGCAATTGTAGATATTGCTGAAGGTTATGAAAATTATGAAGATGCAATGGATGCATTTACTAAAGTTCAACCTGCTTATGTAAAAGCAAGGGAATATTGTGCTCCATTAGCAAAAGATTGGGCAGAACGAATGAAATATAAAAAATGTATTACTGTACTTGCTAGTGGACCAGCATATGGGTCAGGTCATATTTTCTCAACATGCAATGTTTTAGAGATGTTACAAATTCAATCTCCAACATTTAATAGTTGTGATTTCTTCCATGGTCCATTTGAAATTACAGATAAAAACCAAGCATTTTTTGTTTTAGTAGCGGATGGAAGAACGAGAGGAGCAGATGAAAGAGTAATTACATTTATGGATAAATACGCAGGGGATAAAGTATATTATTTAGATGCAAAAGAATTAGGACTAAATAACTTAAAAGATTCAGTTTCTGAATATTTTAACCACTTATTATTCACACCAATCTTGAACAATGTATACATGAAAGCTTTATCTGAAGCGACAGGTATTGATTACACAACAAGACGTTATATGTGGAAAGTTGAATACTAAGAAATAGTTGTTATTAAAGGAAATTTGAAGTGAGTATAAAACCGTGTATGTTAAGATTTACACGGTTATTTTTATGTTAACTTCATTAGAACAAGAAATAATGTTAATACCAATAGATCCAACGATACTTATGGGGGTTACAGCTATTTATTCTATTGAACAACAGTTATCAGGTATAGAAGAGAGGCCTAAAGATATTTTATCTTTTCTACAAATAGAAAAAGAATATAAAATTATAAAGATCAATATTTACTTACTTCATTAGGAATCTTAAATACTAAAAATGAATATACGAATTTTGCTTTTATACTGTCAAACCAATCAGATATTACAGTAAAAGTGGCTGAGTATGATTGAAATAGGAATTTAAAAATCAAAAAACAATTTACTGGATCACTTATAGAACTATTTAGTAATGTAAAAGAACAAATCGACAAGTTAAATAGTATATTAAAATATATGAAAGCTTAATAAATATGTTCTCATATAAAATATGATTTCTGAGGTTGGGTAACAGAATAAACTTATCAAAGTCCGACTATATCAGAATTTTTTGTATTTTATAGGAGTCCAATGATACACTTAAATTTATTGTTTATTATTCTTTTAATATTCTGCTTTTGTATTGGATAGTATAGAAAAGTTGAGAGGTAAAGAAAAAGAAGATTATTTATCTTCTTACTGTTTTGTATAATATTTTGATATTTTTATAAAAATTATTATTTATTAAAGTTAATAAAAGGGAGTTTAAATAAATATTATTGTGTGGGAGAATAGGAATATGGATGAAAATATAATATATGACATTGTTTGAAAGATGATATTATTGTTTATAAATATTATGTTTCAATAAGGTATTCTAGATAGTGATAAAATTACACTTATTAATAAAAAGGTCAATTTAACTGAAGAGTATACTATAAATAATGTAGGATTCTCTACACTTTTTATAGTTTTTTTTGTGTTAGTAGTTATAGTTTCGTTCTAGTTATTTTATTATCGATTGTTGAACTCTATAAACTTGTTAGTATGTCCTGTTTAGATGATTTGTGTTCTTTTCGATAAGAAGATGGAGATTTTCCGGTCTTTAGTTTAAAGTTTTTGATGAAATAGCTGCTATTACTAAACCCGGTTTTATATGCAATTTCTGTGATTGATTCATCAGTTTGTAATAAAAGCTTAGTTGCCATGATTAAACGATAATTCATAAGATAGTTAAAAATGGTATAACCCATAACTTTTTTAAATTCCTTACAGCAAATACTCTTTGATAATCCAACGATATTAGCTATTTCATCAAGCTGAATAGGTTCAGCATAATGATTGTTAATATAATCCATAATAACCCTTACCCTCAATTGATGATAAGATTCCAATTCGTTTTTATAATCCTTAAAATAATTACTTACCATTAAATTCCAAATTCTAAGGAGATTAATCAAAATATCAAGTTCATGATTAGATTCATTATAGTAGACATAAATTTCTTGTAATAGTTCAAGAATCATTTTTTGCCAATTTTTATTATTTTTAAAGATACAATATTCAAGAGAGCTGTTATTGAGATATGGATCAATAAAACGGCTGTTAATTAAGCTGCCTTGAAAGCTGGAAATAAACTGGCTATGAAAATCAAGACAGATATAAGAACTATCAATATTTTGATAATTAATAGCTTGATGTAGCTGTTTAGTGTTGATGAATATACCTTCTTTTTCATTTAAAATAAACGTTTTTTGATTTACTGAGAACTGAACTGATCCATGTGTTATATAACATAACTGTAGTTCGTTATGCCAGTGCCAGTCAATGAATCCTAATATATTTTTACTAATCTGAGTTGTATAAATAATTAGAGGGAATTCAAAGGAACCATGTTGTGTGATTTCTTTTTTATTTTTATTGATTTGTATATCATATGTCTGCATAAAGTTTTCTCCTTCATTAGATAATATAGTTATATTATTTGATAATATTATTATATCAATACAATGATAATGTCAATATAATTATATTAAGAAAGGAGGAAAAATATGGCTTATCAAATTCAAAAAAATAATTTACACAATTACAGAAACAACTATAATTTTGATATTAATTTCAATCAAGTTTTTGCTTTTCATCATTCGCTTAGTCAGTATTATCCAACACCATTACATAATCTAAATGGACTGGCCAAATTAAGAAAAGTAAAAAGAATTTATGTTAAAGATGAATCTTGTCGGTTTAATCTTAATGCCTTTAAAGGATTAGGTGTGAGTTATGCGATGAATAAGGTTCTTGAAAAAAACACTTCTCCTGTCGTCTTTGTGACAGCCACTGACGGGAATCATGGACGAGCAGTTGCATGGTATGCTAAATATACAGGTAATGATGCTATAATTTTTATGCCTCATAGAAGTGAACAAAGACGTGTTAAAGCAATTGAAGAAATGGGAGCACGGACTTTTGTTTTAGATTTAAATTATGACGATACGGTCAGATATGCAGATAAGTATGCTAGTGAAAATAATTATGTTTTTCTTCAGGATACAGCAACAGAAAATAATGAAGAGAATGTCAGAAATATTATCTTAGGCTATTCAACGTTAGTAGAAGAGGCATTATCGTTTATGGATGAAAAACCTACTCATGTTTTTGTACAAGCTGGTGTTGGATCACTTGCGGGCGGAGTAATCTGGTATCTTTCAAATCGCTATAAAGGTAAAGTGCCTTATATAGGAGTCATCGAATCATCAGCGTGCCCTTGTATATATGAATCAGTTGTAAAAAAGAGTACATTTTTTATAGAGGGGATGCCTAAAACAATTATGGCTGGATTAAATTGTGGGGAACCTAATTATATGACGTTGCCATTGATTGATGCTTATGCTTCGTGGGTAATTCAATGTGATGATGATATAACTATTAGGGGTATGGAATTAGCAAGACATCCAGTTTGTAGAGATCCAGCTTTTTCATCAGGCGAATCAGGAGCAGTTGGACTAGGTTTTATAGATATGGTGTTACAGAACAAACAGGAAAGAGATAAACTCAAAATTGATGAAAATTCGATCATATTATTATTCAGTACAGAAGGAGAATTGAGAAATGAATGAAAATGAAAATCTAATTAAATTTGCGCAGAGACTGGTGCAAACACGCAGCTATTCTGATGAGGAAGGTAATGTAGCTACTCTTGCAAAAAAAGAAATGGAAAAGTTGGGCTATGAAGTTTTTATTGATAGATTGGGAAACGTTGTAGGAAAACTAGGAAGTGGTGAAACGATTATTCATTTTGATTCACATATGGATACTGTACAGGTTAATGATCCGGAAAACTGGAAACATGATCCTTTTGGGGGAGAAATTGTAGATGGTAATCTTTGGGGCAGGGGTAGTGTTGATATGAAATCATCATTTGCAGCAAGTGTTTATGGTGTTAAAGAGGCTTATGATGCAGGGTATCTTAAAGATAAAACCGTTTACGTGACTGGCTCAGTATGCGAAGAATACTGTGATGGAGTTAATTTGATTCACTTGTACAAAGATTTGAATATAAAACCAGACTATTGCATTATTTGTGAGCCAAGTGACAATGTAATTACTTTAGGGCACAAAGGTAAAGCACAAATTCGTATTACTACGAAGGGTATTTCCGCCCATGGAAGTGCCCCTGAAAAAGGGAAAAATGCAGTTTATGAAATGGCGGAAATTATTCAAAGAGTGGAAAAGTTGAATGCTTCTTTATATAAAGAAGGGGCTCATGGAACAGTTGTTCTATCTGAAATCACATGCATTAGTGCATCTCTTAATGCTGTTCCTAGCTCTTGTTCAATTTATTTGGACAGAAGATTGTGTTTAGGAGAAACATTGGAACAGGTAAAAGAAGAAATGGATACTTTAATCGAAGGAAAAAATGCTTCTTGGGAAGTGGGAACATTAACTCATACTACGTGGAAAGGTGAAAAAATAGTTTATAATCCAATGCATGACCCTTGGATTATTGATAAAAATCATCCATTAACTCAAGCAATGATTGATGCATATTCAGAAGTTTATAATCAGGTTCCTCAAAACTTTGACTTTTGGGATTTTGGAACAAATGCAATTACTCCCGTTGCTTTGGGTATTCCAACAATAGGTTTTGGTGCAGGTGAGTATAAACTAGCCCACATGACAAATGAACATTGTTCAGTTGATAGGATATGTGAAGCGGCTTCGGTATATACGCAGCTGTTAAAATTTTTATAGAAAGGAGACTAAAACTAATCATGAAACACAAAATATGCAAAGATTTTTTATGGGGTTCAGCAACGGCAGCTTATCAATGCGAAGGAGCTTGGAACGAAGGTGGCAAAGGGAACAATCAATGGGATGTATTTGTCCATAGTAAAGCAAATGAAACAGGAATCACTGGTGATATATCATGTGATTTCTATCATCGCTATAAAGAGGACTTAAGGATATTGAAAGAAGGTGGCCAAAACACTTTTAGAATGTCTCTTTCATGGTCAAGAATTTTGCCAGATGCTTCAGGCAAAGTCAATGAAGCAGGGATTAAATTTTATCGTGATGTCTTTGATGAGTGTAGAAAACTAGGTATTGAACCATTTGTGACACTGTTCCATTATGATATACCAGAATATCTTGTACAAATTGGTGGCTTTGAAAACCGTAATATGGTTTTTGAATTTGAAAAGTATGCAAAAATTTGTTTTGAAGCTTTTCACGATCAGGTTAAATTATGGATGACAATCAATGAGCCGGCATATTATACATACTGTGGTTATTTAGCGGCAAACTATCCTCCATTTGTTGCGGATTTCCAAAGATATGTCAATGCCTCATATCATGTTATTTTGGCTAGTGCTTTAGCTGTAAATGCTTTCCATGAAACTGGTTATGAAGGGCAGATTGGAATTGTACAGGATAGCTGTTATGCTCAGACACCTTTTAATGATCCGGAAAACCTTGCAGCATTAAGAAAAGCCGATCTTTTCTATAACAGATGGATTCTTGATACTAGTATTTTAGGAGTATTTCCACATGATTTAAAAGATGTGCTACTAGAAAAGAATATTGATTTATCAGTTGTCAAAGAGGGTGATTTGGATATTTTTAGACAAGGAAAAATTGATATTCTTGGTCAAAACGTCTATACACGAAAAAATGTTCAGGTCAACAAAGATGGTATTACTCAGTTCAATGTCAATAGGAAAGGAAAAGAATCGAATATTAAAGAAGGTACATCGATTGGTGGCTGGTTTGAGACTATTGTTGATCCAACTGTTGAGAGAAATACATGGGGTAGAGAAATATATCCCAAATGCATGTATGATACTTTAATAGGATTAAAAAATGATTATGGCGATATACCTGTTTATATTACAGAAAACGGTCATGGAAGTTATGAAACACCAGATGAGAACGGCTATGTCGAAGATGAAGAAAGAATTAGAATATTGGGCATGTTTTTAGATTATATGGTTCAGGCTATTGATGAGGGGGCAAATGTCAAAGGATATTATTTATGGTCAACGATGGATCTTTACAGCTGGATTAATGGTTATGAAAAACGTTATGGGCTGGTTAGAGTTGACTATGAAGATAATTTAAAACGTATACCAAAAAAGAGCTATTACTGGTATCGAGATTATATCAAAAAAATAATGAACGAGAGTTAGGGGAAGAAAATAATGAAAGCAGTGTTAGAAAAATTACAATCATTTTTGGATAAACATTTAATGCCAATTGCTGGTAGGCTTGGAACAGAAAGACATTTACATGCCATGCAAAGTACATTCCAATCAATTATTCCTATAATTATGATTGGAGCATTTACTATGATTATTAGTAATCCGGTTGTTAATTATGAAAAAATTAGTGCATCAACGTTTGGTTACGGATTTTTCAAAGCATGGGCGGAATTTGCCAATACCTATGGTGGTCCAATACAATTTTTAAGTACAGTTACTTTAGGGTTCGTGGCTTTATATGTTACTCTAGGTATCGGTTATTTTATGGCAGAAGATTTAAAATTGAACAAATTTATTGCTTTAGCAATGGTTTTTATTAATTTTATGATGATTAACAGTTTCTCAGTTGATGGAGGCATCTCAACAGATTATTTTGGTGGATATGGTATCTTTTCAGGAATGGTTGTTGCCATGTTTACAGTGGAATTATACAGTTTCTTAATTAAGAAAAATATCGGGCGTGTTCGTTTGCCGGATACAGTACCTGGTGCTTTAGTAGATTCTTTAAGTTCAATTATTCCTATGATTATTATCTTTGCTATTCCGACTGCTATTGTTATGATTCTATCAATTGGATTTAATACTAGTTTTCCGGCATTGGTAATGCTTATCATGACACCATTTGTTTCGGCAACAGATAACTTACTTGGATTTATGATTTTAACTATTATTGCACAATTAGTATTCTTCGTAGGAATTCATAATGATACAATCTGGAATATTATGCAACCGGTATTTTATGCTAATATTGCGATTAATGCAGAAGCTTTTGCAAATGGTGCAGCTGCAACTGAATTACCAAAAATCATTACTCATCCATTTATGTGGAACTTCTGTGTTATTGGTGGAGCTGGAGCGACATTAGGATTATGCATTCTATTGCTTTTTAGTAAAAATAAGCAGTTTAAGACAATAGGGCGTTTATCAATTGTACCTGCATTCTTTGGAGTTAACGAACCAATTTTGTTTGGTTTACCAATTGTTTTAAATCCAATTATGTTGATTCCATTTATTGTAGCTCAAGTTGCTAATGTTATAATTGCTTATGGCAGTATGTATTTTGGTTTAGTCAATAGAACAATCAATTATGTTGGTTCACAAGCACCAAATATTTATAGCCAGATTATTTCTACAATGGATTTCAAGGCTGTTATTCTATTTGTAATGTTAGTTATATTGGATGCGTTGATTTATTATCCTTTCTTAAAATCATATGAAAAGCAACAAAATAAATTAGAAACAGCAGAATAATTATATAAAAATGAGATTAATTTACATATTGTATATAACTATGTTAAAAACGAATTAAATTTAATAGGCTGCAACGTTTAAGTATTTTTGACTATTTTAAGAGTGTTGCGGCTTTTTTTTGTAGATAATTTAAGTTATTTCATAATTAAAATATTTTTTTGATCAACGTTCCTATTGTTTTATATTAAAATAAAATTTTTAATATGTCGTTGACATGAGTATGAAAT
>PPYF01370314.1_pt1 | contig 38785 bp, 30 predicted proteins | sample 1559871 | NCBI WGS metagenome assembly PPYF01 (sample SAMN08240021, study PRJNA423297) | Human gut metagenome, whole genome shotgun sequencing project.
CCATGACGTCGCGGCCGACGCTCATGCCCGAGGAGACGAGAGCGTCGAATTTCGTCTTGGGGGCGAGTTGTTTCATCTCGTATTGAGCGGAGGCGATGGAGACGGCAACGTCCATGACGGCACCGAGCGCACCGAGGACGATGCCCGCAAAGAGCAGCTCGCGGAAGTCCACCGCCTGCAGGTAGAGTGCCTTGAGCATGCCTGCCTGTTCCTCGGCGATGCCTGTGAGGTAGGTGCCGTGGATGGCGATGACGGCGAGGATGCCCGCGACGAGGATGCCGCCGATGGTGCCGATGATGGCGCCTGCCGCCTTGACGTTTCGCCCGCTGATGATGAGCTGGGTGGCGAGGGTGATGATGCTGCCGATGAGGAGCGTCCAGAGGATGATGTGCGAGGGTGCATAGAGGATGAAGGAGATGAGCCCCTTCGCGATGAGAAGGACGGCGAAGAGGAGGACGAGGAGTGCCTTTGCGCCCGTTATGCCGCCGAAGCAGATGAGGAGGGCGGCAAAGAGGGCGAGGAGGAGGAGCATGGCGGGGAGGCGGTCGTAGTCGACGATGGCATAGCTCTCACCTGTTGGGCGGACGAGGATGTGCTCCCCCTCGTCCGGGTGGATGTCAAAGGCAGGATTGTTGAAGGTGTGATGGAGGATGGTCTCCTCCGTTCCCGCCGCAGGGCCTGAGTCTAGGCGGATGCGCACCTCGTAGGCGGCACTGTCGGGGGCAAAGGAGGTCGTGCCGCCCGCCGCGCTCTCCACGTGGAGGATTTCTGCCTTATAGGTCGGCGGGTCACCGTCCTCGCCCGCCGGGAGATGGGTGAGGACAGCATAGAGGAGGACGAGGGAGAGCACTGCGATGAGGAGGCGGGGCAGACGGCGAGGATAATGTTTCATGACGAACTCCTTTGAATTGTTACAGCATTTACACATATTATGGCATGAAGAAAAAGTGATTTCAATAGTTATTCCTGATTATATAAGACCTATTGACAGATACATCATTCTCACATATACTGAGAACAACAAGATGATTCCAGAGAGGATGGCGACTTCGTCATACCTCACGGCGCAGGAATTATCATCGTCTCACGGAGGAATCCGTCAAGGCTGCCAGCGGGCGGTCTTTCTTTATTCGGATTCATTTCTTATGGATTCGTGAGATGCTTGCCCTATGGCGGGACAAGGCGCCAAGGAGGATAAAGGAGCTTTCGACGGGCTGCAGAGGAGGTCTCGGCAGACGCGGGAAAGCGATATGGAAAAGGAGGAGACACGATGTTCTCGAAGACGGATTTTTGGATTGGCCTTGCAGTTGGTGCTGTTGCCGGTATCTTTGGCTATCGTTTCATGCAGGAGCGCACGCAGCAGCTGGCGGCACTCGAGGCCGGCACGGCGGATCTCTCGCTCGCTGAGCTCCAGCGTCAGAAGGAGGAGCTCGAGGATCTGATCGCGGCACAGGCTGCATCGGAGAAGTAAGTTTTCCACGCCACGGGGGCTGCTGCGCATCTCTGCGCGCAGCCCTTTTTCGACAAATATGGATAAAGAGAAGGGGGTTTCAATGAGTATTTTCGATACGATCAAGAATGCGATTCCGCACTCGGCGATGGATCTGTTCATCCGCTCGACGGATGTCGCTTCCTATATGCCGGGACGCGTGCGTCTCTACAGCAAGCAGCTCGTGAACAATGCTTCACTCGAACAGCAGGTGCATGAGCGGCTGAACGCACTCGCCGAGATCGAGTGTGTGGATACGAATATTGCAACAGGATCGATTCTCATCACGTATGAGCCGGAGCGTCTGCGTGCGAATGCAGAGCTGCGCCGCGTGGAGGACTATATGCGCACGCATGCGAGGAGGCGGGCATCATGACGTATCTGTCCGGACTGATGCTCGGCGCATCACTGGCGAATATGGCGCGTCAGATGATTCTCGGCACAGGGGGGCGCCCTGCTGAGGGCAATATCCTGCATGGACTGGGCGGCGGACTGTTCGCCGCATCGGAGCGCTCACATGGAACACATCCACATGTGCTGGCGCGCACGGAGGCGCCGTCTGCCATGCCGGTTTCCTGCGCGGTGCCGACGGCGGCCTTTTCCTGTGTCCACGCCTCGCCGGGACGGCGCCGCTATCGTACGCCGTATCTGACGGAAGCCTTTGCCCGGGTGCTGGAGGATCGCCTCCTGCGCCTGCCGTTCATCCGTGCCGTGCGCACGAATACCGTGTCAGGCAGCATTCTGCTCATCTATGCGCCCGAGGATGAGGCGCATGTCCTCGTTTTGGCGGAGGGGTTGTGCGCGATTTTTGCCGAGGGCAAGGTGCAGCCGCCTGCGACGCTCGCGAAGAGCGTGCGCCGCTCGGTGGAGTCGCTCAGTGCATGGATCCAGCGGAATACGGGCGGAGCCCTCGATCTGAGTTCGCTTGTCGCCGGGATTTTCATTATGCGCGGCATACGTCAGCTGGTGATTTCCAATAATACGCCCTCGGGCTCGCAGATGCTCTGGTGGGCGCTGTCGCTGATGAGGGGATGGAAGGTATGACACGAGTGATGCACAAGCGGATCCGTCTCTCGGCGGCATTGCCGCGCGAGGATGCACAGCAGCTCGCAGCGCGCCTGCGCCGCTTCCCTGCAGTGGTGGCGGTATCCGCCCATGAGAAATACGTGGATCTCTGGCATGTGGGGACGCTCCCGACGGCGCGCGTCCTCACAGCGGCAGAGCGTGCCGTGCGCGCGGCGGCAGAGAAGGCAGTGACGCCGACGGAGCGGCTGGCGGAGTTCCGCCGCGATGCAGTGATCTCACTCGCGAGCTTTGCGGCGATGGAGCTGCTGCGGCGCGGGGCACCCGAGCTCTTTGCCTCGGTGAAGGTACTGCGCTCGCTGCTCGTGCTCGCGATTTCGCGCAATTTCATCAAGACGGGCATCGGCGGTCTGATCGAGGATCGGCAGCCGAATGCGGATACGCTCACGACGACGGCGGTGATCGCCTCGGTGCTCGCGGGGAAACCCGAGTCGAGCCTCATGCTCCTCGCGCTCAGCAACGGGGCGGAGATGCTGACGAGCTACGCGGCGGAAAAGGCGCGCTCGCACATCTCAGGGCTCCTGTCCCTCGGCCAACGCGATGTCTGGCTCGTGGAGCAGACGCCGAATGGCGAGGTGGAACGCAAGGTGCCCGTGGAGGAGGTGCGCCCCGGCGATACGATCGCTGTGCACGCGGGAGAGAAAATCGTCATCGACGGACGCGTTCTGCGCGGCAATGCGGCGGTGACGCAGGCGTCCGTGACGGGCGAGTCTGCCCCTGCGATGAAGAAAGAGGGCACTCCGGTCTACGCGGGCAGCGTGGTCGAGGCAGGCGAGCTTGTGATCGCCGTGGAGAAGGTGGGCAGTGATACGTCGCTCGCACACATTGTCCACCTCGTCGAGGAGGCGCAGACGCGCCGCGCACCCGTGCAGAATTTTGCCGATCAGATGGCGAACTATCTCGTGCCCGTGTCCTTCCTCGGGGCGGCGATTGTCTACGGGGCGACGCGCGACTGGGGGCGTGTGCTGAACCTGCTCTTCATCGACTTCTCCTGCGGCCTGAAACTCTCGACGGCGACGGCAATGTCAGCGGCGATTGCGGCAGCGGCCAAGCGCGGGATCCTCGTCAAGGGCGGCAACTACATTGAGGCGCTGGCACGCACGGATACGGTCGTGCTCGACAAGACGGGCACACTGACGGTCGGCATCCCAGAGATCACGTTTATCCGTACGGCGTCAGGGGTGACGGAGAAGGAGATGATTCTGCTCGCGGCATCCGCTGAGGAGCACTCCGTGCATCCGCTCGCCGTGGCAATCCAGAAGTATGTGGAGGAAAAGGCGTGGCAGGCACCGCAGCACCGCTCCTCTAAGACCATCGTGGCGCGCGGAATGCTCGCTGAGGTGCCGGATTTTGAGGACTTTACGGGCGGAACGATCCGCGTCGGCAGCCGCCGTTTCCTGCAGGAGAACGGCGTGACGGATCCGGAGGATCTCGCCGCGTCGACATCCGGCAAAAATGTGCTCTTTGTTGCGCGCGACACGCGCCTCATCGGTGTGATCGGGATTGAGGATCCCATCCGTCCAAAGATGAAGAAGACGCTGAATCAGCTGCGCCGCTGCGGTGTGGATGAGATCGTCATGCTGACGGGCGATTCTAAGGCGGTCGCGGCAGAGGTGGCGCGCGATATGGATGTGGACTCCTATCATGCGGAGATTCTGCCCGAGGACAAGTCGCGCTATGTGAACGAGCTGAAGCAGCGCGGGACAGTGATGATGGTCGGCGACGGCATCAACGATGCGCCCGCACTCGCCTTTGCCGATGTCGGCGTTTCCCTCGGCGGACGCCAGACGGATATTGCGGCCGAGTCCTCGGCGGTGACAATTCACGGGGAGGATCCAATCCGCCTCGTGGAGGCGCTGCGCCTCGGACGGCGGACGATGCATCTCGTGCATCAGAATTTCAAGGCGACGCTGCTCGTCAACTCGTCGGCGATGCTGCTCGGCGCACTCGGCGCGATCAGCCCGCTCGCGGCGGCCGCGATCCACAATACAGCGACGCTCGCGGTGGTGCTGAACAGCTGCCGCATTCTGACGCCCGAGGGCGGTATGTTTGCACGGAAGATGACAAAGTAGAAAGCCGAATCTTTGTTTGTTGATTTTTCTCTCATACTGTTGTAGAATATGACATGTGAAGATGAGATAGGATCTACGATATGCCGATCCGCTGTTTTGAGAGGAGAGTTTGACCGATGGCAGGAAAGATGAAGAACTGCTCGAGCTGCGGGAAGGTGTTCGTTTCAATCAATAACTCCCGCATCTGCGCGGACTGCCGCGAGAAGGAAGAGCAGTGGGAGAAGGAGATCATCGACTACGTGCGTGACCATCCGAAGAGTCAGATCCCAGAGATTGTTGAGGCAACAGGCATACAGGAGCCTGTCATCCGTCGAATGATCCGGGAAGGACGGTTTCTTTCGAGCAATGTGGAGCTCTTTTACCCGTGTGAAAAATGTGGCTCGCCCATCCAGAAGGGGCAGTACTGCGATAAGTGCCAGAAGGAGATGCGTGATGAGCTGAAGGCAGCTGTCAGCAAGCAGAGTGCCTCGGGCATGCGCACCACCTCGGAAGGCGGCAGCGGTCGCCGCGGCTATGTGACCCTCGGCGGGAGGTAAGAATTCCCGATACGTACTTAAGAAAAAAATCTTAAGTACGTATCTTTTTTTTTCGATAAAGAAGGTGAAAGGATTCCGAACCCATTTCGCAGCGGGAACGCGAAGGCCGCGCAGCGATCGGTTCGGAGATACACAGGTGGTGAACGATATGTTAATCAGAAATCAGACAATCGCAGCAGTGAGCAGACTCTACGCCGGTGCACCGGCAGCGGGAACGCGCCGTGTGGATGCGGCGGGAGCCGTGCAGGCACCGGATGCACTCGAGCTTTCGGGTGAGGCACAGAGCTTTGGCGATATCCTGCAGCAGCTGCGCGGCATGAGCGATGTCCGCAAGGAGCGCGTTGCAGAGGTCTCCGCACGTGTCGAGAACGGCAGCTATGCACCGGCCTCGGCGGAGATCGCGGCAAAGATGCTCGCCATGCGCTATTGATGGAGCAGCTCATGTGGAATGCATTTACGGCGACGCTCGAGGAGCTCTCGCGTCAGTATGAGAAGATCCGTGCCGTGCAGGAAAAGAAACGCAAGATTCTCGTCGCACTCGACATGGAGGCACTCGAAAAACTGACCGCCGAGGAAGATTTTCTCGCGCGTGCGGTGGAGCGGCTTGAAACGGATCGGCTCGCACATCTCGCCAACATTGCAAAGGGAACGCCGGGCGTGAGCGCCGAGACGAATATGGAGGAGCTGGCGCTCCTCGCTCCGAGCGATGCCGTACATCGCAGTGTGCTTGCGGCAAGTCGCAGGCTGAGCAAAGTCGTCGCGGAGACGAAGGAACTGCGCGATGGGAATGCCCTCCTCATCGAGGGGGCACTCATGGCAGTGAACCGCCAGCTCGGACGCATTGGCGGCGCCGTGGTCGATCCCGTGTACGGGAGCGGCGGCACGGAGCAGGTGCGGCATCTGCGCAAGAACCTGGACTATGAGGCGTGAACGGCCATGACGAATGAGACCCGCGCGGCACTCATGCTCCTGAAGGAGCAGCTCGCGGCCGCGGAGGAGGCACTTGCCTCCTATGATGCGCTTGTCGCCGCGCTCCAGCACAGTGCATTTGGTGCGGGGATCAGCGAGGCAACAGCGACAGCTGAGCGGAGCCTCTCTGCGGTACGTGCACTCGCACGGCGGCAGGAAGAGTATCTCGCGGAGGTGCAGGAAGACAGCATGGCGGACGCCGTTGCACGCGAGCCAAATCCACGGGAGCACTTCGCTGCAGTACGTGCCATGCGTGCTGTGCAGACACGGCATGAGAGACTGCGTGAGCGCGTGCGAACGGCAGAGCAGCTGCTGGAAAAGAGTGCAGAGTTTATCCGCTATCAGCTCAACGTCGTTTCGGGCACGATGGCGGATGATACCTACGGATGCTCTCAGCCTGTGGCAGGGCCGCCCGTCGGACTGCGGCGCGAGATCGCCATGTTCGACGCAGATGTATAACGGATGGAATAATCAGGACTTCCAAACAGGGAAAAGAGTGAGGGAATATGCGGTCAACATTTGCCGGGCTCAATACGATGGTGCGGGGTATCCAGAACAATCAGCTCTCGCTTGATACGACCGGTCACAACATTACCAACGCCTCGACAGAGGGGTACTCACGTCAGCGCGTGGACTCGGCGGCGACGAACTATCAGGAGCGGCCGTCCCTCTACGGGAATGTCTACGTCGGCGGCGGTGTCGATGTCGTCGCGCTGAACCGTGCACGCAACATCTACGCGGACAAGCAGTTCTGGTCGGAGACCTCGACGCAGAATCTCTATAAGACGTACAAGACGAACTACGACAAGGCACAGGCCGTCTTTAACGATGCAAAGGAGACGGGCGTTCTTAACGCGATGCAGCAGTTCTACAGCGCGTTGGTCAACCTCTCTGACTACGCGAGCGATTCAGCGTCGCGTACAGCGGTACTGACGAAGGGCAACAACCTCGTGGACCGCATCAAGACGGGTGCACGTCAGCTGCAGGATCAGATCAAGGCGCAGTACGATGAAATGCGCATTCAGGTCGGCAAGGCAAACAGTATCGCGGAAAAGATCGCTGTCCTCAACCAGAACATCATGCTCGCCGAGAACAACGGCGGCAAGGCAAATGATCTGCGTGACCAGCGCGATCTCCTTGTGGACAAGCTTTCGGAGATCACAAACGTCAATGTCTATGAGGAGGCAAACGGCCAGTACACCGTCGTCTCGAACGGCATGACACTCGTCCAGCGCGACAGTCACCTCACCATCGAGATGAGCCCGCCGATCGACAACGTGCGTTATGGTATCAACGACTATACGCTGCGTATCAAGGAGGCGGGCGGTATCGGCTATGTCCCGCAGGGCGGTGTCCTGCGGGCACTGCAGGATACGATCGTTCAGGACAAGAAGTACATCGACAATCTTGCCGACATCTCGGCGACGCTCCTTACGACGTTTAACGGCGTACACAAGCTGGGGGCGGGGATTGATGCGGATGCGACGTCGTGGTTGAATTTTTTCGGTCGGAATAAGTTCACCAGCCCGTCGGGCACATACGACCAGATGAACTACGTATGGCATGTGCATCCGACGACGGGCGACAGGTGGCTCGAGGCCTATGGCGTAAATATCACACGCACGACAAGCGGTGGACCTCCTCCGACGTCGGCCACAGTGACAATGGCAACGGCCGCGACCCCCGATGAACTGCGCTCCATCCAGATTATCAATGAGCTGCAGGTCAGTGAGCAGCTTATGGCGCAGGGTGGACAGAACCTCGTCGCTGCACGTCAAATCAAGAATGCGACGATCTCTGCCGGCGGTATGACGTATGATTTTGCAAATGTCAACGGAACAGCAGACGGATCACTGGCTGTTGAACTGAGCAAGCTGTTTAACATGGATGTGAAAAACACCATGAATCCGGCAGACATCATGAACCTCACAGGATTTTCTGTGACGCATGACCGCCCGATCGGATCGGTCTCGATTAACCAATATTATAACACGGTGATGAGCCATCTCGGTGCGGATGCCGAGAACCTCGACAAGAAGATGAAGCAGCAGGATGACCTCATGGTGCAGATCAACCAGTGGCGGCAGTCGACGGCAGGCGTAGACTGGAACGAAGAATTGACGAATATGATTAAGTTCCAGACGGGCTACGGCGCATGCTCGCGTGTCCTGACGTCGATGGACGAGATCCTGGATCGCCTCATCAACAGCACGGGTGTCGTCGGAAGGTAGGGGATGAACGATGATTCGTATCAGCAGTAACTACATGGTGCAGCGCTATCAGAAAGACTTGAATGAGCTGGACTACACGAAAGCAAAGCTCATGGAACAGGGCGACGGGAAGAAGCTTCATCGCCCCTCCGACAACTCCGTGGACTATTCGCGCTATCTGCGCTACAACGTCTCCGAAGGCGAAAATGACCGCTATCAGGCGAGCGTCAAGGCGGGCATCTCATGGATGAACACAACCCAGACAGCCCTCAGTTCGATGGAAGACATTCAGAAGACGTTCAAGGCGAAGACCATTCAGGGCGCGAACGACGACAAGGACGAGCACAGCGGCGACTGGCCCGCGATTGCACGTGAGATGAAAGCAGAGATCCAACAGATCGTTTCTCTCGGCAATACACAGCTCGGCGACCGCTATATTTTCTCGGGGCAGGCAGATCTGCGTCAACCGTTCTCCATCTCAGATGAGAACAAGCCGCTGCTTCGCGGTGTTGCCAAGACGCTCGATGACCGGCAGGCAGCCTTCTTTAATGACGCAAGCAATGACAAGAGCGCAAACTTCCTGCATCAGATGATCTCCCTCGACGGCAGTGACGGAGAGAACTACTATATGAACACCCTGACGGGCGCAGTCTACTCGCGGCAATTTGTGCAGGAAGGGTATAAGGCTCTGCTCGCCAAGGGGTATAAGACGGTGGGAGAAGCTGCCGCGGCCGGCGAGGCGACATCCATCGGGAATGGCGGCGCAGGCCCGAACTTTATCAAGAATAATTTTAAGAATACAGGAGAGGTACTCAATCCCGGATGGTCGGTCGGTGTGGGCGGTGTGACGATGAAATTCTCGACCGTACGCCAGCAGATCGTTTCCTACAACGGCGATTTTCGCTACATTTCGATGGTTAAGCAAAATGGATCGGTTGAACCGACGGCAGACACGGTGAACAAGACGGGGCTCGATATCTTTGGGCGTGACCTCTTCGATGACGAGAATTCGGGCAACGAGCCCTCGGGGACCGCGATGGTGAACAGTATGCTGACCGTGTACGCCAAGACGAAATCTGCCGACCCGCATTGGCTTAGCTCGGACGGCATCTCGCTCGCCGATGCGGCGAACCAGGTAACGCTGCAGGCCCATACGGAGACGGGCGCACGCACCCAGCTCTACAAGAATATGACCGATGTTCTCACCGATTATAAGGAAAACATCACGCGCGATATCACAAATGTTTCGTCGGCGGACGTCGCGGAGCTCGCGATGAAGATGATGCAGCAGCAGACAGTCATGAGCATGTCGCTCTCGATGGGCGCGCGCATCCTGCCGCTCTCGCTCGTGGACTATCTGCGGTAGGACGCCGCACGGATGATATGATGGGAAAGGATGCCCAAGATGCCGATGCTCTACCTCAATGTGCGCCATACGCTGCCGATGATCGGGATCCAGTCGCAAAAGAATACACTGGACTCCGGTATTCAGCAGCCGCAGTATGACCAGGAGACGCAGAATGCGCGTTCCAATCTGTACGCGACCCAGCCAAAACTCGATATTGACAGCTATCCGAGCCGGCATAGCTATGGATGCACCAGCGATTCAGATTTTGCCCGCGAGAATATGCAGCGCGGCTTTTCGGGAGTGCAGGAGGGGACGTCGAAGCACACGCAGATGGCGTGGTCGCTTGCCGAGGATGGGCCAAAACCGGGACGTCAGGTAGCCATCGAGCAGATTTACCGCGATATGATGAGTATCGCTGACCAGAACCGCGTGCTTGTCGCACAGGCAATCCCTGATCCTGAGGTGCATTTCACTATCGGCGAGGTCGCCGGCGAGCCGGCCGTCGGGCGCACGACGCCGCACTGGAATGTCACGAGCCGTGCGCGCGTCGAGTACAACCGCGGCAATATCGAGATCTATCTGCAGCAGAAGGGTGAGATCCACGCGTGGGTCAGCGAAGGAAAATATGATATACTTGCGTAACAGGAGTCTCTGACGATGAAGATTATGACCAGCCGTTTCGGTGAGATTGAGGTCGCTGAGGATGCCGTCATCCATTTTGCAGCAGGCATTCCCGCGTTTGAAAAGGAGCACGAGTTCCTCATCATTCCCTATGGGGACGATAGCCCATACTCATTTCTTCAGTCGGTGAAGACACCGGATCTTGCCTTCTTGATGGCGATGCCGCACTCGTTCTTCCCAGACTATGAGGTCACGATTGACGATGATGTGGAGCGCGAGCTTGCACTCAACTCGCCGGATGATGTGTTGATCTACGCAGTGCTGACGCTTTCGGGCAGCAACATCCGTGACCTGACGGCGAATCTCATCGCCCCAATTGTCATCAATGCCAGAACCCGCAAGGGAAAACAGATCGTGCTTGACCGCAGCCCGTATACGACGAAGCATCGGCTCTTCCCACAGGATCAGGAGGAAAAGTAATGCTCGTACTCACACGGAAACCCAGACAGCAGATCATGATCGGCGATAATATCGTCATCAACATTGTGGAGGTTCAGGGCGACAATGTGCGCATTGCCATTGATGCGCCGCGCAGTGTCAAAATTTACCGCGGTGAGATTTATCGTGCCATTCAGGAGGAGAACCAGCGTGCCGCAGCACCGCAGATGATTGATCTCGAAGCGCTGCCCACGCGTTCATCATAAAGATATATCAAAAATAACATGTCCCAAGGAAGGACAGACGGGTGCGCGGGATGTGCACCCCGTAGCACATGGAGGGATGCCTTATGGCCGTAGGTAGTGTTCAGGATTACATGTTGGCGGCGGTCGCTGTCAGCAGCATGCAGGACGGCGCAGCAGCGCAGAGTCCCCTGCCGGGAGACGGGAAAACGGAGGCGGCAGCGCCGCCCAATGCAGCTGCAGCGGCTGCAGAGAAGGCACGGAAGGAAGCCGATGCCGCCGCTGCCCATGAAAAGAAAAAGCCCATCAACGAGGAGCAGGCGGCGTATATTACGAAGCAGCTCAACGAGATCATGCGGCGCATCGACGTGAACCTCAATTTTCAGTATCACAAAGAGATCAACATTATGTCGGTACGCATGCTGGACAAGAAGACGGGCGAGCTCTTGCGCGAGATTCCGGCGGAATCTCTGGTCGAGCACATGATCAAGGTGCGTGACTGGCTCGGCGCATTCCTGGATAAGACGGCGTAAGGCGATAAGGAGGAAATCATGGCAGGAGCAAGAGGTATCTACGGACTTTCGGGTTCGGGGATTGATGTGGAGTCACTGGTCAAGGTCGGCATGATGTCCGAACAGAAGAAGTATGACCGTATCTATAAGAAGGAAGTCGAGACGGAGTGGCGCAAAGAGGCCTTTGCTGATGTCTACAGCGCGGTGAATACATTCCGCAGCAGTATGTCTGACATGCGCCTAAGCTCGCGGACGAAGCCGATGACGGCGACGAGCTCCCTCTCAGATGCTGTGACGGCAACGGCAAATGCAAATGCCGGCGTGATGTCGCATACCGTGGAGGTCACGCAGGCAGCGTCGAACGCCTATCTGATGACTGCCTCGGGGCAGAAGGTGGCGCGTACGAACACGGCAGCTCCCACGAGCGTCGCACTGAAGGATGTTGCCTTTGCGGGCGGCACAATGCCGGCAGGCATGACGAGCACCGATACGGCGCTCAGCTTTAAACTTTCAAACGGGACGGGCACGACGGAGATCAAGTTTACGGCGGAGGAGGTATTCACAAAGAACCTTACGCTCAACGATCTCGCGAAGCGCATCAACAATGCACGCTTTATTGGCAGCGACGGCAAGAAGTCAGCGCTCAGCATTACGGCGAGCTACGATGCCGTATCCGATGCGTTCTCCATCGTGAACACGAAGTCGGGCAGTGACAATAAGGTCAGCCTTTCCGTGGATACGGGGGCACCCTCGGCAACGTACACGACGGCACTGCTCAACAACTTGAAGCTCGGGCAGGTCAGCGGCGGGTCGATCAGCGCACCGCTTTCATTTACGATTTCGGGCACGACGGCCAAGCTTGAGGCAGCGGGCGCGAATGCGAGCGTCAAGGTCGACGGCCGCACCTACACGAATCTGCAGGACAATAAGCTGCAGGTCAACGGCGTCACCTACACCTTTAAGAAGGCAACGCCTGTAGGGACGCCGGCACAGGTTGCGATCGCACAGGATCAGGACAAACTCGTCGAGAACGTCAAGAAGTTCGTCGAGGACTACAACAAGCTGCTCGATGATCTCCACGGACGTTACAACAACAATAAGTATCCGGACTACGGCGTTCTGACGAAGGAGCAGGAGGCCGGGATGTCGCGTGAACAGGTCGACAAGTGGAACGAGCGTGCCAAGTCGGGGCTGCTCTACCGCGACGGCTACCTCCGTTCGATCATCAGCGATATGCGCGATGCCGTGACCAATCGTGTCGGCTCTGCGCCGGGACGCTACAACAACCTCGCGGCAATCGGCATCACGTCGAAGGATCAGAGCGGGCATCTGAAGCTCGATGAGAACAAGCTTCGCACGGCGATCGCAGCGGAGCCGGATGCGGTCAACCAGATCTTCTCCCATACGGATGACGACGACAACTACGGCGACAACGGTGTCGCTACACGCCTTGCCGAGCGCCTCGGCAAGCGCATGGAGTCGCTCAAGAGCCATGCGGGCATTACGGCGGACAAGTCCGACCGCAGTGAGCTCGGCAAGCTCATCGAAAACTACGAGAAGCAGATGAGCGATTTCAAGCAGCTCATGAGCTCCTTTGAGAATCAGCTCTACAAGAAGTACAATGCGATGGAGGAAGCAATCTCGAAGCTCTCCTCGCAGTTTGGCTTCTTCTCCAGACAGTGATGCTAGGAGGATTCCCACATGGTCAACAGTGCCGCGGAGGCCTATAAGAAGCAGCAGATCATGACGGCAACGCCCGAGGCGCTGACGCTCATGCTTTACAACGGCTGCCTGAAGTTCATCAAGGAGGGGGCCGACGCGCTCGCCGAAAAGAACTATGAGGCGGCAAACACCTCGCTGCAGAAGGCACAGAACATCATCTCCGAGTTCCGCGTCACCCTCAATATGGACTACGAGATCTCGCATCAGCTCCTGCCGCTCTACAACTATGCGTACGACCGCCTGGTCGAAGGGAATCTCGATGACAATTTCGACGCGATCAAGGAGGCGACGGACATCATCACCGAGCTTCGCGATGCGTGGGCACAGGCGATGAAAAAGGCACGGGAAGAAAAGGGCCGGCAGGGAACAGAGGGGAGCGGCGTCTATGCCGGATAACGTCTACGAAGAGGCGCGTTCCCTCTGGGAAAAGTACCGTATGCTGACCCATGAACTCATGAAGTTCATCGATGAGGAGGAGGTCGATACCTTCCTCGCCCTCGTCGATCAGCGCGGGCAGGTCATCGAGATGCTGCAGGCGCTGCCTGCCGATCCCTATCGGGGCAGTGCGGATTTTGCCGCACTCGACGCGGAACTCCGTCCGCTTGAGATGCAGATCCAGTACAAGGCGCGCGCGTGGCTGAACCGCTCGCGCCGCCGCAATGCGGCCGTGCACAGCTACGATACAGGCGAAGGAAGCCCTGTGGGCGGCTATCTCAACCGGCGGCACTGAGATACGGGTCTTACTTCCCGACGACCCTTGACAAACGATCATAAAAAAAGTAAAATTGTTTATGAAAGTCGCTTAAGAATGTCGCTGCTTTGACGATATATTATATGTAATAGGGTAATACGCAAGCGGTGCGGCTGCCATGGATGGCCAGCTAGCAGCCAACCAGGATAGACGCGTCACTTGCATATTATACAGCGGGCATGGATGTCCGCACATAAAAGTTAAGATTCCGGATCATCCGGAAACACACCAGGGAGGAATTTTCACATGGCAATGGTAGTTAAGAACAACATGTCGGCGGTCAACACGCTCAACATCCTGAACCGCAACCAGTCGGCTCTTGCGAAGAGCCTGCAGAAGGTCTCTTCGGGCATGAAGATCAACGATGCCGGCGACGATGCATCGGGCTATGCCATCTCCGAGCGTATGCGCGTCCAGATCCGTTCGCTCGATCAGGATAAGCAGAACACGCAGAACGGCAACAGCATGATGAAGACGGCCGAGGGCGCTGTCGCAAGCACGGTCGAGATCCTCAAGACCCTGAAGGAAAAGGCCATCAACGCTGCGAACGACACGAACACGGACGAGGATCGCCGCACGATCCAGAAAGAGATCAACCAGATGGTTGACCAGATCGACGACAACGCGCTTGCTACGTACAACGGCAAGTACCTCGTCGATGGTTCGCGCAACAGCGTCGGTACGGCAACCTGCACGACGCTGACGAACACGGCGCTGAGCACGGCTGCGGGTTGGGGCTCGGCACTGACGGCACTTGAGAGCCGCCAGAACGAGCGCCTCAACATCCAGTCGACGGATAACGTCACGATCTCCTATGTCCGCCAGGGCAAGACCTACACGACGACGTTCTCGGTCGGCACGAATGCACTGTCGGATATCATCGCGAAGACGGCATACAACGGCACGGATTCCCTCAAGGGCTCGGATCTCGTTGGCGGCGCGACGGCTGGTGCTTGGATCGGTCTCGACAAGTCCGGCAACAGCGTCTACACGGCGGACAACAATACGGCACTCTCGATCAACTCTGCCGGTGCTGGTACGTCCTATCAGATCTCGGCATTTACGATCGGCATCACGGACAACACGGGTGCTCTTCGCAAGACGGCGAACACGAGCCTCGATGCATTCAACGAGCGTATCCGCTCCGAGAACAAGTCCGTGGACAACGCTCTCGTTCTCCAGACGGGCGTGAAGGCGAACCAGGCGATCAAGGTCAGCATGACGGATATGCGTTCGCTCGCACTCGGCATGAAGGGCATGGATGGCTCTGTCATCAGCGTCCAGACGCAGGACAAGGCGAATGCAGCGATCAACTCGATCGATTCCGCTCTCCAGAAGGCGCTCGACGAGCAGGCCAACATTGGTGCTGTCCAGACGCGTCTCCGTTACACGGCTTCGAACCTCACGACGGCTTCCGAGAACGTCCAGAACTCCGAGTCCACGATTCGCGATGCGGATATGGCAAAGGAGATGACGGAGTACACGAAGAACAACGTTCTTCTCCAGGCTGCTCAGTCGATGCTCGCACAGGCGAACCAGAACAGCTCTGCTGTCCTCTCGCTCCTCCGCTAATTCGTTTCGACGATTTATACGGAACTCAGGAATCCCTCCCCTCGGGGAGGGGTTCTTTTTTTGCCAAAAATCCCTGTATCGCGTATAATGGAGCGTAGAGAGAGGGTGTACCGGATGAGGATATCTGCGTGCTATATTGTCAAGGATGAAGCAGAGGAGCTGCGCCGTTCTCTTGCCTCTGTACGAGCTGTCGTGGATGAGATCATCGTTGTTTCAACGGCGGGCAGCTCCGCCGTGCGGGACGTATGTGCTGCATTTTCGGCAGAGGTTCATGACTTCGCATGGGTGAATGATTTTTCTCTTGCCCGGAATAAGGCGCTGCGGTATGTAACGGGAAATATTGTTATTTTCCTAGACGCAGACGAATATTTTTTGTACCCGAATAAAGTGCGTCGAGCGATCACAGAGATTGCACATGGGCATATCCAATGGGACATCGTCATGGTCGGTCTATACAGTTATCGGGGTACCATTGGGCAAGATGCCGATTATGAGAGATCCCCGCGTATCTTTCGTATGCCGGGAATGCACTACGAGGGAATGATTCACGAACAGTTGGTACGCGACGACGGAGAGCAGTGGATTCTTGTCTATGCAGATGAGGACCTTTCTCTTGGTCATACGGGATATCTATCGGAACGAGGACCCGAGAAGATACAACGCAATATTGCCATGCTGGAGGAGGATGCGGCGCGGCATGGGCATACGACGATGCACGATGCCTATCTGGCGGACTGCTACTTTGGGGTGCAGGATTATGCACGTGTTCTTTCCCTCTCACGTAAGGTGCTGGCAAGTGATGTGATTCTTGTCGGGACAGGGAGCAAGATCTATCATCAGATGATCGAGTCGATGCGTGCGCTGCACTATTCTGATTCGGAAATGCTTGTCCTTGCTGACGAGGCGCTTGCGAAGTATCCGGATCTTCCCGATTTTTATGCGCAGCGCGGGATGATTCTTTGCGGACTGTCACGATATCCTGAGGCAGCAGAGAGCCTGATGACAGCACTGGATAAATTTGATCATGGTTTTTCAGAACTTCACGATTCGAGCTTCTTTAACCCCATGGTGGCTGCGCGTGTGGCGGAACGTCTCGCTCAGATCGATACGCATCTGGGGAATGCAGTACAGGCAAAGCACTGGCAGGAGAGAGAAAGGGCATATATGCAGGGAAATACTGTTGAAAACGCAGAGAATATTCGCATCAGTGCTTGCTATATTGTGCGCGATGATGCTGTGCATCTGAAAAAATCAATCGAAAGCATCAGGGATGCTGTGGATGAGATCATCGTCGTTGATACGGGCTCGCATGACGACACTGTGGCAGCCGCGCAGACCTGCGGAGCTGCTGTGTACGAATTTCCTTGGGCGGATGACTTTGCTGCGGCGCGCAATGCAGCGCTTTCCCGTGCCACAGGGGATTGGATTGTTTTTATCGACGCAGACGAATACTTTTCAGATGAGACAAAAGGAAATCTCCGCACAGCAATCACGGCGGCGGATGCCGAGGGCACGGAGGTGCTTCTCATCCCTTGGCATAATATCGACGAGGTGACGGGTGAAGTGCTGCTGGACTCCTATGCGCCGCGCATCTTTCGCCGCTGTGCAGGGCGATGCTATGTTGGCCGTATTCACGAAGAGCTGCGTGATGCCGATGGCACTGTGCCCAAAACCAATGCCGTTGCCCCTGCCCTGCTGACACTCGTACATACTGGTTACTCTGCTGTGCTCACACGTGAAAAGGGAGAGCGCAATCTGCGCATTCTACTGGCGGAACTCGCAGTGACCAAGGAGCCGGAGCGGATCTGGGGCTATCTCGCGGAGACCTATGACAATCTGGGCGACGCCTATCATGCGGAGCAGTACGCACGCAAAGATGTGGCACTCGGACGGCGCAGCATCGTCTATGCGAGTCGCTGCTGGCGTATTCTGCTGCGCATCTATGGGATGCAGCCGGAGCGGCGGGATGCGTATCTGGCTCTTGCGGAAAAGGCCGTGCAGGCGTTTCCGGAGCTGCCCGAGATGCATGCGGAGTATGCGGAGGCTCTGGCGGCATTTCATTGCTATCGTGAGGCGGCAGCGGCGGCTGTGCCGGCACTGGAGCTGGCGTCCCCCACGGGAACGGAACAGTCCCTTTTTACGGATGAGATGAGAGCGGAGCTGCAGCGCCGCGCAGAGATCTGGCAGCGTATCGATGCCCACACACATGAGATCCGCATTGCAGCATGCGTCTTTGCGCGCAATGATCGTCAGGATATGGAGCGCTGGCTTGAAAATGCCGCGGCCTATGCGGATGAACGCATCGTCCTCGACACGGGATCGACGGACGGTACACGGGAATGTGCGGAGAGCGCAGGTGCGAAGGTCTATGATTTCCTCTGGCAGGACGACTTCGCCGCTGCGCGCAATGCCGTGCTGGCACATGCGAATGCAAGTTGGGCAGTCGTGCTCGATGTGGATGAGAGCTTTTTTGACCCCTCCGAACTGCGCTCTTATCTAGCGATGATGGATGTCGTGATGCCGCATAAAGATGCTGTCCTTCTGCCGATTGTGCATGTGGATGAGGATGATGATGACCATGAGATCGGGCGTGCGCCGCACATCCGCCTCCTGCGGATGGGCCGTGGGCTTTTCTACGAGGGAAGGGTGCATGAGGCACTGCAGAAGAAGGACGGTGCGCCGCAGCTCTATCATGAGCCCGTCGCCCTCGCCATCCGCCACGTGGGGTACTCGGCAGGGCGGATCCGTGCCAAGCACGCGCGCAACCTTGCCCTGATGGAGCGGCGGATCCATGAGGAGGGCCTTCGTCCGGGGGACTATCGCTATCTCGCCGATATCTATTATGGTCTTGGACAGTACGCATCGGCGCTGCTCTATGTGCGTGCGGCCTTGGAGGAAAATGTCACGTCCGTCGGCGCGCAAAGTCACCTCCATCACCTTCTGCTCGATGCGATGGAGAAGGAGAATGTTCCTCTTGCCGAGCAGATCGCAGCGGCGCATGCGGCATGCGAGGCCTTTCCGCATCTGCCGGACTTTTATGGGCGGCTTGGCCTTCTCCTGGATGCAGCGGGAGAGGATGCACTTCCTATATTGACGCGTGCGATGGAGCTCTATGCGCAGCCCGAGGATACGGGCGGCGAAACATCGGCATTCGCTGCATGGGCAGGTGCGGTGTCGGCGGCACGCGCGCGTATTCTTGCCGCGGCGGGAGCGCGTACGGCGGCTGAGGAGGAGCTTGCGCGCGCGTTCTCGCTCGGGACGGCGATGGAGGAGACCATGGATGCCTTGGTCGAGCTGCATCGCGATATGGATACGGGCGAGCTGCTCACAGCACTCCGCGAGCGGCTCGGCAGAGATCGGGAGAGCCTTTCGTATCTTATCCGTTTTGCTGACAGCTACGGCTGGCTGCACTTTGGCGAGGCGGCACGCGATATGTATCGGCAAGAGACGGGCACGGAGTTCCCAATGCCTCTGCCCTATCGGTGGATGCGTTCGGGTGCGCCCGCAGAACTGGGACAGCATATCGTTGGAACGCTTGCGGGAGACGTACGGGAGATGCCCGAGGTATTGCTCCGCCTCGGACAATCCACGCACGCGGAAAGTCCGCGTCTCTATGAGCGGCTGCGCGGCCTTCTGCCGCGGGAGATGCAGGAGTTCTGGCGGCATTACGATGAACCGGATGCCGTCCCGCGCCCGCAGCGCGCGGAGGGACTTCATCTCGTGCGCGAGGCGTTTGTACGCCATGCGGATACGGCGCAGACGGAGCGTTTCCTGCGCATTGTGGTATCATACGGCGTGGAGGAACTGCGTATTGCTGCCGATGCCTATATGGCGGCGGGACGCCATGCGGCGGCGCGTGCGGCATGGGAACTCTGTGCGCAGCAGGAGCAGGATGCGGATGCTCTCTATGGTGCGGGGCTTTGCACGATACGCATGGATGACACGGACGCGGGACGTGAGTATCTCATGCAGGCACTGGCAGCGGATCCCGCATATCGTAAGGCGAGAGAATTGATGGAGTGGATCGGATGAAAATCTCAGCGTGTGTCATTGTAAAGAATGAGGCGGAGAACCTTCCGCGCTGGCTCGCCTCGATGCGCAGTTTTGCTGATGAGATGATTGTCGTCGATACGGGCTCGACGGATCAGAGTGTGGAGATTGCACGTGCGGGCGGCGCGCGTGTGCTCCGTTTCGACTGGATCAACGATTTTTCCGCAGCGAAAAATTTTGCGCTCGATGCGGCGACGGGCGACTGGATCGTCTTCCCCGATGCCGATGAGTATTTTACGGAGGAGAGCAATCCGCGCGTGCGCCCTCTGCTCGAGGAGTACGACGCACATCCGTATCTTGACGGCTTCATCGTGCATCTCGTCAATATCGACGTGGATACGGGGGCGCTTCTCGGGACAAGTGCTGAGGTGCAGCGCATCTTCCGCCGTGCACCGCACATCCGCTTTGTGGGCAGCATTCATGAACATATAGAAAATCTCAGCGGCGATACGGCGCGGCAGATGATGATCGCGCCCGGTCTGACACTCTATCACACGGGCTACTCGCCGCGCATCATCAAGGGCAAGTCGCAGCGCGATCTGGAGCTCCTCCTTGCGCGCCGTGCACGTGGAGAGTGTGCGAGACTCGACGAATACCATCTGATGGACTGCTATTATACGCTTGAGGACTATCCGCAGGCAGCACACTATGCACGGCTCGCACGGGACAGTGCAGACCGGCCGGTCGGCTCGGAAAACCGCCCCCATGCGGTTCTCCTGCAGTCTCTTATTTTGATGGGGGCATCGGATGCGGAGATTCGAGAGGCGTATGATGCGGCGCGCGCGGCTCTTCCGGAAAAGGCGGACTATCCGCTGATCTACGGGACGTATGCGTGGGATCAGTCGTATATCATGACGGCATGTGCTGCTTATGCGGAGGGGATCCATCTGCATGAGGAACACTATCGTGAGGGGGACTTCTCTGCCGTGCTTCTTCCAACGGCGTATATGCGTCTCGGCGAGGCGGCACTGCTGCGCAATGCACGGGAGGAGGCGATCCTATCGGCAGAGCATGCACTCCGCCTGAATCCGCGTCATGCACCACTCCTCGCCGCGTTTCTGCGGATCATGGCGGCGGTCGGCGCAGACGATGCCGCCATGATCGAGATCTTGAACGGGATCTATGATCGTGAGGCAGATGCGGCATTTCTCGCTTCGGTGCTGGCAGGCGCGGACGTTCCCCGCGCAGCGCTCTACTATGATCGGCGTAGTACGGCAAAGTTTCCGCCGCGCCGCCGCCTCCTGCTCGCGGGGGATGCGAATGCGGCGGCGGCATCGCTCATCGAGGAAATGGAGTGTGCTGCTGCCGTCGGTGCAGCCTGTGGAACAGGATTTTCTGCAGAGCAGCAGGGGGCTCTTTCCGTCCTCCTGCCGCGTTCCTGTACCGAGGTCCTCGCGGCACCCGAAGCACAGCAGATGCTGCGGAGAATTGCGCGGCTGGCGGAGGTGCGGCAATGAACGGACAGAAACTGGAGGCACTACGCGACCGTATCTTTGCGGCGCTTGGACGCGGGGCCGTGCGGGAAGCGCGGCGCAGCATCGAGAAGCTGCGTCGCTATGAGCCGGCGGAGGCGGCAAGTCTCCTGACGGCGCTCTGCATTGAGGAGAGGGATGCGAAGGGTGCCATGAAGGCGTGGCAGGAGTGCAGGGCGCGTGCGCCGCACGAGCCCTATACGATCTTTCTGCGTGCACGCATCCACCTCCTTATGGGAGAGCGCAGAGCGGCGCTGCGCGTATTGACGCCTCTTTTCGATGCGCCCATGTCTGCGGAGGTCGCGGAGAAGGTCTATAATCTCGCGGGGCAGTGTGCACGCTTTCTTGGGGCTGCGGAAAAGGCCGTCGCGTTCTATGCGCGTGCGCGCGATGCCGCGCCAAATCTCGCGCTGCGTGCACTCAACGCGAGCAATGTGCTCTTTAACCGTCACTATCTTCCTGCTGCGCCCGCGGAGGAGCGGAAGGCGGCAGAGGAATACGGCAGTCTCTTTGCTGCGATTCAGGGGCTTGATCACCGTGCACACCGACGAGGGCAGCGGCTTCGCATCGGCTATCTCTCTCCCGATGTCAGAGAGCATGTGGTGCTCTCGTTTTCGTATGCGCTGATGACGGCGCTCGACCCTGCGCGCTTTGCGGTGACCGTCTATGCGCTCGGCGCGGAGGACGCCTATACGGAGCAGGTCAAGCGTTCGGTGCAGGACTTTCGTAATCTGTCACGCCTCACACCGGAGGCGGCAGCGTATGCGATCTATCGCGACGGGATCGACATCCTCGTTGACCTTGCGGGGCATACGGCGGGCAGTACGCTGCCGATTCTCGCCTATCGTCCCGCGCCCGTCCAGATCTCGGGCATCGGCTATTTCGCCTCCACGGGACTCAGAGCGGTGGATTACTTCCTCGCCGATCCCGTCCTTGCCGCAGGAGATGCAGAGCAGGGCTTTACCGAGGAACTGCTCGTTCTCCCCGCGACGCATTTCTGCTGGCAGCCGCTCCGCCCCGCTCCCGCCGCCGTGCATCCGCCGGCCGCCGGCCGCGGCATTGTGTTTGGCAGCTTTAATAACTTTACCAAGGTCAATGACCGTGTCCTGCGCGTATGGGCGGAGATCCTGCGCCGTGTGCCGGAGAGCCGGCTCTTTCTCAAGGCGGACATTTTTTCCGAGGATGATGCGCGCGCGGAGGTGCTGGAACGGATTGCCGCGGCAGGCATTCCCACGAGCTGTGTGGATGCAGAGGGAAATTCTCCGGACTATCTCGCGGCGTACAACTGCATGGACATTGCGCTCGATCCATTCCCCTATCCCGGCGGCGGGACGACCTGTGATGCGCTCTATATGGGCGTGCCCGTGGTGACGCTTTCAGGGGAAACACTCGGCAGTCGTTTCGGCGCATCCCTCCTCGTGAACATCGGGGCAGAGGCGCTGGTTGCTCATACGGAGGAGGCGTATATCGCCTTGGCCGTTTCTCTCGCCGGGGATAGACAGACGCTGGATGCCCTGCATACGGGACTGCGTGGGATGTTGGCGCAGTCACCCGTGATGGATGCGGCAGGATACGGCGCGGCGGTCGGCGCGGCATACGAACAGGTATGGTCAATCTATGAACAGCACAGTGAACAGCTAAAGTCCATTGATGATCATGACGATAGTATCTATAAGGATAGTAAGGCTCTGCGGGAGCGGCTCTTTGCCCTCCTTCGGGCAGAGCAGTATACTGCGGCGCAGGAGCTCGCGGAGGATGCCATGGCATATGGCGCAGCGGAGGATATGCTCCGCTATCTTCACACCTACGCCATAGAACGGCAGGGGGACCTGCCGCGCGCGATGGCTCTCGCGGAGGCGTATCTGAAGACGGGGAGCAATGCGCTGCGCCATGAGTTCATGCGGCTGCGTGCCGCCGTTGCCTATCGGATGGGGGATGTGCGGGCGGCGGAGTACTATCGCTGCGCCTATGAGGAGGAGCCGTCCGATCCGGCGCTGTATAGTTCCTTCCTTTTGGCGAAGAATGCACAGGATGTGGATGACGAGGAGCTCTTTCGGGCGCATTGTGCCTACGGTGAGCTCCTCGCTCACGTGCCGCAGTATACCTACGGGAAATCATACGCGCATCCCAAAATTCGCGTGGGCTATATTTCGCCGGACTTTCGCCGCAATGTGCTGCAGCATTTCGTGCAGCCCTTTCTGACGATGTATGATCACACACGCTTTGCGGTCTATGTATACAGCACGGCGGAGCAGCCGGATGAGGTGACGGCTGGGCTGCGTCCACATGCGGATCAGTGGCGGGAGATGGGCGGACGCACGGCGGAGGAGATCGCCGCGCAGATTCATGCGGATGAGGTCGATATTCTCGTCGATCTGGCGGGACACGCGGCGGGCGGCGCCTTGCCCGTGCTCGCACGCCGTCCCGCTCCCGTACAGATGATGGGACTCGGCTATATGGCGACATCGGGGCTTTCTGCCGTCGATTACTTCCTCACGGATGCGCTGTGCGACCCCATTGGTGGTGAGAGTGAACGGTATTTCACCGAGAAGCTGATCCGTCTGCCGAGCCAGTTTGTCTATGTGCCGCGCGCGGGGCTGCCCGCGCCGACAGGGACGCCCGCGCGTCAGCGTGGATCGATCCTCTTCGGGGTGTTCAACCAGTACCGCAAGTGGACCGACGAGATGCTCTGTGTATGGCGGGAGATTTTGGAACGCGTACCGCAGGCCAAACTGCTGCTGAAGTCGCAGGTGTTCTTTGCCGCTGCGATGCGGCGGGAGGCAGAGGAACGCCTTGCGCGGCTGGGATTTGATCTTGACCGCATCGTACTGGAACCTGCGACGACGGACTATATGGAGCGCTATCTCGATGTGGATATTGCGCTCGATACCTATCCATGGCCGGGCGGTGGGACGACCTGCGACGCGCTCTATATGGGCGTGCCCGTGGTGACGATGTACGGCACGCGGCGCAGTACGCGCTTTTCCGATGCGATGCTGCATCTCGTCGGTGCGGAGGAGCTGGCGGTCACATCTGTCGCGGCATACATCTCCTGCGCCGTCTCACTGGCGGAGGATCTGGATCGTCTGGACGAAATGCACCGCACGCTGCGCAGGAAGATGGAGACATCACCACTCATGGATCAGAGGGGCTATATGCGCGCACTGGAAGAGGCTTATATCATGGCATTGAGAAATGCTGGACAGGGGCTATGATGAAAAAGAAGAAAAAGCAGAAGGCGCGAGTGGAGGCAGGGAGCGGCCTGCAGAAGATTCGACTGGGCTATCTCTCCGCCGATCTGGGTGAAGGGCGACTGCGCGAATGGCTGCCCATGTTCTTCACAGCGTACGATGCCTTTCGCTATGAAATTTATGCCTATCATACAGAGATGGGCGGCGATTCGTCACGTTTTGCTGAGAAGGCGACGGTACGTGAGGTTGGTACGTGTACGCCCGAAGAAGCGGCGGAGCGCATTCGTCGCGATCATCTCGATCTGCTCGTCGATCTTTCACTCGATGCGGTCAGCGCACATCATGCTGCGGTGATCCAGCAGAGGCCGGCAGAGCATATCGTGTCGCTGGCGGAGCATATTCCTGCAGGGCTTGCCGTGCGTCTTCCGATGGTTGAGGGACAGGAGGTTTTCCCCTACTGCTATACGCAGATCGAGGAAAAAACAGCATATACCTATCGCCCGCCGCTGCTCGATACGGGCATCCCAGCCATCGGCGTGAGCGGCAGCATGACGGCAGGCGAATCCTCCCATTTTTTGGAACTACTGTCGTATCTGCTGCCCGCGATCGGCGATGTGCATCTCGTTTTGCCCGCGTCCATCGCGGGGGCACTGGGCGCGGAGAACATCGAGCAGATCGCCGCGCGCGGCAGTGCGGGGTCGTCCCTTGACTTCGTGGATGAGCTCTCATACGATACACTGGATGTCGCGCTTGGCCTGTCGGTCGATCTCATCGATGTCTGCCATGCGGCAGAGCATGGGATTCCCTTGATTACGGCAGAGCATCTTGTGCGGGATCGCTATGCAAAAAAACTGCTGTGTCAACTGGAGCTTCCCCCACGATGCGACGTACAAGGAGCGGCAGCTGCGTGCCTGGCTCTGTGCGCTGACCGTGAACGATTGTCAGCGTGTCATGGACTGCTGCGCTGGCGGCTGTTTGATTTCTGCGATGCGGGGACGCTTCAATTTGCACTGGAGCGTGCCTATGAACGAGTTCTTGCAGAGGGAGACGGGCGATCTGTTGCTGCATTGAGAGACGAGCTCGCCCGTGCTGCATCGGTGCAGAACTGGAGTGTCGTGCTCGCCGTTGCCCACCAATTAGATGGGCATGATGCACTCTCTGCGGAGCAGCGTATGAGCCTTGCATGGGGCTATCACTTTGGTGGTGCAGCCCCGCTGGCGGCACGGTGGGCAATGTCCGCACAGGGCCTTCCCACGGATCGTGAGGGGGCGCGGCTCTACCTCTCGGTTTCAGGCGTTGAGCCGGGAACACTGGTGGGGGCCTTTGCGTATGTGCAGCATGGACTAAAGCGCATCGAAGAAGGGCTCTCTGTTGTGCCAGAGGTTCGTACGACTCTTCTGAAGGCCTATGCGGATCAGTCTTCCGCCGATTGTGACCCGGAACAGGTTTCGCAGTATGCAATCGCCTATGCGCATGAAGCTCCGACACTGTTCCTACGTGCTACCTACTACGGTGCGGGGCTGATGAAACTCAATGCGGCCGATGTCAGTGCGCAGGAGGTCTATGAGAAGAGCCTGGGCTATGACGCGCTCTTTGCTGATGTGCGGCCCTACACGCATCGGGGCCGACGAAAAAAGGATAAGATTCGTATCGGCTATATCTCCGGGGACTTTCGGCAGCATGTCATGCAGTACTTTATATGGCCGTTTTTGGCGGGGTATGATGCAAATGCGTTTGACGTTTACGTATATAGTCTTGGAAAATCAGATCAGTATACGGACTTCTTTCAGACGCTCGTGACAAAATGGCGTGATCTCACCTCGTATGAGCAGGATACCGTGCGTATTGCGCGTGAGATCCATGAGGATGAGGTGGATATCCTTTTTGACCTTGCAGGACATACAGGAAATACAGGGCTTGCTGCCCTCGCGTGGAAACCGGCACCGGTCCAGCTCTCGGGGCTTGGCTACATGGCAACGACGGGACTCCGGGCCGTGGACTACTTCGTGACGGATCACTGCTGCGACCCCGAGGGCAGCGGCAGCGAGGAGCTCTATGTGGAAAAACTCCTGCGCCTGACGAGTCAGTTCTGCTATAATGGGTATACGAATCTCCCCGCATCAACGGGAACGCCGGCGCGGGGGCGCGGCTATATCCAGTTCGCCTCCTTCAACCAGTACCAAAAATTCTATGATCCTATGCTGCGTGCGTGGCAGGAGATTATGGAACGTGTGCCGCAGTCGCGACTTCTTCTCAAAAACAACGCCTATGCAAAACCAGGGGTGGTGCAGTCGGCCTACGAGCGACTGCAGCGGCTCGGCTTTGATATGAGCCGCGTGCAGTTTGAATGTGCAACCAAGGACTATATGTGGCGCTATCTCGATGTGGATATTGCGCTCGACACCTTTCCGTGGCCAGGCGGCGGGACGACCTGCGACGCGCTCTATATGGGCGTTCCCGTCGTCTCCTACTATACGGAACGGCACAGCACGCGCTTTACCTACAGTCTCTTGGCGAACATCGGGCTCTCCGATCTCGCGTCGACCAGCCTCTCGGACTATGTCGAGACGGCCGTGGCGCTGGCGGGGAATCTCGACCTCCTCGATGCCCTGCATCGTGAGCTCCGTGATCGGATGAAGGCGTCACCCGTCATGGATCAGGAACGCTACATCCGCGAAATGGAGGAATGTTATCGTGCCATCTGGAACGCGTGGGAGAGCGAGAACACGTCCCGCTAGCCGTGTCTTTGCCCCTGTGGAAAAGGCGATGGGAGCGGGACATCTGGAAACAGCACTGCGGATACTGCGGGACATCGAACGGGACAATATGCTCCCGCAGGAGCGGGCATGGGAACTGCACGAGCGTATGGGGCAGCTGCTCTACTGGCTGGCCGACCTCCCCGCCGCACTGCCGCATCTGCGGCTGGCGTGGGAGCTGCCGCGTGAGAACCACGGAGATCGCCTTGCTGCACTGAGCAACTATCTCATGTACCTCCACTATGTGGACGGCATTACGGATGCGATGATGCACGATGCCCATGCAGTATACGCACAGATGCTCGGGACATTACCGCAGTTTTCCCACGCGTCGCATCATCGTGATAAGCTGCGCATCGGCTATCTTTCGCCGAACATGACGGACCACATTGTCCTGAACTTTGCCGTACAGCTCTTTTCCGCCTACGACCGAGCGCGCTTCTCCGTCCATCTCTACGATGTCGGGGGGCAGCACAGCGAGGTGACGGATTGGGTTGCTGGGATGGCGGACGGCTATCAAGACTTGTCGAAGTGCAGCCCACAGGAGGCGGCGGCACATATCCATGCCGATGGGATCGACATCCTCTTTGATCTGGCGGGACATTCGGCGGGCGGAAAGACACTGATGATCGCGGCGCATGCCCCTGCGCCTGTGCAGCTCTCGGGCATCGGATACTTCAACACGACGGGGCTTTCTGCGATGGATTACTTCCTGGGTGATCCATTCTGTGATCCGCCCGGGGAAGAGGCCAATTTCACAGAGCAGATTCTGCGTCTGCCGCAGACACATCTATGCTTTACCCCGTCGGAGCGGTTCCGTCCCTATGAGCACCTGCAGCGCACCCCGCATGAGAACGTCGTCTTTGCCAGTTTCAACAACTTCGCAAAGATCACGGATGCGATGCTGACGGCGTGGGGGGAGATCCTGCGCGCTGTGCCCACGGCGCGGCTCCTGCTGAAGAATGTGCATCCGCTGAAGGAGACACTGACGCGGATGAAGAAGCGCGCCGTGCGGGCGGGGATCGATCCGGCGCGGCTTGAGCTGCGGCCGGGGTCAAAGGACTACCTCGCGGACTATCTGGATGCGGATGTGATTCTGGATACATTTCCGTATCAGGGTGGTGGGACGACGTGTGAGGCGCTCTGTATGGGGCTTCCTATCGTTGTGCGGGCAGGGGCGCGTCATGGTGCACGGTTCGGTGTGAGCCTCCTGCGCAATGCAGGCCTTTCCGAGTTGATTGCGGGCAGCACAGAGGAGTATATCGAGCGAGCCATTTTGCTGGCGCGTGACAGGGAGCTCCTCAGTGCACTGCAGACGGCTGTTCCGCACATGATGCGCGCCTCTCCGCTGATGAACGGCATGGGCTATGTGCGTGCGATGGAAGCAGCGTATCAGATGATATGGGAGCGGTATCTTCATGAAAAAACGTAAGAGAAATCGCGCAGAACGTGCACGCAAAAAACGTGCGCGGCGGGAAGAGAAACGGCAGATGAAAGGGACGATGACGATGGCAGAGAAGAAAATCATTACGGCAGAGCAGATTCATGCGTATGTAAAGAAGGAGAAGTACGCAGAGGCGATCAATGCCTTTGCCGATGCCCTTGCTCAGGGAGAGCCGCCGAAGGAGTGCTATGCTGATGTGGCACGTGCCTACTTTGAACTGGGCGACTACAAACGCGCAGCGGACTGGGTGTCGAATGCCCTCTCAGTGGATCCGGGCAATGTCGATATGCGCATCCTGCTGGCACGCATCTGCCAGCGTGAGCGCCGGACAGACGACGCACTGAAGCTCTATGAGAATATTCTTGCGGTACATGCGGCCGCACTTACCGCTGCACAGCGTGCGGAGATCGAGCAGCGTGCAGGGCTCGACGCACGTCTCGCGCAGGACAAGACGCGCACGGCGTACCCCCATCTCGCGGCACTTCTGGGACTTGCCCCCGCACCGGCTGCACCGGGGGCACAGACCGTATCCGCTGCGCCGGCTGTATCCGCTGCGGCGCCGATCGCGCCCGTATCCGTCCCGGCCGCACCGGCAGCTCAGTCCTCCGGCAGCGCCAAGGCGCAGGCCGCACAGATCCTAGCGCAGCCCATCCGCCCCGCCGAGAAGATGGCGGCACTCAATGCCTTTGCGGGTGCGGCATACGTGCAGGATGACTATGCGGGGGCACGGGAGCTCCTGACGGCGGCGCTTGAGCTTGATCCCGGCTGTGATGTGACGCTGCGCAATATGGCACTGCTTCTGCATGAGATGGGCGAGAGGGAAAAGACTCTCCAGGTCGCGGCAAAGATGGGGCAGACGGACTTCATGCTTCTGCGCACGCTGAAATCATGAGTGCGCTCAGCCTTATCCTTACGCTGACGGAGGCGGGGGAATATCTGCGGGAGACGGCGGAGTCCGCCCTTGCGGCGGCGTCTGCGGCAAATCTTACGGCGGAGATGATCGTCCCCGTTCCGCAGGGAGCGGCGGACGCCGTGCGGGCGGAGCTCCATGATCTGCCCTGCCGTGTTCTCCCTGTGACGGAGGAGTATCCTGCTGCATGGAACAATCGCGGGGCAGAGGCGGCGTCGGGCGATCTGCTGCTCTTCCTGCAGGAGGGGGTAATCCTCACCGCAGTCGGTCTGGAAAAAATGGCGGAGGTGCTTCTCCCCGATGCGCAGATCGCTGCGGTTGGTCCATTTACGGACCATACCGTATTTTCATGGCAGTATCTGAATGCGGAACGGATGAGCGCACAGAAAATAGAGGTGGAGCAGTGGGTACGAACGAATTTGCCATACCCGACGGAGAGCCTGTTTCTCGAACACTTTGCACTCCTCATGCGCCGTACGTTATTTTGTCAGTACGGCGAGTTTGATGAAGCATTTGAGGGGAGCAGCGGCGCCGATATTGATCTCTCGTTCCGCCTGCGCTGCGCAGGCTATACCCTCCTGCGTGTGCCTGCCTATATGTCGCATCGTGCGGCGGGAAAGTGTGAGCTCTGGGATCTGACGCTGACTGCCATGCGCACACCACTTCTGGAGCGATGGGGGCTAGACGTCGGTGTGCCGGAGATGCTCTGGCAGAGAGCGCTCGACGGCATTGGCGGAGCGTGGGATCCTGCCCTCGTGCGCGCTACCTGTCGCAGTGCGGCGCTGTGTGCGCCGCTCGTCAGCATCATGATTCCGACGTATAATCGTCCCCGTTATTTCCGTGAGACACTCGAATCTGCACGCGCACAGACCTATCCGAACATCGAGATCATCGTCTGTGACAACAGCACGGATGAGCGGACGGCGGAGCTGATGCAGACGTACGAGGACGATGTGCGCATCCGCTATGTGCGCAATCGCGCGGCGCGGAAAAAGGCGGAGAATTTTATGCCGTTCGAGCATCTGGCACAGGGGGAGTATCTACAGTGGTGCATGGATGATGATATCCTCCTGCCCGACAAGATCACGCGGATGATGGATGCCTTCCTGCGCGAGCCGGACACGACACTGGTCACGTCGGTGCGCGGTGTCATTGACGGTGATGGAAACTATCAAGGCCAATGGAAGGACAGTGTCCCTCTTTATGGTACGTATGAGTGCTACCGTGGTACAGCCGTCGGGCGTGCGATCCTCATGGATTGTGCGAACTTCCTCGGGGAGCCGTCCGCCGTGCTATTTCGCCGGCGTGATCTCAGACATCACTATTGGCAGGCGGAGGCACGCGGCTATCTGACCATCTCGGACTGCGTCATGTGGCTGGAGCTCATGGAGTGCGGCGATGCGGTCATCTTTGCGCGTCCGCTCAGTCTCTACCGCCGCCATGAAGGGCAGGAGGGCGCACAGGCAGATGTCATCGTGCGCAGTCGTGTGGAGTGGCGCCGCCTGATCGAAGAATATTGGCATAAACGCATGTTTTTGACAGAGCACGAGGAGTATCTGTCCGTCCTTGCACGGCTTAGAGAGGAGCGCAGCAGGATTGCCACTCTGCTTCCTCAGGTTCCCGCAGCGCTGCGGAAGGCATACGAGCAGGAGACGCCTCCATTTTCCATCATTCTGATGAATCGTGTGGAGGAATGCGCCCCTGTGCGGATGGATGCTCCACTGAATCTGCTCGCCGCGCGCGGCAGCGTTTCGCTTACGGGGTGTATGAGTGCGAAAGATACGCCGCTTGAACTGTATGATGTGACAAGCATGCATGACAGCATCATCCTATTTGAGCGTGCCAACCTCATGCCCACAGCCAACGTGCGGCAGATGCTGGCAGAGGCTGCATCACATGGCAGCATCGTATTGCAGGAGATGGACGATCATCCTAATGTGAATGAAGCGGCGGCGCGTGATCATTATTTTCTCTTCCGCGCCGTTTCTGCGGTACAGACCTCAACGAAGTATTTGGCCGATTATCTGCGGAAATTTAATCCTTATGTCTATCTCTTTGAAAATCAACTGGCAGAGCTGCCGTTCGCGCGCAGCTATGAGGGGAATGCATCGCAGGTGACGATTTTCTTCGGTGCGCTGAATCGCCGCGCGGACTGGGAACCCCTGATGCCAAGCATCAATGCAGCGATTCAGGAGCATGGAGATCACCTGTATTTTCGCGTGGTGTCGGACTACACATTCTATCAGCAGCTGCGGACGGAGCAGAAATCATACGTCGGCGGCACGCAGGATGGATCTGTCGTTGCCCCCTATGAGCGCTATGTGGAGGAACTCCGCTCCTCAGATATCGCTCTCCTGCCGCTCAACGATACGGAGTTCAACCGCGCCAAGTCCGACCTCAAGTTCATCGAGGCGGCAGGAAACGGTGCGGCGGTGCTTGCCGCGCCGACGGTCTACGCGGCGACGGTGCGCGACGGAGAGACGGGGCTGATCTACCGCAGTCCAAAGGAGTTCGCACAGAAGCTCGACCTCCTGATCCGCCGCGCTGATCTCAGGCGCACGCTCGCGGAGAATGCTTACCGCTATGTGGCAGAGCATCGGCTTCTCGCAGGGCATCTTGATGAATACATGAATGTCTATCGGGAACTCTTTGACCGCAGGGAGGAGCTGGAACGGGAGCGGCTGCGGCGTGTGGCGGAGTTTTTTCCCCATCTGTAACATAACGATAGAAACGCTGTTGTTTTTCACAGGGAAAGACAGCAGCTTTTTTGATTATGCATCTGCGGCATGTCAAAGAGTATGAATAATTGCTCTTCGCTGTGACTTTGGATAATGATTGACAGATGTTTCGGCGGCTTTTATAATAAAGACAGGTTATGTGTAAATGGGGAAGGATTCTGCCTTTTTTGCACGATGATTCTATCATGGAAAGGAGAGCCGACATGACGGGAAAAGTAAAATGGTTCAGTGCGGACAAGGGATATGGATTTATCTCCCGCGAGGACGGCGATGATGTGTTCGTCCACTTTTCTTCGATTCAGGGTGAGGGATATAAGACGCTGAGCGAAGGACAGGAAGTGGAGTTCGACATTGTCGAGGGTGCACGCGGTCCGCAGGCGGACAATGTGGTCAAAAAGGAATAAGACAAAAAATCTGAAAAGCCCGGCTTACACAGCGGGCTTTTTCCTTTGACGATGGATGAGAAAAATCCTGGGAAAAATCTGAATTTAACGAAGTGAGCGCGATTTTTTTGCAGGTATTTTCTCCTTTATGTCGAACTAAACAGGTAAAAGAGGGAGTTCCTGCTCCCGTAGATAGAAAGGGGCTGTGTTTCATGGCTGCATTCACGATTCGAGGAAAGAATGTCGAGGTTACCCCCGCCCTGCGCGACTATGTGGAAAAGCGCGTCGGCAAGATCACGAAGTACTTCGATAATGTCGGTGAGATTGCGGTTCTGCTCTCTGTGGAAGGGAAGCATCACAAGGTGGAAGTGACTGCCCCCGTCGCACGCGGTATCCTGCTGCGCGGCGAGGAGCATTCAGAGGATATGTACAGCTCCATTGATCTGGTCATCGAGAAGCTTGAGCGTCAGATTCGCAAACAGAAAACGAAGCTTGCGCGGCGTTTCCGTCAGGGCGGGTTCAAGGCAGAGGCGGTCGAGACGTTTGCCCAGCCGATTCCGGAGGAGGATGAGCTCTACCCCGTTGTCAAGACGAAGCGTTTCACGCTCCAGCCGATGGATGTGCAGGAGGCGATCATGCAGATGAATCTCCTCAACCATCATTTCTTCGTGTTCCGCAACGCGGAGTCGGAGGAGGTCAACATTGTCTACGGGCGTCACGATGGAAAGTATGCGCTGATCGAGGTCGAAGAGGGCTGATCGCGAGATCGGATTCTGAGGAAAAGGACGGCTGCGGTCGTCCTTTTTGCTGTCCCTTTTCGACAGATGTGCTATAATGCAGCCATTGAGATAGGAGGAAACAATGCGAAGAATCTATGCCGTTCACCAGTGGGTAAGTCTGATCTGTGCGCTCTTTTTGCTGCTGCTGACGCTGACGGGGCTGCCGCTCCTCTTTCGCGGGGAGATCAATGCGTGGAACACGGTGAATATGCCGCAGAGCGGGGAGCCCATGCCGATGGCGGAGCTTTGGCAGGCACTGCCCGAAGGAGAGGCTGCGGTGCGTGCGGCGTATCCGACGAAGGATATCCTGGCAGTGACGCCGGACGACACGGATGGGACGCTCTATTTCCGCGTCGTGGAGCGCGGCGGCGCGGCAGGGCGTTCCCACATGCGCATGGGCGGCGAGCAGATCATGTACGATGTGCGTACGCATACGACATTTGACCGCAAGGAACGCATCTATCGCTCCGAGGGCGTACAGACCTTTATGCACACGATGCACATCCTTCATGTCCGCATGGGGCTGGAGGAGGGCGGGCGTGACTTTCTCGCTCTGATGTGCGCCCTCTCGGTCGCCTCCATTGTGACGAGCATCTATCTCTATCTGCCGATGATGAAGAGCATGGCGTTCGGTACACACCGGCGCAGGACCAGCCGCGTGTTTTGGTCGGACTGGCACAAGATCACGTCGATCTTCGCGGGAACATGGGCGACGGTCATGTGCGTGAGCGGGATTGTGATCGTCCTCTACTCGGTCGGGATGCGGGACTATCACCGCACGGCGCATATTGCGGCGATGGAGCATTTTGCCGCGCAGGAGCAGCAGGCGGAGACGCTCCGTCCCGCAGATGCACTGGCACTCGCAGAGGAGAGCAGTCCCGCGCGGGATGTGATCTCCATGCAGCTGCCGACGGCGTCATATCCCTTCTACGTATTCCAGACCGCCGACCCGCCTGTGCGCGCGACGGACTTTGTGCTGGGCGAACAGGTCTATCTTCCGGCGGGCGGCGGCACGCCGTTCACTGTCCCCGTGCCGGCGTGGATGAAGGCAGTGCCGTTCTTTTTGAACATTCACATCCACAATCATGAGCTCTTTGCCGTAAAGATTTTCTGGGGGCTGCTGATCCTCATGACGGCGGCGATGATTGTCACGGGCATTGTGCTCTGGCTGACGCGCTGGCAGAGGTGCATCGCGGCGGCCGCTGAGATCGCCGTGCAGAAACGCTCCAATGCGTCGTGGGAGGAGCCCGCACGCGTCGCATTGGTGAGCCTTGTGATCTTCATCGCGCCGATTTACGGCGGATGGGCAGGCGAGGGTCTGGCACTTGTACTCAGTGCGTACCTTATCGTGTATTTCGTACGCGCCGTGCGCAGATGATCGTTTGCCGCTGTGAGGCGGCGCTGCATCGGGGAGGAGGACAGCGTTGACGCATAGAGGACTGACAACGGCAGAGGCGGAGGCGTCGCGCCGTATCCATGGGGCGAATGTTCTGCCGGAGCCGGCGCGGCTGACCTTCGGGCAGGCGTTTTTGGAGACATTCCGCGACCCGATGATCCGCATCCTGCTCGTGATGGTCGCACTCATGGTCGCGATGTACTTCGTCGGCTATGCGGAGATCTATGAACCGGTCGGTACGATTGTCACGGTGCTCATCGTGGCGACGGTGACCGCGCGAACGAGCCTGACGAGCGACGATGAATACCATGCGCTGCGCGCGCGTACGGCAAAGGACAGGGCAAAACTGCGCCGCGACGGCGGACTCCATGTCCTGCCCGTGGATGAGATCGTGGTGGGCGATCTCGTCATCCTGCAGGGGGGCGACAAGATCCCCGCCGACGGAGTGCTTATTGCCGGTGATCTGCGCGTGAGCAACGCGGCGCTGAACGGCGAAACGGAGGAGTGTCATAAGTGCGCCGATGTAGCTGCCGCATTTCCGGAGAAGACGACGGGGGATACCTTTGTCGATGGCACGACGCTCTTTCGCGGGAGCGTCGTCTTTGACGGCGAGGGCGTACTGAAGGTGTGCCGTGTCGGCACGGCAACCGTGATGGGACAGATGGCGTCGGAGATGCAGGAGCGTGAGCCTGCGTCTCCGCTGCAGGTCAAGCTCGCCAAGCTCGCTGATCAGATCTCGGCGTTCGGCTATATCTCGGGCATCGTGATCGTCGCGCTCTACATGATGTTCTTCGTCCTGCGCGCAGGCGGCATCGAGTCGTATGTCCTCCTCGGCTGGGGACAGATCCTCGTGGACGTGATCGAGGCGGTCTCGCTCGCCATCCTCATCATCGTCTGTGCCGTGCCCGAGGGGCTGCCGCTCATGATCTCCATCGTCCTGATGCAGAATACGAGCCGCATGCTCTCGCGCGGCGTGCTCGTGCGCCGTGCCGTCGGCATCGAGACGGCGGGTGCGCTGAACATCCTCTTCAGCGACAAGACGGGGACGATCACGGGCGGGCGGCTCTCGGTGGTCGAGTTTTTTACGGCGGACGGTGCGGTGTACGGCGCAGATCTCCTTGCGGGAGAGACGGCGCTCGCGGAGCAGCTGCGGCTTGCCATCGGCAGAAACACTGCCTCCATGTACGATGAGAGCGGGACTGTCGTCGGCGGGAATCCAACCGATCAGGCGGTCATGTATGCCCTGGGGGAGAAATACTATCGTGCTCTGCAGGCGGATGAAAACGCGTGTACGGGGCAGCGGCAGACGTTCAACTCGGTGAATAAGTTCAGCCAGGCAGAGCTGCCCGCGCGCGGCGTTGTCGTCTATAAGGGCGCCCCCGAGGTGCTCCTTGCCCGCGCACAGTATGCACTCAATGCGGCGGGAAATGTCGTACCCTACGATGCCGGCGCACTGACGGAGACGATCAACGCCTACGCCGCGCGCGCCATGCGCGTCCTTGCGTTCGGGTATTCTGCATCGGCATTCTGCACGAATGAGGTGAATGCGGACACCGTGCTCATCGGCTTTGCCGCGATTCGCGACGATGTACGCCCCGAGGCGCGTGCGGCGATCGCCGAGGTGCAGGCGGCGGGCATCCAGGTCGTCATGGTGACGGGCGACCGCCGTGAGACAGCGGTCGCGATCGCACGTGATGCAGGCCTCCTGCGTGCGGACGGGGAGCTCGTTTTGACGAGCAGCGACCTCGCGCAGATGGACGATGCTGCCGTGCAGCGCGTCCTGCCGCAGCTGCGCGTGATTGCGCGTGCCCTGCCGACAGACAAGTCGCGCATCGTGCGCCTCGCACAGCAGATGAATCTCGTCGTCGGCATGACGGGAGACGGGGTCAATGACTCGCCTGCCCTGCGGCGCGCCGATGTCGGCTTTGCAATGGGGAGCGGCACAGAGGCGGCGCGGGATGCGGGCGACATCGTTATCCTCGACGATAATTTCCGCTCAATCAAGGACGCGATCCTCTATGGACGCACGATCTACAACAACATCCTGAAGTTCTGCCGCTTTCAGCTCGTCATCAACATTGCCGCCGTTGTCGTCAGCGCACTCGCGCCGTTCTTCGGCATCATGGAGCCGCTGCGGGTGACGCATCTGCTCTTCATCAACCTCGTCATGGACAGCCTCGGGGCGATCATGCTCGGCAACGAGCCCGCCCATGAGAGCTATATGCACGAGAAGCCGCGCCGCCGCGACGCGAGCATCATCAGCCCCGCGATGGCGGCACAGATTCTCTGGATGGGGACGTGGCTGGTGCTGCTCAGCTTTGCCTTCCTCACACAGCCAGTTTTTGCCGCATGCTTTGCAGGGCAGGCGGAGCAGTACACGGCGTACTTCCTGCTGTTCGTGCTGGCCTCGCTGATGAACGGGTTCAATGTGCGGTCGGGCGGCTTCGGCATCTTCCGCGATCTCGGGGCAAATCCGGGATTTCTGCGGGTTTGGGGCGGCATCGTCCTCATCATGGCGGCCATCATCAATGCACCGCTTTTCCCGCATGAGGTCGGCGCGTGGATCGGTGCAATGTTCAGCTGCACGCCCATCCATGCAGGCGGCTGGGTGCTCGCCTTCCTCCTCGCCGCAACGATGCTCCCCGTCGACCTCCTCCGCAAGGCGATGGTACGCGGCCTGCGGTGAGGGGGGATCAGTGATTCCCTAAACGAAAGCCTCCCCCGTGGTCACGGGGAGGGGGAGAGATCACAGGGGTAGGGGCACAAGAATCCATTATCTAAAGTCGGGTACGTACTCTGTGCCGACCGCCTCCGCACCCTGCACGTAGACCTGCGTCATGCCAAGATCGCGTGCGGCATCGACAACGGACTCGTACTCGAAGATCGTGAGCCGACGGTGGAGCGGCGGGAACTCCGCCGCGCGATAGAGCGGGGTATACTGCCGCATGAGACTGAGCTGTATGCACTCACCGAACGCCTTCCAGAGACGCCGTACGAGGGCGATGCTCTCGTGACGGTGTCCCGGCAGAACGAGATGACGGACGAGGACGCCGCGCAGGAGCCGTCCGTCCGCGGCAAACTGCAGTGCGCCGACCTGCTCGACCATGGCACGGAGCGCGACAAATGCGGCCTCTGTATAGTCGGGGGCGGCAGAGTAGAGCCGTCCGCTCTCCTCTGCGTTGTACTTGAGATCGGGCAGGTAGATATCCACCACTCCCGCGAGGCGTGCGATATTCTCCTCCGTCTCATAGCCGCCCGTGTTCCAGACGACAGGGAGGGTCAGCCCTTCTGATCGTGCACGCGCGAGTGCAGCGAGAATCTGCGGCGTGTAGTGCGTCGGCGTCACGAGATCGAGCGTTGCGGCGCCCTGCGCCTGCAGCGTGAGAAACGCCGCCGCAAGCTCCTCCTCCGTCATCTCTCTGCCGTGTCCCTCGTGGCTGATCTCGTAGTTCTGACAGTAGACACAGCGGAGTGTGCAGTGGGCGAAGAACACCGCCCCTGCGCCGTGCGCTCCCACGAGGCAGGGCTCCTCCCATGTGTGCAGCATCGTGCGCGCAACACGCGCCAGCCGCCCTGCGCCGCAGAACCCGCGCCCGTCTGCCGTGCGGTCGACGCCGCAGCGCCGCGGGCAGAGCGTACAGTGTTTCAGCAAATCAATCAATCGTTTCTCCTTGTATGTTGTATGTGTTGGGGGCTATGAAGTTGTTCTCTCGTGACTTTCTCGCCCTTTCAATCATGCTCACTTACTCTGCAGTGTGCTGAGATTCTTCCGATAGAAAGTCGCATGCGTTACGGGCGCCCCCCATTGCCTCACTGCGTTCGGCACTTCCCTCGCATCGGCGGGGGAAGCTATTATGGCCGTTCTCCAAAGCCTCCCCCGTGATCACGGGGGAGGGGGGCCGCTTGCGGTGGTGGGGGCACAATTCAAGCGAAGCGCGTTTAGGAATCCGCAGGTATTTAGGCAGATAAGTGTGCGACCGCCTGTGCAACGAAGTGTTTGCGAGGAGCACGCACAGTAACTATAGGAAGCACTGATAAATTCGGTACAACCATCTTGACGCATCTTTTTTGCCCGCACTTCGGCGGAAAATCCTCCACAGA